>Ga0209164_1000087_pt1 | contig 291719 bp, 218 predicted proteins | sample MTBNYHSulfiMetaG_FD_187458 | JGI IMG/M metagenome (GOLD analysis project Ga0209164, IMG submission 187458) | Enrichment culture microbial communities from rom New York Harbor, USA that are MTBE-degrading - MTBE-NYH (New York Harbor Sulfidogenic)... | ecosystem: Environmental > Aquatic > Marine...
CGGGGGGGACCGGGAGCAGGGCGTGGTGTCGCTGGAATCCGCTAAAATCTGACTAAATTGTCAAAGACCGGCGGGCGGGGCCACTGACGACCCCGTTCTGGGGAAACTTCCCCATTTTTGCAGCCGATCGCCCCGCTAAAAGCAGGGTTTTCGGCCAGGCACTAGTTATACAAATCAGGGAAATTTCAGACGTTTCTTGAGGAGGCATTGGCTACCAGATGACAATCTTGGATGATGCGACTGAAAACAATCGACCATTTCTTTGGAATGGCCCGATACCCCCGGATGAACTGGATGAGTGGCTAAAGGCGAGAGATCTGTCGCTGCCTGATGATGTTGTACACTTCTGGCATGAAACAGGAGGCGGAACAGTATTTGAATCAGAGACGATTTTGGGTCCCTATGGTGATGACATATTTGAAGAAGATATAGGTAGCGTAAATGATTGTCATCGGGGCTTGGGCATGCCCGATGTCTATTTGATTATTCATGATGGGTGCATGGGACTCACAGCGATTCGGCGATCAGATTTAAAATATGTCATGCTGGATGGGGACACGTATGCTGAGACGGCTGTATATTCTACTTTTGATGACTGGTACACCCACACGATAAGAAAAGAGTTCGCGAAGCGATATGGTCTAAAATAGAACAAGATAAGGCACGATACACAGGCAATATCGTATCGCTCTTTTATTCCCCGATTTCATGTGGCGGTAGGTCGGCCAACAGAAGTGACGACTGGTCGATCTGAGGATAGAAGAATAATGAATGACTATGCCGAGCATCTGAGCCTGATATATAATTCCAACCTAAAACGTGAGGCCGAAGCATTTTTCAAGCGTTTCTGGCTGGATCTGGATGAGTATCGCCAGGTCTGGCTACCTGTGAAGAATCGCATCTTCAGATCAACAGCCAGTCATTATCCCCATATGATGTTCAAGGACGGCTACGATCTATGGCCGCAGATCGGGGGGCTGCTGTTGGCGGATGATGAGCATCCCCATTTGATGGCCTGTGCTCGGGAAATAGGCGACCGGTTCCTCCTGATCGTCGAGAACCAGCCGCACCCTGATCCGCCAAGGACCGAGCCTCCCTACCGGTTAAAAATTCCGGTGGATACACACTGGTCGGAACTGATGAGCGCTGGATTTCTATCTAGAGATATTTTTCTGGCTCCCATCAGAGAATACTTCGTTTTCGGAGAAAGTGGCCGGTGGGGAGAATACGTATCCAATGATCACATCGACATGGTTCGGGTTTTTGCATTCCTGCCTGAATTTGCCGAAATGTTCCAGTCGCGCTTCCCTTTGTCGCCGGAGGAGGAGGATCAGCTGATGCAAGGAATGCCTCCGGAATATATCGCCAGATGGAGAAAAAAGCATAACCAATGCCACTAGATCTTCCTCCTGGAAAAGCAGCGGATGCCATCTTCAGATAGTGAATCTCGTTTGCGGTCAGTTGACTACTCCCTGTGAGTGAGTCGGGGCGTGTTAAACCGTGCCAATCTGAAAAACAGGCTTACGCAATTTCCCCGACGGCTTATTCAGCTATTTTGGCAAAATCGGTTACACGGAAGAAGAGAAAGGTAATGAGATGGAGATTAATGATCATGAACAGCTAATTGGTTTAGCCCAAAGCGTAAAAGATTGTCAGGATTCCTTGCAAAACAAGGAGGGATACCTGCTTGAATTTCATTGGAATGAAGAGGAACGAACTGCCCGCCTGGAAGGAAATTCAGCCGGCCTTTTACATCTTTGCCGACTGGTCATGGATTTATGTATAAAAGGATATCAGGGAGCTCATCTTCATTTTGACGAAAATTCCAATTTTCCAGAGGGAAGTGATGCGATGATAATCGAATGGAAACAATCTTAAAGGATGCCTCTGAAATTATTTATCATGGAAGTAGAACGAGGATAATGGAGAAGCGCTCTGCAGGAACGCCTGTCCATCCTTCGGTGCGTGGACCGTCCGGCCGCGACCACCCGGTGGTTTCCACCTAATCCTTCCCAAAGAACTTGTCAGGTATATCCCAAGGCCCGCAGGGCCGACACGTCTGCTAGCCGGGGGTGAGCGCAGCGAGCCCCCGGAAAGAGCGCCCCGAAAGAGACCAGAGGCCTGAAAGGCCGGCCAGAAACCACAGGCACGGACGCGGTTCCGGCCGGAATTATCCCAAACCTTCTACGTCGACAAAGGTTGCCCCGTCATCATGCTCGTTTTTACCTCAAAAAGGGCCGCGACAAAATTTAAAACCATTTATTATCAACAAATTACTGTGGACCGACTCTGAGCCAACAAAACTAAAACATTTATTATCAATAATCTGCCTTGGTCCGACACCATTTTCCCCGACCGCCCTTGCCCTTCGCTATACAATCGCCGCCTCCCGGCGGTCAAAGAGAAGAGAAGAGAAGGGCATCCGCCCGGTCAGCCTTGCCCTTCGTTGCAAGATTCTTGACTTGGCGTGACTTCACGAATGCACGCAAGCAAGATGCTTGCACCACGGTAGTTCAAGCTTCCAGCTTGAGTCCGATTGCAAGCAGGATGCTTGTGCCACGGTAGTTCAAGCTTCCAGCTTGAGTCCGATTGCAAGCAGGATGCTTGCGTCACAAGGATTGCAAGCAGGATGCTTGCGTCACAAGGATTGCAAGCAGGATGCTTGGGCCACAGTCGTTGGCCGGTCAGGAGGTCGACCGGCAGAGGGCGGATTCCGTGTCCACGGGGCGCGGTGGCGTCCCGCCGGCACCATGGCAGGCGAGGAACCGCTCCAAGCCTTCGGCCGGCATGTAGCGTTTGAGCAGGCGCGGTTCGGTGCGGGTCAGGTCCACCAGGATCAGTCCGTCCAGAGCGTCGTTGAAGTCGGGATCCACGTTGAAACTGAGCAGCTTGCCACCGAGCTTCAGGTATTGCTTGAGCAGGATGGGGATCCCCCGGCCGTCCCTTTCCACGTCGGAGATCCAGGTGGACAGTTCGTCGATGCCGTCGGGCCAGGCGTCGGCCAGCCCGGGTCTGAGCCCCGCCACGGCCCGGGGGCGCAACGGACGCGGCGGGCTGACCAGCGATGCCAGATCGGGCAGAAAATTGTTCACTTTCAGGAAGGAGACCATGAGCTGCCGGGAAACGGAGTGGTAGTCGCCGGCGATGCTCACCGGGCCGAACAGCACCTTGTAGCGGGGATGGCGGGCCACGTAATGGCCGATGCCCTTCCACAGAAGAAGCAGCGGCGAATATGATCTCTGGTACTCGGCCCGGACAAAGGATCGCCCCATCTCCAGGGCCGGTCCCAGCTGATCCATGAGGACACGCCGAAAGCGGAACAGGCTGTGGGTATACAGGCCGGCCAGCCCGTTCCGGTTCATGATCCGGTCCGTCTGCCCCAGCCGATAGGCGCCCACGATTTCCCCCTGCGCCTGATTCCAGACGAACAGGTGGAGATAGTGATGATCGAAACGGTCGAGGTCGACGGCCGTGCCCGTCCCTTCCCCGGCCGCGCGAAAGGTGATCTCGCGCAGGCGACCGATTTCCTGCAGCACCGTGGGGATCTGGGCCGCCCGGGCGTAGAGCACCCGGCAGCCCTCGCTCTGCAGCAGGGTTTGCCGGGCCGGCAGAGCGCCGATCTCCGCCGCCATGACGGCCGGATCCCGGGCGTCAATGACGGGCGGCGGGGTGCGGGGACGGGTCGCCCGTCGCAACGGCGTCAAGGCCGGCCGGGGCCGGCCCAGGGCGCTGCCCAGGAGGTAGGTCCGGAAGCGAAGATAGTGCCCCAGATGCTCGTCGCCGGATATTTCGCTGATTTTGCGGGGAGAGATGGCCGTGCCCACCCGCAGGCGGATGACGGTGCCCTGTTTGTTGAGCAACTGGCGGGGCAGCAGCATAGTACGCAACACGGGATGTACCAGTCCGGCCAGCTGGAAGGCCGCGTTGTTCCGGCCGGCAAAAAAGACGGGGATCACGGGCACTGCGGCCAGGCGGACAATCCGGGCGATGGATGGATGCCACACTGGATCTTCCACCCGCCGGTTGCGCCAGTTGAAATGGGACACCTCGCCGGCAGGGAATACCACCAGCAGATGACCGTCCTTCAGCCAGCGGACGGCCGTCTTGAGGGCCACTACGTTTTTGCGCGGCGAATCGGGCCGGCCGAAGGGATCGACGGATATGAGGTGCTCCCTCAGGTCGGGGATGGCCTGCAGCATGTAATTGGCCAAAACCCGCACATCGGGGCGGATCGACAGAAGCAGGCGCAGCAGAATCATGCCCTCCAGGCCGCCGAAAGGGTGATTGCTGATGACGACGGCCGGTCCGCTGGCAGGAAGGTTGGACAGTTCGCCAGCGGAAACCTCATGCCGGACATTCAGCTCGGTGAGGGCCAGATCCAGAAACTGTGCGCCCGACCGGCGGGCGGGCAGGGTGGCGTATTTTCGTCGTAAACGGTCTACAGCGAGGATTTTCTCGGTGAGGCGCCGGGGCAGGCCCCGAGAGGAAGGGGCGTTCAGCGGACGGACGGGAGACGGGGGAGATTGACGCAGAATGTCTTCATTCATGAATTTTCACCTCTGCCATGTTTATTCGCGGGTCGGTGCGTCGGACTGCGTTCCTGGGATGTGTATAGATCACCTCATGAAACCGCCGCGGTTGCGCGCCCGGTCGGCCATCCACGTTCAGGGACAGGATAGCCGGCATGTGTGAGTCGCCCGTTACGGTTCAACAAGTTTTCCGTCAAACGGATGTTGGAATCGGATAAGGCGCGGCCGGCGAAGGATGGGGCAGCCCGGCCAGGGGCGAGATAACCAGTTGAATTACCGATGAATTCATGTGTATTGTCCGGGCCAAGAGAGGATCATATCCCCCACCTTTTCTCTGGCCGGCCCTTCAGGCCTCCCTCCTTCTATGGTGTATCCTACTGTTCCGCCCTGACCGTCCGGCCGGTTATGCTATAATGAGGGCAGAAACATCGCCGGCCGCGCCCCTCGCAGCGCCCCGTGCAGAGGGCAGGGCGCGAGTCGCCGACGATCAGGCATCCACGCTGACGGCACGAGGCGGGTCATGTCCGAGGTGAACGAAAACTACGGCCGTAACTTCCAGTTCTGGTTCTGTTACATCTCCTTCTGGCTGGCGTTTCTCTGGTCGCTGTACGCACACGGCTGTTTCGATTCGTGGTCGTGCTGCAAGGCCTATTTCTCCGCGGTGAGCTATTTTTTCAGCCATCTCCTGCTCCTGTCCTGAGCCCGTGGCGAAGTCCACGGGGCTGCGCCGCCGACAATCCAGGTTCAAATCATTGGCGATGATACAGTTGAAGGGATATTGATGTGTTCCCGGCCGCCGGTTGCCGGGCGCCGCAGAGTACACGACGCTGGATGCCAGCCGATCCGGGGCTTTACAACTTTCCAGAAAAAAGCTATTTTGGAGGCCGGAAAATTTGTTGGCGCGAGGAATGCCCATGCCCAGCCGAATCGGCCGATTGTTGCGCGGTAAGTGGCTGACCGTCTCCAGCATCGTCACCTTCGGCCTGGTGCTGCTGCTGGTGGTGGTCCATTCCTACCTGAACATCCAGCAATCCAAGATCATGGCCCGCAAATACCTGGTGTCCATCACCGAAGGGGTCACAGAGACCGTGGACTGCTGGTTGCGCGAACAGAAGAACCTGCTGATCCTCTTCTCCCGGACCGACCTGGTGCAGGATTTTCTGGACGATCCGGAAGGGACGGACATCGCCGGATTCGTCGATCTCATCCGCAAGAACCAGCCCCATTACATCAGTTTCTTCATCGCCGACCGGGAAGGGACCATCCGGGCCGGCTTCCCCTTCCGCACGCGGGCGGACCAGCCCGTTGATCTCCGGACCGCCCCGTTCTGGGATGGATTCGCCGACAACCTCTTCCACGTCTACGTTTCCCCGGAGATCCAGCGCTCGCCCCACAATCGCAAGCTGACCTTCTACATCCTGACCGGCGTGTTCGACGCCCGCCGGCAGTGCCGCGGCTTTATCGGCGCCTCCATCGATTGGGACAAGTTCATCGAGAAGTTCATCATTCCCATCACCGTCGGCCAGACGGGCTACGTGGCCATCACCGACGAGGACGGCCGCAACATCGGCCACCCCGACAAATCCCTCAACCTGCGCAACCTCTCCCACCTGGCCTTCATGAAAAAGATCATCACCGAGAAGAACGGCTTCCAGGAATACCGCTTTCAGGGCATCCCCAAATTCATGGCCTACCGCCAGTCGTCAGAGAGCGGCTGGATCGTCAACGCCTCGGTGAGCGAGGCCGAACTGGTGGAAGGTTCGGTCTATGCCCGCAACCTCATGCTCCTCATCGGCGTCATCCTGCTCTCGGCCATGTTGCTCCTCATCGGCTACATCGACATCTTCCGCCTGGGCAAAGCGCAGAAAGAGCTGATGGACAGCCAGCGCAAATTCCGGTTGATCTTCAACCACGGCACCGACGGGATCTTCGTGCATGCCCTCACGCCTGACGGGCAACCCGGTGAATTCGAGGAGGTGAACGACATTTTCTGCCGCATTCTGGACGTCGGCCGGAACGATTTGCCGCAGCTGGCGCCCGACGACCTGCTGCGTCTGGAGTGGCCGGGCGGGTATGGCCGGATTCTGTCCGCACTGGCGACGGAGCATTACTGGATGGGTGAGGTGCCCCGGGCCGCCGGCGCAACCGGGACATCCCAGCATCTCGAACTGCGCCTCTTCCTGCTGGTGGCCGACGGCCGGCAGTTCGTGCTCGGTTTTGTGCGGGATATCAGCGACCGGGTGCGGACCCAGGTCAGGCTGGAGAGCCGCCGGGAAGAGCTGGACCGCCTGGTCCAGGATCGCACCAAGGAGTTGACGGCCATCAATGTGGAGCTGCGCCGCCAGATCACCGAGCGCGATCAGATGGAGAAAGCCCTGCGGGAGAGCGAGGAAAAATACCGCAACCTGGTGGTCCGCGCCAACGACGGCATCGTCGTTTTCCAGGACGAGGTCATCAAGTTCGCCAACGACAAGATGACGGAGATCCTGGGCTATTCCAACGAGGAATTCCTGGGCATGGGCGTGACGGATATCGTCCATCCCACCCTGCGCCGCTCCATCCTGGCCCGCTACAAGCGGCGGATCCGCGGCCGGCGGGTGGAACCCATCTACGAAACCAGGTTCCTGGACAAGCACGGCAAACAGGTGGACGTGGAGCTGAATGCCGGCATCATCCATTATGAAGGTCGTCCGGCGGACTTTATCTTCGTGCGTGACATCACCGAGCGGAAACGGATGGAGGAGGAAAAGCAGCGCCACCAGGAAGATCTCATTCAGACGGACAAGCTGGTGGCCCTGGGGACCCTCGTGTCGGGCGTGGCCCACGAGATCAACAATCCCAACAACGCCATCATGCTCAACGCGCCCATTCTGGAGGACGCCTGGAAGAACGTGCTCCCCATCCTCGAGGAATACCGCCGCAACTACGGCGATTTCATGATCGCCGGCATGCCCTATTCCATTTTCCGCGATTATCTGGTGGACATCATCGGCGACATCGAAAAATGCTCCGGCCGGATCAAGACCATCGTCGAGGACCTGAAGAGTTTCGTCCGGCCGAGCCACGCCGAGCTGAGCGACGAGGTGGACATCAATGAAATGGTCCGTTCGTCCGTCAACCTGACGTCCAATCTCATCATGAAATCCACCCGGAGTTTCCACGTGGAATACGACCGCGAGATCCCGCCCATCCAGGGCAGTTTCCAGCGTCTGGAGCAGGTGATGGTCAACCTGATCCAGAATGCCTGCCAGGCGCTGCCCGACCCCACCCGGGGGCTGACCATCACCACGCGGTTCCTTGGTGAACGGGACCAGGTGGAGATCGTGGTGGCCGATGAAGGGCAGGGGATCCCCCCCGAAAACCTGAGCAAGATCATGGATCCCTTTTTCACCACCAAGCGGACCCGGGGCGGCACCGGGCTCGGCCTGTCCGTTTCCAACAGCCTCATCAAGAAGCACGGCGGGACATTGACCTTTGAATCCGAGGTCGACCGGGGAACCCGGGCCATGGTCCATTTGCCGGTCAAAACCGCCGTCAGGGAGATGCTGCCATGACCGTTCTGTCACCCGATGATCCGATTCTCATCGTCGACGACGAGCTCCCCGCCCTGAAGAGTTTCGAGGTGAACCTGCGCGCCGCCGGTTATTCCAACCTGAAGTGCATCCAGGACAGCCGGGAAGTCATGCCCTTTCTGGAAGGAAACGCGGTGATGATGATCCTGCTGGACCTGACCATGCCCTACGTCTCCGGCCAGGAGCTGCTGCAAAGAGTCCGGGAGCAGTACCCGGAGATCCCGGTGGTGGTCATCACCGGCCTGAACGACGTCACCATCGCCGTGGAGTGCATGAAGAGCGGGGCGGTGGATTACCTTCTCAAACCGGTGGAGCGCAACCGCCTGACATCGGCGGTCAAGGCGGTCATCGAGCTGTGCCAGCTGAAACGCCAGTACCGCCGACTCAAGGAGCATCTGCTGCAGCAAGACCTGGAGAATCCGGCCGCCTTCGCCCATATGGTCACCCGCAGCCCGAAGATGACGGCCATCTTCAAATATCTCGAGGCCATTTCATGCTCCAGCGAACCCGTCCTCATCAGCGGCGATACGGGGACCGGCAAGGAGCTGCTGGCCCGGGCCGTGCACAACCTCTGCCGCCGGCAGGGCCGGATTGTGGCCGTGAACACCGCCGGCCTGGACGACGCCATGTTCACCGATACCCTGTTCGGCCACCGCAAGGGGGCCTTCACCGATGCCGTGACCAGCCGCGAGGGGCTCATCGAGAAGGCGCAGGACGGCACCCTGTTTCTGGATGAGATCGGCGACCTGTCGCCGGCTTCCCAGGTCAAGCTCCTGCGCCTGATCCAGGAAAAGGAATACTATCCGCTGGGGTCGGATGTGGCCCATTTCACCGATGCCCGTATCGTGGTGGCCACCAACCGGAACCTGAGGGCGGCCATGAAAGAGGGGGAATTCCGCAAGGACCTGTTTTACCGGCTCTCGGTGCACCAGGTCACCATCCCGCCCCTGCGCGAACGCCCCGAGGATATCCCGTTGCTGGTGGATCATTTTCTGGCCGAGGCGGCCCGGGACCAGGGGAAAAATACGCCGACCCCGCCCCGGCAGCTGTACACCCTCCTCGAGACGTACCCGTTTCCCGGCAACATCCGGGAATTGCGCTCCATGGTCTACGACGCCGTCAGCCAGCACCAGGGGAAAGTGTTGTCCATGGATACCTTCCGCAAGGCGGTGGGGCTGGCGCCCGGAGCCCCGCCAGTCGGCGAGGTGCCCGGTCCGGCGCCCGAAGATCTGCTGGCCGAATTGCCGGAACTGCCCACCATCCGTGACATGGAGGAGCTCCTGGTCAGCGAGGCGATGAAACGGACCAAGGGGAACCAGAGCCTGGCCGCCCAGCTCCTGGGCATCACCCGGCAGACCCTCGGCAGCAAGTTGGGCAAAAGCAAAGACTGAACGTCCCGCCCGCCACCCCGACGACACCCGCCCAAGGGGTGTAAAATTTTTTACCACGTACAATTCCACGACACTTCGATGTTAATCATTTTTTTACAATTACTTGGACCGATGTAGTCCGTGCGTTCCGCGGCCGGCGTCAAATTTTCCACCACCTGTTTCGCCGGCTTCCTTTTCGGAACTTCATCCGCATAAACATAACAAAATCATAAGTTAACTCAATGACGGCCGGCTTGTCGCCCGTCGTTTTAACGGTTGGCACCGCCCTTGCTGTTATCCGGTTGACGTCACGTTTATATGCAGATATCAAGCCCTAATAAGGAGGATTTGATGGCTAAAAAATTCAAGGAAATCCTGGCGGAAACCGGCCAGGAACTGGAGTACCAGTACGGTGGCGCTGCCCCGGAAGAGCTCGTGGACCGCGAGATCAAGTGGCAGCCCCATCCCCGCGTGCAGAAGCTGAAAGACATCTACATGGATTCTCTCTCTTCCGCCAACAACGAGTTCCCCTACTGGTACACCCGCGAGTACTTCAAGCATGACAACGAAGTGCCCGTGGTGCGTCGCGCCCTGGCCCTGCGGGCCGCCTTTTCGCATCAGACGCCCGTGATTTTTCCGGGCGAGCTGCTCACCATGCGCAAGGCCGCTTTCTTTCGCGGGTCCTTCCCCATGCCCTGGCTGTCCGAGGGCTTTTACATGGCCAAAGAGGACGAGTTTTACCAGGAAGCCCTGAAGCGCGGCTCGGCCAGCGTGGACGAGCACTCCAAGTTCGGCCAGGGCGGCGGCAACGTCGTCAAGAGCTTTGGCAAGGTCGTGTCCATTTCGGGCAAGTTCGGCATGCGCCAGGAAGAGGTTCCGGTGCTGCTGGAGCTGGCCAAGATGTGGTACGGCAAGTCGGTGGATGACCTGGGCCACAAATACGAGCAGATGGTGCCCGACTACGATGTCAAGGAAGCCATCATGCGCACCATCGTCTGCATGTTCGACTCCGGCTTCACCCTGCCCCAGGGCCGCGAGGTCATCAACTACTACTATCCGCTGGAGTACGGCTTCGACGGCATCATCAAGCTGTGCGAGGAGAAAAAGAACGAAGTGGCCGGCAAGGCCGACGGCGACGGCATGGTGGGCATGAACCGCCTGTACAATTACGAAGCCGTCATCATCGCCGTCCAGGGCATCCAGAAGTGGATCAACAACTACGCCAAGCATGCCCGCTGGCTGGCCTGCCGCGAGAAGGACGCCAAGCAGAAAAAAGAGTACGAAGAGATGGCTGAGCGTCTCGAGTGGATCGAGCACAACCAGCCCCGTACCTTCATCGAGGCCTTCCAGATGATCGAGACCCTGCACATGGCCGTCCTCAATGAAGACGCCATCTCCGGCATGTCCCCCGGCCGGATCGCCCAGATCCTGTACCCCTGGTTCGAGCAGGACATCGCGGCCGGCCGCATCACCGAAGACCAGGTACTGGAGCTGTTCGAGCAGGATCGCGTGGTCAAGACCTCCATCGACTGCTTCGCCTCCATGGGTGTGGTCGGCGGCGTGCTCTCCGGCAACACCTTCAACACCGTTTCCATCGCCGGCGTGAACAAGTACGGCAAGACGGCCTGCAACCGCCTGGAGTACCTCCTGCTGGAGGCCGGCGGCCGCAACGCCATGCCGCAATCCACCCTGGCCCTGCTCTACGACGAGACCATTCCCGACGACTACCTCATGCTGGCCACCGACGTCATCAAGTCCGGCGCCGGTTATCCCGCCTTCATGAACAACGACGTGGCCATGGAATTCCTCATGAACCACTATCACCACGAAGGCATGAAGGTGGAAGACGCCCGCGCCTGGGCCATCGGCGGCTGTCTGGAAACCTCCGGCTGCTGCTGGAAGCCGCTGCACCTCAACGGCAAGGAATACTTCATCCCCGGCGGCTGCGGCCAGCCCACCAGCGTCGGCGTGCACTTCGTGTCCATGCCCAAGGTGCTGGAACTGGTCCTCTTCAACGGTGTGGACAAGCGCACGGGCATCAAGGTGTTCGAGCCCCACAACAAGACGCTGGCCACCTACGAGGAGCTGTTCGAACAGTTCAAGGCCTACTGGGACAAGGCTGTGGACGTCCTGGCCAAGACCAATAACATCCAGCACGACATCTGGCGCAAGAACAACATGGCCATCATCAACTCGTTCATGAAGCCCGACTGCCTGGACAAGGGCCATCTCATCAACGAGCTGGGCTACCGCTACAACGCCACCTTCAACGTGGAGAACACCGGCCAGATCACCTGTATCAACGCCCTGGCCGCCCTGAAGAAACTGGTCTACGAGGACAAGAAATACAGCCTCGAACAGATGCTGGAGGCCATGCAGGACAACTTCGGCTTCAAGACCGCCCACGAGATCGGCTCCTTCTCTCTCATGGACCAGGAACAGCGCGAAGACGGCAAGAGCAAGTACGAGCAGATGCACTTCGACTGCCTGCAGGCCCCCAAGTACGGCAACGACGATGCCTACGTCGACAACATCCTGCTGGAATGGGAGAACTGGTTCTGCGCCCACAGCGAGACGGTGGAATCCCTCTACGGGCACCCCATGTACGCCTGCCAGATCTCCGTATCCACCCACGGCGCCATGGGCTCGGCCACTCTGGCCACGCCCGACGGCCGCCTGCAGGGAACCACGTTCGCCGACGCCTCCATGTCCGCCTACCCGGGCACGGACCGCAACGGCCCCTTCGCCCTGATGAACTCGGCCGCCGTCTGGGATCACTCCATGTCCCAGAACTCCCAGCTCAACATCAAGATCCACCCCTCGGCCATCAAGGGGCGCGAAGGCTCCAAGAAGCTTATCGACCTGGTGCGCGCCTACATGCGGAAGGGCGGCTTCCACGTTCAGTTCAACGTGGTGGACTCCAAAGTGCTGCGTGACGCGCAGGCCCATCCGGAGAACTACCGTGACCTCATGGTCCGCGTGGCCGGATTCACCCAGTACTGGGTGGAAATCGGCAAGCAGGTCCAGGACGAGCTTATCGCCCGAACCGAATACGAGGCCCTGTAGATCGAGACCAGCAAAACTTTAGGAGGAATATCATGGAAGAACTGAAGATTTATAGAAACAGCCGCAATTTCGTTCCCATCGACGTGGCCAAGGGCCTGGACCTGTCCACCGGGGAAAAAGTGAACGCCGACGACATCGATCCCAATTACGAACGTCTGCCCAAATGCCAGTATTGTGCCAATTTCAAGGAGAACAAGGAAAAGATCGGGTTGGGCTGGTGTCAGGCTGACAAGAAGAATCCGTTCATCGCTTACCCCGATATGTGCGCCGTCACGTGTGGCATGTACAAGGACGAATAACCCGTCCATCATCTGACCGGGGAGTGCATCGGGGCGCTCCCCGGTCAAACCCGTTCGAAGAATTGCTCTCTAAATAATTGATAAATAACAGTATGGGCGGTTTTTCCGTCTCCTGGTGGGGAAGTCTTGTATGCATGAGCGAGCAAATTATGGGTAAGGAGAACCTGCAATGAACGATAGCAAAGCAAAACTCTACGGTTGGTCGGTTGTCCTGGCGTCGTGGTTGGCGGTGTTCTGCCTGTTCGGCTACCGGGCCACGTTCGCCATTCTGAAGGGACCCATGAGCGCCGATCTCGGCTGGTCCCAGGCCCAGGTCACCCTGGGTTACTCCCTGATGATGGTGTTTTACGCCATCACCGCTTTTTTCAGCGGCATGATCCTGGACAAGTGGGGCACCAAGCCGGTGTACGCCGTCGCCGCCGTGTTCGGCGGTCTCGGTTTCTTCCTCACCAGCATGATCCACACCCATCTGGCCTACCTGTTCACCTTCGGCCTGCTGGCCGGCATCGCCACGGGCATGCTGTGGGTGACGTCCACCGTCTCGGTGCGTAAATGGTACGTGGGCAAGACCTACGCCACCATGTGGGGCATCGCCTTCGCCGGCGCGCCCATGGCCCAGTTCATCCTGGCCTACATCACCAAGTCGGCCCTGACCGGCGAAGATCCGCACGCCTGGCGCGGCGCCATGGTGACCCTGTCCATCATCATCTTCATCGCCCTGGTCATCGCCGTCTTCCTGGCCAAGAAGTCGCCCGAGAACTACAGCATGAAGCCGTTCGGCGAGATGCCGGCCCCCAAGGGCGGCAAGGCGGCCGGCGATCATGACTGGACCGTCAAGGAAGCCTTCTCCAAGTATGCCATCTGGGCGGTTATCCTCACCTTCCTGACCAGCATGATGGCCGAGTTCCTCATCTGGACCCAGGTGGTCAGCTACTGGGTGCAGGACCTGCAGTGGGATCGCGGCACGGCCGTGAATATCTACGCCATCATCGGCCTGGTGGGTATCGCCAGCATGCCGCTGATGGGCGTCTTCGCCGACAAGATCGTCAATGGCGTGGGTCATGAGGCCAAGGGCCGCAAGATCATGCTCATCATCGGCCCCTCCACGGGCGTGGTGGCCTGCGCGCTGCTGCTCATGTCGGGCAACGGCATGTTCTGGGCCTACATTGCCTCGGTGATCTTTGCCGTCTACTGGGCCATCGTGCCCGGCGGCGTGGTGGGTTACACCGGCGCCATTTACGGCCGCAAGACCCTCGGCAAGATCTGGGGTCTGGCCACCCTCATCGTCATGGGTATCGGTCCGTTCACCGGTTCCTTTATCGGCGGCCTGCTCAAGGATATCTCGGGCAGCTACACCTACTCCATCTACTATGCCCTGGGCTCCTTCGTGGTCTCCATCCTGCTGGCTTCCAGCCTGCCGCTGGTGGCCGTGCCCAGAAGAGTCGACGTGCCCGTTGCCGAGGCCATGGCCGTGGGCGGCGGACACAAGTAGTTTGAACGGTTTTCGGCGCCTCCGCCCGGCCCGGCCGTCGCAGAGGCGCTCATAAACCGCTCAAAGAGTATGGAGGTATTCGACATGTTTGAAAATCCTCAGATTTTAAACCAGGTGAAGGAGAAGGATGCCCCCCCCCAATCGGAACTGAAAGCCCTGATCTTCGATGTCCAGGGACACTCGGTCCATGACGGTCCGGGCACCCGAACCACGGTGTTCCTGGCCGGTTGCCCGCTGCACTGTGTCTGGTGCTGCAATCCCGAAGGACTGTTCAACAACCCCACCATCATGTACAGCGACCGCAAGTGCAAGCTGTGCTACCGCTGCGTGGAGGCCTGCCCGTACAATGCCATCACCGTCAATGGTGAGGACGGCTCGTTGATCCATAACCGGAAAATGTGCGACCACTGCCTGACCAAGGAATGTCTGAATGTCTGCTACCATGAGGCCATCTCCGTCACGGGCGAGTACTACACCGTCGACGAGCTGATGCAAATCTTCCAGCGCGACCGGCAGTTCTGGGGCAGTGAAGGCGGCGTGACCTTCAGCGGCGGCGAACCGCTGATGCACCGCGAATATCTGCGTGAGGTGCTGCGCCGCTGCAAACAATCGTACATCCATACGACCATCGAAACCACCATGTGCGTCCCCACCGATTACCTCATGGGCATCCTGCCTACCATCGACTGGATTTTCGTGGATATCAAGCACATGGATCCCCAGACCCACAAGCAGCTGACGGGGATCGATAACCGGTTGATACTGCATAATATCCGCCAGGTGGCCGCCGCGGACTGGGACGGGTTCATCGTGATCCGCATCCCCGTGATCCCCGGCCTGAACGATTCGGAGGAAAACATCCGGGCCACGGCGCGCTTCGTTCATGAAATCGATCTGGAGGTGATCAATATACTGCCGTTCCACCGCCTGGGGGAATCCAAATACCGGCAGTTGGGGAGAGTGTACGAGCTGGTGGACCAGACGCCGCCCCCCGAGGAGCATATGCAGCGCCTCCAGCAGCTGATCCAGGCCGAGGGCCTGATCTGTTTCGTCGGCCACAAGACACCGTTCTGAGTACCGCCGGCCGCGGCGGCTGTATCGGCACGTGCCGACAGCCGGCCGCACCGGTCACCCGGCTGTTCATCTGGGGACAGAATCGGGGAGCGGCGCAGCGGACCGCACGAAGGAATGGCGGCAGGGTGGCCGGAAGTGAGGTAAAATAACATTGAAGGAGGCATTTTCCCCATGCGTGCAAAACGATTAGCGGCTCTGGCACTTGTAACGGTCTTCTTCCTGCCGTCCGTCCTGCTGGCCGCCGGCGGCAATGGCAACGGCACCGGTGAGAAACTGTTGTCCTGGGGCGTCGATCACCGGTTCCGGTCCGTTTTCTACGACAACATCATCAATTACAACGACGATCTGGACGATGACCGGGATTTCTTCCGCTTCCGCACCCGACTCTGGGCGGACGTACCCCTCTCCAAAAACATCACGTTTTTTTTCCAGCTCAACAACGAGTTCCGCAAATACACCACGCCTGACCTCGAGGTGGACCTGGACGAAATCATCGTCGAGAACTTTTATGTGGATTTCCAGAAGATGTTCGGCAGCCACTTCTCCCTGCGGGTCGGCCGGCAGAATCTCATGCGCGGCGAGGGGTTCGTCCTGTTCGACGGCAACGCCCTGGACGGCTCCCGCACCGCCTATTTCAACGCCGTCAATCTGGCCTACGATTTCGGCAAGGCCAAGCTGGAGTTGCTGGGCATTCACAATCCTTACCAGGACCGTTTTTTCCCGCGGATCAACGACAAGCAAAAACCCCTCACCGAATGGGATGAGCAGGCCCTGGGCGCCTACTATACCGACCATCACCTGGCCCAGACCACCGTGGAAACCTATTATTTTTACAAGAAAGAGTTCAACTGCATGTACGCCCCCACCCATGCCCAGTACCAGCCTGAGCGTCGCCTGCACACCATCGGCGGGCGGGTCACCCACCTGCTGCGCAAGGACTGGACCCTGACCGGCGAATTCGCCGGCCAGTGGGGCCAGGAGCATCCCGACCGTGACATGACCGGCTGGGCCGGTTACGCCCACGTCAAAAAGACGTTCGCCCACGACTGGAAGCCCTATGTCAAGTTCGGACTCACGGCCTTCTCGGGCGACGATCCCGACACCGCCGAGTGGGAAGGCTGGGATCCCCTCTTCTCCCGCTGGCCCAAGTGGAGCGAGCTGTACATCTACAGTTTCGTGCCGGAAAAAGGGGTGGCCTACTGGTCCAACGCCACCTGGTGGCAGGCCGAGGTTGGCGTTTCGCCCTTGAAAGAGCTCAGCGCGCGGGCGACCTACTACTACGTGGGCGCGTTCCACGATTTTCCGGGCACGCCGTCCATTTACGGCGGCGGCACCCGCCGCGGCAGCAATTTCCAGGTGCGGCTGGATTATAGTTTTTCCAAGTACATCAAGGGCCATCTGTTGTACGAATCGTTCATGCCCGGAGACTTTTACTCGGCCCAGGACATGGGCTACTTCCTGCGGTTCGAGTTGTGCCTGCAGTACAAGGACATTATAAAACCCTGGTAATGTACCTGACCCTACGCTCTTTATACGTTTCAACCATGAGGTTTATACCCCATTCATACTGTTCCTCGCTCCGGCCGGGCCGCCCCGGCGGTGGTCCGACCGGAGGTTTTTGTTCCGAAGGATGGCTGCGGGCCACAGCGGGGAATGACGGGCGACCACCGGCGGTATCGGCGTCCGGTGTCGACGGGATCGGGAGAGACCATGACTGAGGATCGTTGCAACGAACTGATGGATCAGATCATCCGGCTGGAGTGGGACATGTTCAGCCGGGTGCGGACCCTGGAGCCGGCCGAGTGCCAGGAGCGGAGCGGCACCTTCCGGGTGATGCGCCGGATGCACCACTCGGTCATGCCCGAAGCGGTGCTGGAGTCCTACCTGGACGACCTGCGGCAGGCCAACATCCGGGGGCGGAACCTGATGACGGAAAAATACGCCCGCATGCAGAAACTGATGCCGCCCCTGAGTGCCAATCCGCTGATTCCGCAGATTGTGGAGATCGAAGCGGAGTGGATGCGGGAACTGGTCGAACGGTATCCGTCCACGTTCGAGTCGGCCATCGTGAATTTCGTCACCTACGCTTCGTGCGAACTGGAAACCTATTCCGACCGGACCCTTTTTCTGTACCACGACATGGTGGTGGAGGCGCGTCGGCAAGACCGCAATCTGGCGGAGGAACGGTACAGCTACCTGTTCCGGAAGATGGGGTACGACTCCATCGCCGAACGGGAGATCAAGCACCGGGAGGACCAGAACCAGGAATAAACATAACGAAGACTCTATCTTGCATCTAGCCCTTCACAACACATTGGTTTGAGCCCGGGACTTCAGTCGGCGCTACCCCGGGCTTTTCTTTTTTTTGTGGAGACGATGAGGGGCGTTACGGCCCGGGCATCGGCCTGGCCGTGATCCCCGGGGTGCCCGGCGGGGGGGCGACGGTTTCGGAACGCGTTCGGTTGTGGCGGAGATTCGTGTCAGGAAAAGTGGAGGAATTCCCTGCCCCCGCCGTCGTAGCCCTTGGCGTAGCGGATGGCGCTCTCGGGACAGGTGTTGACGCACTGCTGGCAGGCGATGCACTCCGTCGATGTGACGCGGCGCCCCTTTCGCATATAATCCAGCAAGCGGATATTCATGGGGCAGTGTTTCTCGCACAGACCGCATTGGGTACAGAGATCCGGCCGGATCTCGATTTTCCAGATGGAAAAGCGGGCGCCCAGTTTCATCAGCACCGGTATGGGGCACACATACTTGCAGAACGCCCGATTGTCCTTCAGGACGGCCGCCAGGACGATGGCTACGGTAAAATAGAGCAGGTTGCCGATAATCAGCCAGTTCAGCTCCACGAGGGAGTGCTGGTCGAAGTCCTGCATCCGGAAACCGTACCAGAGCAGAAGGACCAGACCCAGGGCCAGGCCGAAATGCACGTACCGCAGGGCGCCCCAGTATCTTTTCCGGCCCTCGCGGGGCGACATCCAGGGCAGGAAATCGAGCACCATGGTGGTCCAGCAGGCCCAGCTGCACCAGCCGCGGCCGAACAGAATCGTGCCGCCGATCTTGGCGATGAGATAGTGCAGCACCGGACCGGAGAACGTGCCGGCCAGCAGGTAAAAGAAGAACCCCTCGATCTGCATGTTTTCCCGACCCAGGAAACCGAGAACGCCCAGCATGTAGAGTCCGATGAGCAGCTGGCTCAGTTTGCGGCCCCGGACCTTCTTTTCGCGGGGCAGGATGCCGAACAGCAGTTCGCCCATCGCCGCTGCCAGCCCGATGTAGCCGAAGTTGAACAGGAAGAAGATATGGCCCTGGGCCTGCCACAGCCATACGCCGATCACCAGAAAGAAGAGGAAGGTGACGATGCTCTCGGTGATCACCTTCTTTTTCGGTTTCGCCGGGGGGATCGCCTTGTCGGGTGAAACGTTCATCATGAATTTATCCAGTTTAAGGATTTTTGCCTCTATTTCAATCTTTTTTGGCACTTTTTGACGGATTCGCTGGCCCTGGATGACCCGGCCGTCCGGCCCGGGCGAGAATCACCGGTTTTCATCTCCCTCGGGCGGACCTTTTGGATAATATCTACATCTATAATAAAGAAAAAATCCATGAACCGGCCGACGCCGTCTGGCCAGGCCCGGTCGATGAAATTTCATGAAGGAGATGACCCAGTCATGCGAAGATTCGCTACCCCGTTTCTGGTGTGGATGTTGTTGACGACGGCCGCCCTGGCCATGAACCTGGACGGCACGTACACCCTGACGACGGCGTCGGGGACCATCACCGTCGTGCTGCAATCCGCCAACCAGGGCACTGTCACCGGCAATCTCAATCTCGGGCCGGGCCTCGATTTCCGGCTCCAGGGTCGGCTGGACGAGGACGAGGTGGTCGGCCAGGTGCTGGGCGGCAACCGGCCGGCCACTTTCGAAGCCTTTCTCGAAGACGGGCAGCTCTATTTCAGCCTGATTCCCCATGACGCCGCGGGCCAACCCGACTTCAACCAGACCCAGGAATACGTTTTCAGCCGCACGGCCGCTGCGCCGGCAGCCCCGGCCGGCCCACCGGCGTTGCCAGCAGCGCCCGCCATGCCGCCGGCACCGTCGGTGACGGCGCCGTCGGGCGGTTTCCGCTCCCTCAATCCGGCCGCCGGACTGGACGGCACCTGGTACGGGGTGGTGGACGGACAATCCGGTGTCCTGGAACTGGCCGTCCAGGGGGGGCAGTTGAACGGTCGGCTTCAGGCCGGCGCCTACCTGTATTCGCTGCAGGGAATGGCCAGCGGCGGCACGGCCCGGGGACGGATGCTCGATCCGGCCGGCAATGCCCTGGAGTACGAAATGGTCAGCCGGGGATCGGAGTTGCAGGTGCATCTGCAGGCGGCCGATCCGCAGACGGGGCAGCCGCGGCGCCTGACCCTGAGCTTCAGCCGCAACCGGCCGGACACCCGGGCGGAGGCCTGGAGCGACGGTCCGGCACCGGCGCAGCCCTCCGGGCAGGCCAATGCCGGCAGCGAGGAGCGGGATCCGTCCCTGGTGGGGAGCTGGTCGCGGACCGATTCCATCGGCAGCGGTGACGCCTCCATGAGCACCCGTTATTACCTGCAGATCCAGCCCGACGGCACGTTCGTGCACTCCGTGGGCGAATCGGCCGGCGGCGGGGCCGGCTGGGGCATGGAGTCGGGCCCGGGCGGTTCCACCCAGGGCCGCTGGAGAACGTCACGGCAAGTGGTCTACATCCAGGAGGTGCCGGGCGGTCCCTGGCAGCCCTATGCCCGCTACTACGTGGAGGGTAACCGGATGATGTTCACTTTCGACAACGGCAACCGCGAGATCTGGTACCGATAGTCGACCGGACCGCGGGCGGTGGCCTATTCGCTGGTTTGACGAATGCGTTCGGGAATGCCGAGCCAGGGCAGCGCGGCTTCATGGTCCCGGAAGACGACGAATTCCCAGGAAAGACATGCGCTGAAGACCTCGTACATGCGGGCCAGCCCGAAGGAGAGGTGCTGTGGGGCCACCACGGCGATGCGTCGCTGTTCCGGGCGGCCAGCGAACTTGCCGTGCAGGAACTCGGAGAGCAGGCGCAAGGCGCCGACACTGCGGGGCGTACTGCTGGTCTGCTGCAGTTCCACCAGCAGGTTGAGGGCCGAGCTCACATTGGAGTCCTCGAAGAAGCGCTTGTAGAACGTGAGGAACTCGATGTCGGTCACCTCACCCACATGACGGAAGATGACGAGGTTTTCGTCCGGCCGGGGTTCACAGGTTATGGGCATGGCTCGCCTCCCTCCCGCAACAGGCTGTACAACTTACATCCTTAAACATGAATCCGCTGTCGTTTGTTCATGAATATCCGGGCCGGTGAAGGCTGGTACTCTTCCTCGGGCCACGACACGTCGGCTGCGGTGTGCTTCGATTTAAACCGTCATTTATTTCGTCTCGCCTGGATTCGCCGGTTGTAAAGGCGTTCGGTGAAGCCGCCTTCCTTCTCGAAGGCATCGGCCGGGGCGGCCAGCTGGCGGTCGAGGAGGCTGCACGCCACGGCGATAAGCACCAGCGCAGCGTTGGCGGCGATTTCGGGGTAGTCGGGGCGGGTGGACGAAGTGGACCTAGTGGACGTTGTGGACGGAGTGGACATGGAAGAAGCAGGGGGCAGGGAATACCCATCGCCCAGTCTGGCTCCTGGTTCCTCCTGTCCATGTTGCCCATGTCGTCTATGTTGTCCACTCTGTCCACCCATACCCATCCTCCCCAGTGAACATTTCCGAATCTGAAGAAATTCCTACCGCCTGAGTCTTGCCACCCAGCCGCCACCGGGGGCCAGTCGGACGGTCAGAGTGGTGGCGGCGTCCACCTGCTGGGGCCGCCGCACGAAATCCCGGCCGTAGCGGTGGGCGTTGACGCCGTCCTGCCAGATGTCGGCCCGCCAGGGGCCCTCTTCCAGAAAGTCGAAGGACACGTCCAGGGTGCGGGCGGAGCCGTCCGTCATGGCCGCCACGTACCATTCCTCGCCCTTGCGCCGGGCCAGCAGCACGTATTCGCCCACACGGGCGTCCAGGGCGCGGGTCTCGTCCCAGGTGGTCGGCACCGCCGCCAGGAGCTCCATGGCCTCGGGCTCACGCCAGTAATGGGACGGCGAATCGGCCAGCATCTGCAGCGGGCTCTCGAACACCACGTACATGGCCAGCTGGTGGCAGCGGGTACCCTGGCTCATGGGCACGCGGAAAATGGGGGCGAACTCCTTCTCCTGAACGTTGAGCATGGCGCCGGGGGTGTAGTCCATGGGGCCGGCCAGCATGCGGGTGAAGGGGAGGGTGACATCGTGGGCCGGCGTCACGTCACGGCTCCACTTGTTCCACTCCAGGCCGCGCACCCCCTCGCGGGTGAGAACGTTGGGGTACGCCCGGCGCAGGCCCGCCGGCTTGTAGGCGCCGTGAAAATCCACCAGCAGGTGGTGGGCCGCCGCCTGGCGGGCGCACTCCCAATAGAAGTTCACCATCTTCTGGTCGTCGCGCTGCATGAAATCCACCTTGATCCCCTTGACGCCCCATTCCTCGAAGGCGGCCAGGGCCTTGTCCATCTGCCGTTCCAGGGTCAGCCAGACGCACCAGAGGATGACGCCCACGTTTTGGGAACGGGCGTGGCGCAGGACCGCCGGCAGATCCACCTCCGGGTTGATCCTGAACAGATCGGTGGTGTCGGACCAGCCCTCGTCCAGGATGATGTACCCGATGCCGTGATGAGCGGCGAAATCGATGTAGTGGCAGTAGGTGGCCGTGTTGATGCCGGCCTCGAAATCGACGCCGAAAAGGTTGTTGGCGTTCCACCAGTCCCAGGCCACCTTGCCGGGCCGGATCCACGCTGTGTCCGACAGTTCCAGGTCGGGTGCCAGGCGGTAGACCAGGTCATTTTCCAGCAACTGCCGGTCCGTGGCCGCCACCAACACGGCCCGCCAGGGAAACGAACGCTGCCCGGCGGTGACGGCCAGGTAACCGGCCCGCTCCGTTACGGCCAGGTCCCGGTCGCGGCGCAATTCCTCTTTCAGGGGATAGGCCGGGAAGCGGGCGTGCAGCACGGCCGCCGCCTCGTCGTCACCGCCCAGGTACATGCCCGGGTAGTCGGCCAGGTCCGCCTCGGTCACGGCCACCAGGGTGCCGGAATCGAGGCGGACCAGCACCGGCAGGCAGGCCATCTGCCCGGCGGTGAGGCTCTTGACGGGCCGGCGGGGATAGGCCCGCTCCGAATGGGTCATGAAGCTTTCCTCCTCGCCGAACCAGGCCACGGGATCGCCGGGAAAGCGGTAGGCGGCCGTCTCGGCGCGGACGGTCACCTCACCGGACAGATGGGTGACAAAGCGCCAGGCGGCGCCGTCGTCATAGACCCGGCAGACCAGGCCGTAGCCGTCACCGAAAAGGAGCTCCAGCTCGTTGTACTCATCGGGGATGACGGACCGTTTTTCGGGCACCACCGGGCGCACCACCGCGCGGTGTTCCCGCCGCGTCTCTTGCAGGGGCCGATGGCGGCCGTCCAGCACCCGGTCCGGCTCGCCGGCCAGGGTGAGAACAATGCGATCCACCTCCAGCAGTGTCTCCGATCCCCGCACGAGGCGCAGGGCGAGGGCCGGCGAGGTTTCCACCCGCAGCGTCAGGTTGCCGTCGGGGGACGACAGGGTGAAACGGCCGGCGGTCTCTTCGGCCCTCACTCCGGGGAAAAGGGCCAGACCGCTCGCGAGCAGGATGACCAGCAGTGTCGCGCGCATATCCACCTCCTGTGGTTACGGTTGCCAGTGATTTGGGCCGAAGCATTCGGCCGGACTGCCAGGGGAGCTGTTCCTCCCCGGGTGCGGGGCTATGATTCGGAGGCTGGCGACTCCTCCGCCGGCACCGCCGGCTCTCGCGACCAGCGGGCCAGATCCATTTCGCCCTCGGTTTTGGCGACGATGACCGTGCCCGTCAGGTCGCCGGCCACGTTGACGGCGGTGCGGCCCATGTCCAGGATGGCGTCGATGCCCATGACCATGGCGTAGGCGGCGGCGGTGGGCGTCCCGGCCGTGACGGGCAGCCCTACCGACGTCAGCACCATCAGCAGCATGATGGCGCCGGCGCCCGGCACCCCGGCCGTGCCGATGGAGGCCAGAACCGCCGTGATGACCACGGTGATCTGCTGGGCCAGGGTCAGGGGCAGCCCGATGGCCAGGGAAATGAAAATGACGCAGACGCCCATGTAGATGGCTGTACCGTCCATGTTGATGGTGGCACCCAGGGGCAGGGTGAAGGAGTAGACGTTGCGGGATACCCCCAGGTTCTTGTCCACGTTGCGCATGCTCACGGGCAGGGTGCCGCTTGAGCTGCGGGTGACAAAGGCCGTCAGCAGGGCTTCGCGCACCGCCCGGTAAAACGTCGCGGCGTTCAGCCGCCACAGGCTCAGCAGCCCGCCGTAGACCAGCAGGGCGTGGAGGATGAATCCGATGAAGACGGCCAGTGTAACCTTGCCCAGGGGGCCCACCGCCTCGGCGCCCTGTTTGGCGAAGACCACAGCGATAAGGGCGAAGACCCCGATGGGCGCGTACTGCAGCACCCAGCGGACGATGATGTACATGACCTCGGCGCCGCCGTCGCAGACGACGTACAGGGTCTCGCCGGCCTTGCGCAGCCGGGGATCCTGGCTGATCTTCAGGTAGGAGATGGCGATGCCGGCCACGATGGCGAAGAAGATGGTGGGCAGGACCTGCCCCTCGGCCAGGGCGGCGAAGGGATTGGGTGGGATGATGTTCATGAGGGTGTCCACCAGGCTGGGCGGCGCCAGTTCCGTGCCGGCGCCGGTGCCGACGGCGGTCAGGTCCAGGTTGACGCCGGGCTGGAACAGATTGCCCAGCAGCAGGCCGATGGTGACGGCGAAGGCGGAGGTGAACAGGTAGTAGACCACGATCTTGACGCCGATTTTGCCCAGCTCCGCCGGACTGATGCTGGCGGCGCCGACCACCAGGGTGGTGAAAATGAGGGGCATCACGATCATTTTCAGCATGTTGATGAACAGGGTGCCCAGTGGATCCACCCAGAGGATGGCGTCGCCGACCCAGATCCCGGCGGCGGCGCCGAGAACGAGGCCGATGAAGATACGCAGCGGCAGATTGGTCTGAAAGTACCAGGCCAGCCAGGGGCGCCGTCGCGGCGGATCTGCGGTCATGGTCACCTCACCAGGGGGATTCTCTTGTCATCCGGGTCGATGGTGTGCCGGTCATCGCCCGCTACTATACCGGATTCCGGGGCGGATTGCATCCTGCATCCGGCGACAACCGTGAGTGCTCTCCCAGAAACGCCGCCACCCGCTCCTCGTGATAATACTCGCCCCGTGGATGGAAAAAGCGAATAAAGCCGACATGGCCGCCGCGGCCGGGAATTTCCAGGAAAAACTGTGGATTTTCCGCGGCTTCGGGCCGGGGGAAACACGACGGCGACAGGAAGGGGTCGTCGGCGGCATTGATGAGTAGGGTGGGCCGGCGCAGGCCGGGCAGAAACTGGCGCGAGCTGCTGCGGGCCCAGTACTCGGCGGCGTCGGCAAATCCGTGGTATGGCGCCGTATAGCGATCGTCGAATTCGTGGAAGGTGGTCATCCCGTCGTAACCGTCGAGATGGATGTCGTCGGGAAAGAGGGCGCGCTTCTCCTCCAGTTTGCGGCGGAGTTTGCGTAAAAAACGGCGCATGTAGATGCGGTTGCCCGGCCGGGCCAGCTGTCCGGCCGATCCGGCCAGATCCGTCGGGACGGAAACGGCCGCGGCGGCGGTGATGAAGGCCGGCACGGCCCGCGACCGTTCGCCCAGGTATTTCAGCACCACGTTGCCGCCCAGGCTGAATCCCACCAGGACCAGCTCGCGGTGGGGGCAGTGGGCGATAATGTGTTGGATGACCGTGGCCACGTCGGCCGTGTCGCCACTGTGGTAGGTGCGCAGCAGGCGGTTGGGCACCCCGCTGCAGCCGCGGAAATTCAGGGCTACGCAATCCCAGCCGCGGCGGTTAAGGGCGCGCACCATGCCGCGGATGTACCCGGAGCGGGCGCTGGATTCCAGGCCATGACAGAGGAGCACCAAACGTGCGGCGCCGCAGCGAGACCAGTCCAGGTCGACGAAGTCGCCGTCGGACAGCTCCAGGCGCTGCCGCACGTAGCGCACCCCCGCCACCTTGCGGAAGAGGGAGGGGATGACGGTCTGCAGGTGGGGGTGCCGCAGCAGCAGGGACGGTCGGTATGCGGAGGGTTCGACGACGGGCATACGGTGGCTCAACCTGTTTGGAAATCCGGTGAAAAAATAATTATACCCGAGGTGGACAGCCGTTGCCAGTGAATCATGGGATCCCGGCGGCCGGTAGTTTGAATCCCCGACCGGCCGGCGTACACCCAATACAGAACGGACGGCACCCGCAATGGATGCCGCAACCCATCATTGGCGAGAGGGAAACCCATGCCGAAACCAACCGACCGCAACTGCCGCCCAAGCCGCCGCCTGGGATCCCTGGTGATGATTCTGCTGGCAGGAGGCCTCATCATGAGCGGTAGCTCTGTCTTGCTCATCGACGATTTCACCCGTGAGGGCGGCCTCTCGCCCCTGGGGACCCGCTGGATCGGTTTTACGGACCAGGTGATGGGCGGGGTCTCGTCGGCGCGTTACGGGGTGATGGAAGAGGACAGCCGGCGTTTTCTGCGCCTGCAGGGTCGCGTGTCATTGGAAAACAACGGCGGTTTCGTCCAGGTGGCCCTCTCCCTGGTGAATGACAGCCGGGCCTTCGACGCCTCGGCTTTCGACGGCATCCGGCTGCGGGTGCGCGGCAACGGCGAGGGCTACTACATTCACCTGCGGACGCGGGACTGCCTGCTGCCCTGGCAGTACTATGCCGCCCCCTTCAGCGCCGGCGCCGAGTGGCGGGACGTGGTGATCCCCTTCAGCGCATTCCAGCCGGCCGCGCTGCGCCGCGGGCTGGACGCCTCGTCCCTGACCCGCATCGCCGTGGTCGGTGCCAAGCGCCAGTTCGAAGCCGACGTCTCCGTGGCCCGCCTGGAGTTTGTCGGCCCTTGACTCCCGTCCACGGCAGTCGCGGGCGCCGGTTCCCGACCTGTTTTCGCTCCCCTGTTCCCCCGACCTGTGCTAGGATGCGGTACCGGCCGCGGCATCTGACCCGTGAAGCATCACCGGAATCGCGGTTGCCGATCCAGGAGAATGACCGGTGGGTAAGCGACCTGCAACCACCGGCGGCGAATCCTCGCCGCTGCGGAAAGTGACTGTCTATTGCGCCGCCAGCCGGCGGGTGCCGACCATCTATCTCGATGCGGCGGCCAGCCTGGGCGAGGTGCTGGCTGGTCAGGGGGCGGCCATTTACTACGGCGGCGGCGCCGTGGGCCTCATGGGCCGCCTGGCCGACGCCGCCCTGGCCTGCGGCGGGGAGGTCATCGGCATCATCCCGCGCTTCATGCAGGACCTGGAATGGGGGCATCCGGGCCTGACCCGGCTGCATATCGTGCCCGACATGCATGTTCGCAAAGCCATGCTGCTGGCCGAGGGCGAGGCCCTGGTAGCCCTGCCTGGCGGCTGCGGCACCCTGGAGGAACTCCTGGAGGCCATCACCTGGAAGCGGCTGGGTCTCTTCGTCCGACCCATCGTGCTGGTCAATATCAACGGCTTCTACGATCCGCTGTTCATCCTGCTGCAGCAGATGATCGACCAGGGGTTCCTGGACGCGCGCCACGGCCGCATGTGGCAGGTGGTGGCACAGCCGGCGGACGTGTGGGACGCCATCCGCCGGGCGCCGGTCTGGGACCCGGCCAACCGCCGGTTCGCTGTGCCGGGCGGCCCCACCGCGGACGGGCTGTAGCCGCAATCCCTGTGACAGGAGCACGAACGATGGTAGAAACAAATGGGTCCAACATCCTGCCCGTGACCATTGTCCAGCACCCGCCGGTGTTCCTCCATCTGGAGGAGAGCCTGGGGCGGGCGGAGTCCCTCGTTGCCGAAGCGGCGGGGCAGGGCGCCTGTCTGGTGGTGTTTCCCGAGACATGGCTCCCCGGCTACCCCGTCTGGCTGGATCATGCGCCCGACGTGGCCCGCTGGGATTATCCGCCGGCCAAAGCGCTGCACCGGTTGCTGATGGAAAACGCCGTAACCATCCCCGGTCCGGCCCACCAGCGGCTCAAAGAACTGGCGGCCCGGCATCGCGTCGTCCTGGTCATGGGGCTGCACGAGCGCCGCGGCGGCACCCTCTACAACACCATGCTGCTTCTCCCCCCGGACGGCGGTGACGGCCTCATTCACCGCAAGCTGACACCCACTTACACCGAGCGCCTCATCTGGGGCGTGGGCGACGGCAGCACCCTGGGGGCGCTGGACACGCCCTGGGGCGCCGTCGGTGGCCTCATCTGCTGGGAGCACTGGCTTCCCCTGGCCCGGGCGGCCATGCACGCCCGCGGCGAGACTGTCCACGTGGCCCAGTGGCCGTCCGTCAACGAGCTGCACCAGCTGGCCAGTCGCCATTACGCCTTCGAGGGGCAGTGCTATGTCCTGGCGGCCGGCACCCCGCTGACCATGGACGACGTCCGGGCGGGACTGGCCGCGCACCTCTCGCCGCCAGCGGAGGTGATGGAACTGCTGGAATCCATGATTGTGCCCGCTGACGGTTGGTTGCAGAGCGGCGGCAGCGCCGTGATCCGACCCGACGGCGACTACCTGCTGCCACCCGTCTACCGTCAGTCCGCCATCGTCCGCGCCGATCTGGATTTGGCCGCCATCGCCACCGGCAACCTGCTCATGGACTCCCACGGCCACTATTCGCGGCCGGATGTGTTTCGCCTGACCGTCGACACCACGCCCCGCGTCGGAGTTTCGTTCGAAGACTCTTCCCCGGAAGAATAGCCAGCGTCCGGCCATCCATCCGTTTTCCCGCTTTCCCCCCTTCATCCATATCCAACGTGGCCAATAAATTTTCTTTTTTTTCGCCGAATATAGACTATCCGCCGTCTCACCGTGTAATACATTCCCAGGAGGCGGCGCCGGTGAATGCCGCCCGGTTTTCTCAGAGAGATGCCGCCCGGCCGGGGACCGGCCGCACCGGGCTCATGAACGTAATAGACGTGAAAACCGCTGTTTTCATAAAACCTGGCCGGTTTCTGTACGTATGAAAGGCTGTCGTTATTCTTCGAGGGGGACTCATGGCACGAATGGTCGTCTTGATGCTTTGCGGGATGATGGGAGTCCTGGCCAGCCTGTCCGGCTGGACTTCCGGCCAGGAATCCGAGCCGACGGCGGTGGTCCAGCAGGGCTCCCTGGCGCGGCAGATCCGTCTCACCGGTGAAGTGGACGCGGCCGAAGCCGTGCAGCTTCAGTCGCCCACCACCCGGCAGTGGAGCCTGACCCTGACCTATCTGGTGCCGGACGGGACCCTCGTCCGCGCGGGCGAGACGGTGGCTGCCTTCGACACCACCCAGCTCGGGCTGGAACGGCTGGACCTCGAAAAGCAGTGTGAGGAAGCCCGCATCCGGATCGCCCAGACCGAGGCCGCCTGGGAGACCCGGCGCCAGGATCTCCTGCTGCAGCAGGCCCAGGCGGAGAAGGAGCTGAACGTGGCGCGCCTGTACGCCCAATTGCCCGCCGACCTGATCCCCCAGTCCGATCACCAGGATTACCAGCTGCGCCTCGAACAGGCCCGGATCGGCCGGGAGAAGGTGGCGGAGCGACTGACAAATCTCGAGCGGACGCGGGACAATGAACTGGGGGTCGTCCAGCTGGAGTACGAGCAGGCCAAACTCTCCCTCAACCGGATTCTCCGCGAGATCGAATCCATGACCGTCCGGGCGCCCATCCCCGGACTGGTGATGGTGGAGACCAGCTGGTCCCAGAACCGGAAGTACCAGGTGGGCGACAACATCCACCGGGGGCAACCCCTGGCGCGGATCCCCAACCTGGAAACCCTGCGTGTGAAAGCCCACGCCCACGACCCCGACGTCCCCTTCCTGCACCCGGGCCTGGCCGCCCGCGTCTCTCTGGACGCGTTTCCGGGCACCGTCTACCGCGGCCATCTGACCGAGATGGGCAAGATGTCCGTCAGCCAGCGTTACAACGACCGGCTGAAGGTGTTCCCCCTGTTCGTGGAATTCGACGAGACGCTGCCCGATTTCGTCAAGCCGGGGATGACGGCCCAGGTGGACCTGGCGGCGGACGAGCGGACGGGGCTGATCATCGACCGGCAGGCCGTCCACACGGATCAGCGGGGGCGGACGGTGCTTCATCCGCTGGCCGAGGGGGCGGCGCCGGTGCCCATCGACATCCTGGACGCCAGCGACACGGCGGTCCTCTTCGCCGCGGACGTGCAACCGGGCGACGAATTTCGCCGGGTCACCGACGGCCGGGGTAACGGTCAGGATGGCAACGGCATCGACTGGATCGACGTGAAGAAGCAGCGCCTGGAGTTCAGCGTACCGGGCACGGGCACCCTGCGGGCGGAAAAAGCCGTGGATATCGGCCCGCCCTCCGTTTCCCAGATGTACCAGTTCAAGATCATGCGCATGGTGGGCGAAGGCCAGGACGTGAAAGCCGGCGATTTCCTGCTCCAGTTCGACCCCTCGGAGCTGACCAAGCGGCTGCGCGAGGAGGAGGCCGACCTGGAGAAGGTCCAGCGGGAGCGACAGAAGACCGAGGCGGCCAAGGACCTGGCCGTGCGGGACCTGGAACTGGAGCTGGAGGAGGCCCTGGCCCAGCGGGAGAAGGATGAAGGCAAGCTGGCCGGGATTCGTGAATTCGAGGCGTCGCTGAAGATCCGCGAGGCGGAATATGAGGCCGAATTCGCCCGCCTCAGGGTGGCCATGCTGGAAAAGAAGCTGTCGTTCGCCCGGGAGAGCGCCCGGCTGGAGCTGAAGCTGCTGCAGGACAAGGAGGCCTTTCACCGGGAGCGCGTCCGCAATTTCACGGCGTCCATCGCCGCTTTCGAGATCCGGTCGCCCATCGACGGCGTGGTCATCTATCGGACGGACTGGAACAACCGCAAGAAACAGGTGGGGAGCGAGGTCTACATGATGGAAACGGTGCTGGCCATCCCCGACCTGCAGTCGCTGGTGGTCAAGGGTTTCGTCGGCGAGGTGGACGCCAGCAAGGTGCGGGTGGGACAGCCCGTGGCCGTCACCTTCGACGCCCTGCCGGAGAAGATCTACCATGGTCGCGTGGCCGAGATGGCCGATATGTTCACGCCGTCGGCCGCCAATCCGAAGCTGAAGGTGCTGGAAATCAAGGTGACGCTAGACGAGCTGGACCTGGAGCGGATGCGCCCGGGCATGTCGGCCCGGCTGCAGTTCCAGGCGGAACTGTTTCAGGATGTCATCACCCTCCCCCTGGCGGTCATCGAGACCCGCGGCGACAAGTCATACGTCTGGGTGGAGGAAGAGGGCCAGCCCGTGGCCCGGGAAGTGGCCGTCGGCAAGAACAACGGGCTGGTGGCCGTCATCGAGTCCGGCCTGAAGGAGGGGGAACGGGTGGCCGGCCGGCCGGTGCAATGAACTGTCGGTCGCGTCGCCACGGCCGTGAATGCGCGGCCGCGACCACGGATGAGGATCAGAAAGAGGCAGCACCATGAAGTGGAAAGCCATATTGATTGCCGTGATGGGGCTGGGGCTGGCGGGCGGTGTCTGGTGGCAGTCCGAAGCCATCGGGAGCCGCGTGGCGCAATGGATTCAGCCGGAGGAAGATCGCCCCGTCCCTACCATGCCCCTGAGCGGGCGGGAATACCGGGTGAGCGTGGCGGCGTCGGGCGAGCTTACCGGGCTGGAGACCATCCCCCTGATGGCCCCCATGACCGAGATCCGCCCCCTGAAGATCGCCTGGCTCATCAAGGAGGGTTCGCTGGTGACCGCCGGTGATCCGGTGATCCGGTTCGACAGCAGCCAGGCGGCGGATATCCTGGAAAAGAACGAAAACCAGGTCAACACCTACGGGCACCGCATTGAGAAAGCGGAAAAGGATTCGCAGACCGAAGCGGAGGTGCTTGGTCTGGATTATCAGGGCGCGGAGCTCGACATGCAGCACGCCCGCCAGCAGATCCGGCGTGATGAAGACATCTTCTCCCGCTGGGACATCCAGGAGTCGCTGGTGAATGCGGCCCTGGCCCAATACCGCATGGACGTCATCCATCACAAGCGAGCCCTGAGCGGCACCCAGTCCCAGGCCGATATCCAGATCCTGAACATCGAGCAACGCAAGGCCGACCTGGAGGTGGAGAACGCCCGGGAGACCCTGTCCCGGCTGGAGATTACGGCTGCCTCCGACGGAGTGGTTCTTTACCGGACATCCTGGTTCCGTGAGCTGGAGGTGGGCGCCGAAGTCTGGCCCGGCCAGCCCCTGATGGAAATCGCCCGCCTCCACCAGTTCAAGGGGAAGGCCTACATCGCCGAGAGCGATTTCCGCGGCATCGCCGTCGGGCAGCCGGTGGAACTGACCATCGAGGCCTTTCCGGGACGGATTTTCCGCGGCACGGTCCAGCAGGTGGCCAAGGCACCACAGCAGCTGTCGCGGCAGGATCCCCGCCGGTATTTCGAATGCGAGGTGACCATCGATGTCGAGCCGGACTGGCTGACCCGCCTCAAGCCGGGCATGCGCTTCGATTCCATCATCGAGGCCGGCCGGTACGAGAGCGCCATGGTGGTGCCCAAATCGGCGGTCATCAAGCAAGAGGATCGGCACGTGCTCTATATCCGCGACGAGGCGGCGGCCGCGGCGGGCGACCCGGCCACGGCCTATCGCGAGCAAACGGTGGAGATTGTGGACAGCAACCACGGGTTTTACGTGGTCAAGGGTGTGGTGGACGGCAGTGTGGTCGCCCTGCGCAATCCCTTCCGGGAGCAGGAATTGCATCTGCCCGACTTCAACGCCGCCACCGGGCAGAGCACCACCCGGCGGTTTATCATGGTGTTTTAGCGTCGGATCAGTCGCACGGCCAGGCGCCGGACAAACGGAAAGTGGGGTGAACCAGTGGTTGTAGCGGAAATTATACGGATGGCGGGCGACAGTCTCCTGCGGCACAAGCTCCGTACCATCCTGACCATGCTGGGCATCATCTTCGGCGTGGCGGCCGTGCTGGCCATGATGGCCATCGGCTCGGGGGCCGAGCGGGAGGCCCTGTCCCTCATCGAGAACATGGGACTGCGCAACGTCATCGTCCAGGCCAAGGAATTCGAAGAGGACGAGATGAAGGTCATCCGTCAGGATTCACCCGGACTGTGCCGGGCGGACCTGGACGCCATGGCCGATCTCCTCGGGCCGGACCACCTCCTCATCGGCAAGAAGCAGCTCAAGGCCTATCAGATCGTATCGGCCCTGGGCAAGGCCGATTCGCGCGTCCTGGCCGTCAGTCCGCGCTATCCGGAAGTGGCGGGGCTGGAGATGCTGGAAGGCGCCTTCTTCCTTCCCTCGGACGACCAGGGCAGCCGTCCCTACTGCGTGCTGGGGACCACCGCCCGCCGGAAGCTGTTCGGCCTGAACCCGGCCCTGGGGCGGCCGGTGAAGATCAACGACATCTGGTTCACCGTCATCGGAGTGTTGCAGGACCGCCTGGTGGACAAGGCGGAGTTCGAGGGGGTCAAGATCGAGAATCCCAACGACGATATCTTCATTCCCATCCAGACGTTGTTCGCCCGCTTCGAAACGGATCCCGTGGACAACGAGCTGGACGAGATCATCATCAAGGTGCCGGCCGCGGCCAACCTCCAGGAGCAGTCGGTGGTGGTGTCGGCCATGCTGGCCGGAATGCACCGCCAGATCGACGACTTCCGGCTGGTGGTGCCGGAACGCCTGCTGCAGCAGAACCGCCAGACCCAACGCATCTTCAACATCGTCATGGGCGCCATCGCCTCCATCTCCCTGCTGGTGGGCGGCATCGGCATCATGAACATCATGCTGGCCTCGGTGCTGGAGCGGACCAGCGAAATCGGGCTGCGCCGGGCCATCGGCGCCCGCCGGCGAGATATCGGCCGGCAGTTCCTGGTGGAAGCGGTGACCATCAGCCTGGTTGGATCCATGCTGGGCATCGCCCTGGGCTACGCCATCTCGCGGGGGGTGGCCGTCTACTCGGGCTGGACCACCGTCATCACCCCGCTCTCCATCCTGCTGGGCGTGGGCGTGTCCACCACCGTGGGCATGATCTTCGGCTTCTACCCGGCCCGTCAGGCGGCCCGGGTCTCACCCATCGAGGCCCTGCGGCGCGAGTGAACCTGACCAATTCATTTGGGCCGGGTCCACGGCGGCTTTCATCGACGATGGTTTGTCCGCCGTAAACCATCAAGCCACAAAAATGTGACAAATATCACGGAAATTTTTGTCAATGGGATTAGACTGAGCCTGTATTCTTCACCAAAATGGATCGAGCCAGGGGAAGGAGAGGCAGTGTATGAGGGGGCGTCATTTCCAGCTGGAGAAGGTCACTGTTATTCTTGTCTGGCTGGCGGTCGGGATGCTGCCGGGCGCCATGCTCCGGGCGGCGGTGTTCTACGTCGATCCGGTGCATGGAAATATGGCCAACGACGGCAGCCCTGAGGCGCCGTGGTCGACGCTGGCAGAGGTTTTCGCCCACAATCTCATCGAGTCCCGCTGCTGGGCCGACCACCCCTGGACACCCGACACGGCGCTGGTGCCCAGGAATCCCGGCGCTCCCGTGAAGGCGGGGGATAGCCTGCTGCTCCGGGACGGCTATCACGGCACCCTGCTGGCCATCGAATACTACAATTCCGCGCCCATTACCATCGCTGCCCAGGCGGGGCACACTCCGGCCCTGGGCGCGTTGGAGTTCCGTTCGTCGGCCGGCTGGATTCTGCGCGGCTTGCACATCAGCCCGGAACTGGCGCCGGTCTACGTCGTCCAGGATCTGGTCCGCTTCGTGAACCATGGCTGGACCGGCCCGGCCCGGGAATGCGTGCTGGAGGATTGCACCCTAACCTCCGTCCAGGACACGGCCGCCTGGAACGCCGCCGACTGGGACAGCCTGGCCTGCAACGGCATCTACCTGTCCGGCGACGACATGGTGGTGCGCCGCAATCATCTCCGCAACGTGAATTTCGGCATTTCCGTCACGGGAGATTTCGCCCGGGTGGAGGCCAATCTCATCGAGAATTTTTGCGGCGACGGCATCCGTGGCCTGGGTGATTACGGCGAATACCTCTACAACACCGTCAAGAACTGTTACGACGTTAACGGCAACCATGACGATGGTTTCCAGTCATGGTCCGTCGGCGATGACGGCCAGGTGGGCCATGGCACCGTATACGGCCTGGTGCTGCGGGGCAACACCATCATCAATTACGAGGATCCGGACCAGCCGCTGCGCGGCACCCTGCAGGGCATCGGCTGTTTCGACGGGATGTTCGAAGGCTGGCGGGTTGAAAACAACGTGATCCGCACCGATCACTGGCACGGCATCACCCTCCTGGGGGCCGTGGATTGCACGGTGATCAACAACACGGTGCTGGACGTGAACGATACGACCCCGGGACCGCCCTGGATCCGTGTCGCCGCCCACAAGGACGGCACACCCGGTTCCGGCTGCGTCGTCCGCAACAACCTGACCACCTGCCTGAACAATGACGCCATGGGTGTCGTGGCGGATCACAACATCCTGATCACTGATCCGGACGACCATTTTGTGGCGGCGGCGGCCGGCGACCTGCACCTGCGGCCCGCCTCGCCGGCGGTGGACAGCGGCAGTGGCCTGCTGGCGCCGGCGACGGATCGGGACGGACATGGGCGACCCTATGGCGCCGGCTGGGACTTGGGGGCCTATGAATACATCCCGGCGGGCAATGGTGACCTGAACGGCGACACGCGGGTGGATGATACGGATGTCCATTTGTTGGCCCATTACCTGGCCGGCAATGAGCGGGAACTGACGTTCGGCGAGGCTCCGGGGGACATGGACGGCGACGGCGTGCTGACGGCCAGTGACCTGGCCCGGCTGCTGGTGAACGGATCGCGGGCGGCCAACAGGTGAGACCGCCAGGCCGGGGATCCACATGGCCGGGGCAGGGCGCGGCATGTTTGGCTGGTCCGGTCGTGCGCCACCGGTTATAATGGACGCTGAGTCGGCGCGGCGGAAAGGATAAACGGAGATACTGGTGAACCCCCAAAAACCAACGGACACATCCCGAATCCAGCGGTGGCTGGCCCTGATGCGACGACTGCGGCGACGGGTGTCCCAGCTGCGGCGGGAAGGGGCCTTTCGCCAACAGATCCTGGAAGCCTTGCCGGATGGAGTCTACCGGATCGTGCCCGGCGTGGAGAACTGGCAGGTGGAGATTCTGCAGCCGCTCTACCCCGGCGTGAAGGCGGATGACGACCCGCCGCCCTTTGACCTGCTGGCCCAGCCGGGGCTGCGGGCCGCCCTCGAACAGGTGCGGACCGATGACCGGCCGGGACAGGTGCGCCTGGTGGAGTATGTCGTGGAAGGGACGTCGCGGCCGGTGTTTCATGAAGCCCGACTGGTTCTGACGCCCCGCGGGGAGTTCCTGGCCGTCGTCCGGGACATCACCCGCCGCAAACAGGCCGAGCGGCAACTGGAAGTGGAGCGGAATTTCGTCTCGGCCATCCTCGACCATTCCGCCGCCTTCATCCTGGTGATGGACGCCACGGGTCGTATCCTCCGTGTCTGCCGCAATTGCGAGCGGATCCTGCGGCGCCGGTTCACCGAGACGGTGGGGCGCAATTTCTGGGAGCTGGCCCTGCCGCCCGAGCACTGGGCGGAATGCCGGTCGCTGCTGGACGGAATCGTCCGCGGCGAGTCGCCGGCCGAACTCGAACTGCCCCTGGCTGTGCAGGATGACGGCCGGCGCGTCATCCTCTGGTCCTTTTCCGCTATCCGCGGGGTAGAGGACGAGGTGGAATTCATCATCGCCACGGGGATCGATCACACCGAACGGCGGTCCTTGCTGGAAGAGCGGGAAAAACTGATCCAGCGCCTGCAACAGGCCATGGCCGAGATCCGGCAGTTGAGCGGCCTGATCCCCATCTGCGCCAATTGCAAGAAAATCCGTGATGACGACGGCTTCTGGCATCAGGTGGAAGAGTACATCAGCCGCCACAGCCTGGTGGAGTTCAGTCACGGCATCTGTCCGGAATGCATCCGCCAGCTCTACCCGGATTATTACAAGACCCGGTTCCAGGACGCCGGGGAGTGAGCCGCCGGCCGCGGCGGCGAACGGGCGAGGTGGCGGCGGGCGATGGGGGGCCGGTTCGGCGACGCCTCACTGCGTCGGCGGGTTGTTCCGGGTCAGGGCCAGCCGCACGGCCAGTTCCACCCGGCCGATCTCCGGATCGTTCTCCACCAGCTCGAACGTCCGGTCGATCTCGTCTTTCCGCTTCAGGCTGAGAATGAACGGCCGCCCGCCCGGCTTGTCGGGAATAAAGGCCAGGCTGTGCAGCCCGGCGCGCTGCATCATGAGCGGTTCGGGATCTTCCACCTTCTTGCCGAACACGGTGAGGGGCAGGAATTTGTATCGCCCGCCCTGCTTTGAAATCTCGATGGTCAGGGGAATGCCGATCCGCAACAGGACGTCGAAATTCTGCAGGATCACCCGGGCCTTGTCCAGATAGCTGTCGACCATGGACTGATCTTCGGGCTTCACGCTCTTGAACAGCTCATTGCGGATGACCCGGATCACCACGTCGGATACCTCGCCGCGGGTCAGGCTGAACTTGCCCTCCCAGATCCCCTCGAACGGCTCGCTTTCGTCCAGCGGCGCCGGCTCGCTCTCGTTGTCCATGCGGTCCACCACCGTCACGGTGTAGGCATAAAAGGCACCGGCCGATGGCTGATCGATGTACTCTTCGGACGTGACCGGCTGGGCGTTCAGCGGCTGTTTGGGAAAATTCGCATCGGACCAGCGGCGGCGGTAGATGTTGTAGCCCTTGAACGCGTCGCCACCGTCGGCTTTCAATTCCGCTTCGGGCCAGGTGACCTTGTAGCTGCCGTCGGTCCGCCGCTCGCTGGTGACGGAGGCGGGCGCCAAAAGCAGCCAGCGCCGCACCGTCAGCCGGGGTTCCGCGCCACCGGCCGCCGGATTCATCACCAGCAGGGAGACCTGGTTCAGATCGGCGGCTTTGCCGGCCGGATCCACCAGGGGGATCAGGTGGCTGCTCTCGGGGACCGTATCCAGCGCAATGCTCTTCAGGGCGACGGGCTGGCCGGAAAAAAGAGGCTCGCCAGCGGCCCGGAAGCCGGCCGCCTCGGCCCGCAGTTCGCCCATGCCCTGGCCGGCGCTGAAATGCAGGACCAGCTTGGCTCCGCGGCGGGTGGGCAGGCCGTCGGAACGGAACAGGAAATGGCGCGCCGCAAGGGGTGGCAGGGGCACGTCCGTCTGGCCGTGGACATACAGCCGGGCCACGTTCTGGCCGGGCGGCTGGCGGGTCAGGATGGTAAAAGCGTTGCGGGTGCTCCGCAGGTGTTCCTGCAGGGCGGCGGCGGGGATGACGGCCCCCGTCCACAGGTTGCGGTGATGGAAGTCGCGGGCGTATTCGGGAAACAACTGCGTCAGGGTGGTGCCGCCGTGAGCGAACACGGCCGTGTTCAGCTCCGTGAGATCGGGCGCGCCCGACTTGTTCACCTGGAGGATGACGGCCTGGACGTCCACCCCTTTCCCTTCCAGCCAGTTGAAGAAATGGGCATAGGCGTACGGCTGTTCCTGCTCGGCCCGGTTGATGGGCGTGGCCAGCAGCTCCGGCTCGCTGCGGATGTAGTAGTCGGCCTCGGGATTGGCGCGGCCCAGTTTTTTCATGAGGCGGTGGGACAGGTATTCGGCCGTCAGTTCCAGCCACCAGCGGTAGCCGCCGGCGTTGCTGATGTTGAAGTAATCGTCCTGGGCCACGTGGATGAGCTCGTGGGCGCCCGTCACGCGCATCTGGTATTCCAGGTGGGTGGAGACGGCACTGCCGTTGAAACTGAAGTCGTTGTCCAGCAGGACCGGCCCGCCCAGTTCCGAGGAACCGAAATTGTTCATGGCGACGAGAAAGACATCGTAACGGATCAGGGTGACGGCGGCCACCTTCATGTCGACCTGGGGCAGGTTCTGGCGGGCATCTTCCAGGTACTTGGCCATGTCCATGACATAGAGGGGATGGGCCTGGGTCGACCGCCGTTGCGACAGAAGATAGGCGATGTCGTCGGGCACGCCGGCGGGGGCACCGCGGTTGTAATGGATGGCGAAGTTGTCCGACTTGTAGGTGTGCTCCAGGTTCTCCGTCAGCAGCTTCCAGACGGCGCGGCCCGGTTCGGTGAATTTTATGGCCGAGCCGCCGGCGGTGACGCCGATGATGGTCAGGACGCCGATGAGGCTGGCGTGGTCCGTTCGGGCGATGAGACGCCCGTTGGCCGTGTCCTCGGAGGTGGGCAGGACCTCCCAGCGGTTGCCGTCCCAGACGCCGATGGCCCTGCGGGCGTCGGCCGGCGCACGGGTCGTGTCGTCGAAATCGAAGGGGATGGAGAAACGGACCGGCTGGTTGAACCGCCAGTGTTCGGCGTCGCCGACGCGCAGGTCGTACAGCGGCCCCACGGGCAGGTGGCCGCCGGCCGACAGGCGCTCCGGCACATGGACGACGGGCGTGAGGGATACTTCCGTCGCTTCGGTGATGGCCCCCGGCGGGATGTCCACCTCCGTCCCGGTCAGGGTCTTCAGGGCCAGGCCGCGGTCGGGCCGGTACGTGTCGCTGACGCGCCCCTCTGTCCAGTAGCCGAATTCCGGCGGCTGGTATCCGGCGGCGGACACCGGCGGCAGGTCGTCGTCGGGCCCCGGCGGCAGGACGACGGTTTCGGGCGGATAGATCTCGCCCCGCCAGAACGCCAGCCGGTCGAACCAGCCGGGATTCATCCACCAGATCAGTCCGGACTCGAGGACGGTGGCCAGCAGCAGGAAGGCGACCCAGAACGAGACGAAACAGCCGGAGCGGCGGGCGTGGATGTCGCGGCTCATGACAGCACCCCCAGCAGGGTCAGGACGATGAGGGTCAGCAGTGCCGCCACCACCAGGAACCAGAGGTGCATGATCACCCAGCCCCAGCCGCCGGAACCCTGCCGGCCGCCGCTGGACCTGATGCGGCCGGCGCGGCTCCAGGCGTCGTACAGGCTGTAGACCCACGGCAGAACCAGGGCGCTGACCAGGGCCAGGAAGGCCGCCTTCATGGGCTGGCCGTTGTAGGCCTGGCCGGCGCCGGGCAACAGGATGCCCAGGGTCAGGGCCAGGCCGGGGTGATGGGGACTCCCGGCCAGGGCCACGGCGCCGCCCGGCGGCGGTGTCGGCCGGGCAGGTGCTGGACCGGTTGCCGGTGACGCGGGCGAAGGCCGTTCGGGTGGTGGTGTCGGGCGGGGTGTCGGCCGCGAAGAGGAGGCGGTCGCCGGGCCGTCCGCGGAACGGATCTGGAAGCGGAGGCCGGTGCGGGGGCCCAGCTGGAGGACGGCGCCATGGGCCAGAAAGCCCGAGCCGGGCTTGCCGTCGATGGTCAGGGTCCCGCCCAGATCCATGGCGTAATAACCCTGCCGGCTGAGGTAGATTTTGCAGGCCTGCTCCGGAATACCGGGCAGCGACACCTGGCATTGGGAGGCGGAGCCGACGATGATGGTGCGCGCCTCCGTTTCATAGGATCGCACGGCACCGTGTTCGTCATAATAGCTCAGCTTGATGACCGTGCGCGGGGGCTCCCCGGCTGTGGGTGTCTGGGGCATGCGATTACCTCCCGATGTCGGTCTTGCCTTGGCGAACAGGTACATCCGCCTGTCAGGCGGTGGAGTGAATGCGTCCGGATTGTTTCTCTCTTACCTTAGCGGACCGGCGGGTGGGATTCAAGGGTTTTCTGGGACGGTGACGGGCCCGGGCCGGCGGCGGGATTATTCCGATGGGATGATGACTGCCGGCAGGAAGCCCCGCAATCCTTCGGGGGCCTGATATGTTTCGTACAGGAAACCGGCCTGGGCCAGGAAACGGTTGGTGTAGCCGAAAAAGTAATGCCACAGCATGTTGAAGGTTTCCTTGTAATCCACACCATGGCGGTTGGCGGTGATATCCTTCAGCCCGGCGCGGATGGTGTCGTAGTTGGCGCGGGTCCAGGCCAGCACCTCGTCCAGGACCAGCTGCCGGATCCCGTCCATCATGGCCTGATCGGCGGGGGTGAACACGGGCACCTGCAGATGGTACTGCTCATCCGCCTGGCGGATATAGTGCAGTTTTTCCAGCAGGGCCAACGTATCGCCCAGCTCGTCGGCCGCCAGCCCGGTGGCCTCGGCCAGGCGCGCGGCGCCGGCCGGGCCGTCCGCCAGGGTCGCCAGGATCCGGGCGTTGTCCCGCAACAGGTCGTCCACCTGGCGGCGCAGGACGCGGCGCAGCTCCGGCCGGTAGAACCCGGGCTGGTTGTCGGGCAGCCAGGCGCCCAGTCGCCAGGCCAGATCCGGGAAGCCGTTGCGCACACGGACGTGGTGATCCCCGAACGTCATGAAGGTGGCCGGGCCGGCGCTGGAGGAATGGCAGCCCCAGTAGATGCCTTTCAGAGAGAAATCGGTCACTTCCTCGGCGTTGAGCACGTAACGGTTGCCGCCCGGCTTGGGAGGGGCGTGGACGATGAAGCCATGCTCGTGCAGCAGGTCGAGGGCGCCCAGGTCCAGGGACAAGGCGCCCACCAGGATGAAGAGCAGCTTCTCCCGGTGGACGGTGGCCGGGGTGTAGGCCGACAACCGCCGGTAGATTTCCTCTTTTTTGGCGAGAATGCCGTCGGCCAGCTGACGGCTGTATGTTTCGGCCAGGGCGGTGATCTGCCGCTGATCCTGTGCGGTGAACAGGGGGAAGTTCAGGAACACGCGGTCGCCGTCGCGGCGCAGGATCTCCAGGCGCAGCAGGTCGTCCAGACTCGTCTCGCACCCGGCCAGGCGCTCGGCCGCCCGGGCCGCCGGCAGCGGTTCGTCCGCCAGGGCGAAGAGCAAGGCCTTGACGGGTGCCGGCCGGCAATACGTATACGGATTGTACGCCGGCGCATCGGCGCTGACGCTGCCCACCACGGCCAGCTGCAGCTTGCGCTCCGGCTCCACGGCAAGAGCGGTCCCCACCAGCAGAAGTCCGGCCAGGCTGATGATGAAAAGAGAACGGTGTTTCATACTTCCTCCTGCTGGTGAGACGACGGCGGGATGGCGCAGGGTTGCACGGGCGATGCCGTGCCCCGGCCACAGGCGAAGCGCTCCGGCAAGAGGCGCCGCGCCCCCGGCCGGGCAGGCCCGGGCCGGCGACGCAGGGGGAGCGTTCTCAGGCCAGGCCGTACAGATGGCCGGTGTGCAGCGGTTCGCCAGACAGCTTCAGCCAGATGAACAGCTGCATGCGGTGGTTGGACATGTGTTCCGCCGCCTGCAGCATGAAATCCTGGAGGGTCATGGGCATGGGCATCCACGGGACGGTGATTTCGTTCTGGCTGAATTCGCCGTCGGTGATCTTCTCGATTTCCTCCAGCAGCAGGCGCCAGTCGGCGTCGATCTCCTCCAGGGCGGTGGCGACGCTCACCACCGACGGAAACTTCTCGGCCGGCGGCAGCATATCCCCGTCGGACATGGGTGGCCATTCTTCCTTGACGGCCATGACCAGGCTGGCGCCCAGGGCGCTGCTCAGGTGCTTGATCACCTGGGCGATGGTGAGGAGACCATCCTGGGGCTTGTAGGTGAATTTCTCTTCGGGGGTCAGCTGGATCAGTCCCCGCGTGGAACGGTAGATGCCTTCGGCGAACTTGATGTAATCACGACGTTTCATGGGGTCTCCTTTCCGGGCGCCGCCGCCCGGTGAACTCGATGCGTTGCCCTTTGTATACGGATTCGCCCGGCTGAAGATTCATCAGGATGAAAGGATATGGGCATCCGAACGGCCGGCGGTGGTTTCCGACGTATTCTGGAACCATCGGACTCATGACGCCCCTCAGAACATCTCCGTTTCCCAGAGGTCGTGCAGGTGGATGGCGCCGATGAGGACGTGGTGGTCATCGACAATGTAGAGGGAGGTGATCTTGTTGGTTTCCATCATGTTGAGGGCGCTGGTGGCCAGCTCCCGGGCGTCGATGGTTTTGGGGTGGGGGGTCATGCAGTCGCCGGCCGTCAGGTCGAGGATGGCGTGCTTGGCCGACAGGAGACGCCGCAGGTCACCGTCGGTGATGACGCCCACCAGGTGGCCGGCATCGTCGGTCACCGCCGTGGCGCCCATGCGGCCGGCCGACATGACGTAGATGACGTCCTTCATGGGCGCGCCCGTGGTCACGTGGGGAAGGGCGTCGCCGGTGCGCATCAGGTCCTCGATGCGGCGCAGCTTCTTGCCCAGCTTGCCGCCGGGATGCAGGGCGGCGAAGTCTTCCAGCTTGAAGCCCTTGCGCATGCTGAGGGCGATGGCCAGGGCGTCACCCAGGGCCAGGGCGGCGGTGGTGCTGGTGGTGGGGGCCAGGCCCAGCGGGCAGGCCTCGGGCAGATCGCCCGTGTCCAGGCAGATGTCGGCGCTGCGCCCGAGGACGGAGTCGGGCTGACCGGTCAGGACGATGAGGGGGATGGACAGGCGCTTGATGAATTCCAGCAGGCGCAGGATTTCGGGCGTGGCGCCGCTGTTGGAGAGGGCCAGCACCGTGTCGCCCCGGGTCAGCATGCCCAGGTCGCCGTGGATGGCCTCGGCCGGATGCAGGTAGAGGGACGGCGAGCCCGTGCTGGCCAGGGTGGCCGATATCTTGCGGGCGACGATGCCGGACTTGCCCATGCCTGTCAGCACGATGCGGCCGTGGCATTTCGTCAGGATATCCAGGGCCACCACAAACCGCTGGTCGAGATTTTCGGCCAGCCGGCGCAGGGCCTCACTCTCGGTCAGCAGCACCTGGCGGGCGATGTCAAGACTCATGGGTGTCGCCTCCGTGGGCCGCGGCATGGACGGCCAGCAGGCGCCGGGCATGGGCGGCGAACTCCGCCAGGGGGAAGGCGTTGGGTCCGTCGCACAGGGCATTGGCGGGGTCGTCGTGCACTTCGAAGAACAGGCCGTCCACGCCGCAGGCCACCGCCGCCCGGGAGAGGGGGGCGATGAATTCGGCGTTGCCACCGGAGCAGGTGCCGGCGCCGCCGGGCAGCTGCACGGAATGGGTGGCGTCGAACACCACCGGGTGGCCGAATTCCCGCATGATGGCCAGGCTGCGCATGTCCACCACCAGGTTGTTGTAACCGAAGCTGAAGCCCCGTTCCGTCAGGATGATGTCACTGTTGCCGGTGGACTCGATCTTGGCGATGACGTTGATCATGTCCCAGGGGGCCATGAACTGGCCCTTCTTGACGTTGACGACCCGTCCCGAGCGGCCGGCCTCCACCAGCAGGTCGGTCTGCCGGCAGAGGAAGGCGGGGATCTGCAGGATGTCGGCCACTTCGGCGGCCGGTCCCACCTGGGCGCATTCATGGACGTCCGTCAGGATGGGGCAACCGTGGGTCAGTTTCACCTCCGCCAGGATGCGCAGCCCTTCCACCAGGCCGGGACCGCGGTAGGATTGCAGCGAGCTGCGGTTGGCCTTGTCGAAGGAGGCCTTGAAGATGAAGGGCCGGTCCAGGTCCGTGAACAGGGTGCGCAGGGCGGCGGTCAGGCGGAGGGTGTGTTCGGCCGATTCGATGACGCACGGCCCGGCGATGAAGAAGAGGTTTTCCGGACCGCCCAGGCGGTGAGGGCCGAGGGCGATGGTCTTCATGAGGGTTCCTTTCGCCCGGCGGCATACTCCAGGGCCGCCCGGATGAAATCGGTGAATACCGGATGCGGCGCCAGGGGTTTCGACTTGAACTCGGGATGGAACTGGCAGCCGAAAAACCATGGATGTTCGGGCAATTCAATGATTTCGACGAATTTTTCGTCGGGGCTCTTGCCCGAGACGGCCATGCCGTGGCGGGTGACGATCTCTTCGTAGGTCCGGTTGAATTCGTAGCGATGCCGGTGACGCTCGCTGATTTCGGCGGTGTCATACATCCGGTGGGCCAGGGAGCCCTCCGTCAGCCGGCAGTCGTAGGCGCCCAGGCGCATGGTGCCGCCCATCTCGTCCACCCCCAGCAGCTCGCGGAGCTTGTAGAAGATCTTGTACGGCGTGGAGGCGTCGAACTCGGTGCTGTTGGCCTGGTCGAGTCCGCAGACGTTGCGGGCGAATTCGATGGCGGCGCACTGCATGCCCAGGCAGATGCCGAAAAAGGGCACCTTGTGGGTGCGGGCGTATTCGATGGCGTTGATTTTCCCTTCGATGCCGCGGATACCGAAACCGCCCGGCACCAGGATGCCGTCGAAACGGCCCAGGATCCCGGCGGCGTTGTCGCGGGTGATCTCCTCGGCGTCGATCCAGTGCCGTTCGGTGCGCACATGATGGGCCACCCCGCCGTGCACCAGGGCCTCGTTCAGGCTCTTGTAGGAGTCGATGAGCTCGACGTATTTGCCCACCAGGGCGATGGAGACGCGGTCGCGAAGGTTGGCCATGCGCTGCACCAGGTCCTGCCACGCCGACAGGTCGACGGCCGGCTCGGGCAGACCCAGTTTGGCGGCGATGCGCTGGGTGATCCCTTCCTCGTTCAGCTTCAGGGGCACCTTGCAGATGTTGTCCACGTCCTCCACGGTGATGACGTCGGGCGCGGAGACGTTGCAGAAGAGAGCGATCTTCCGCTTGATGTCGGCCGGCAGGTCGCGGTCGGTGCGGCAGAGGAGCAGGTCGGGCTGGATACCGATCTCCCGCAGCTCCTTGACGCTGTGCTGGGTAGGTTTGGTTTTGAGTTCGCCCGACGTATGGATGAAGGGGACCAGGGTCAGGTGGACGAAGAGGGTGTTTTGGGTGCCCAGATCGTTGCGAAGCTGGCGGATGGACTCCAGAAAGGGCAGGCTTTCGATGTCGCCCACGGTGCCGCCGATCTCGATGATGGCGATGTCGGTGCCGCGGCTGGTACGGAGGATGCCTTCCTTGATCTCATCGGTGACGTGAGGGATGACCTGGACCGTCTTGCCCAGGTAATCGCCCCGCCGCTCCTTGCGGATCACCGTCAGGTAGATCTTGCCGGTGGTGATGTTGTTGTCGCGGGTCAGCTTGGCGCGGGTAAAGCGTTCGTAATGGCCCAGGTCCAGATCCGTCTCGGCGCCGTCGTCGGTGACGAAGACTTCGCCGTGCTGGAAGGGGCTCATGGTGCCCGGATCCACGTTCAGGTAGGGATCCAGTTTGCTGAGGGTGACGGTGTACCCGCACGACTCCAGCAAGGCGCCGATGGAGGCGGCGGCGATCCCCTTGCCCAGCGAGGAAAGGACGCCGCCGGTCACGAACAGCAGTTTCGGTGAATCCATGTCGGCTCCCGATGGTTCAAAAGGTGAATAAACTCACTGCTGTTCCAGCAGCGCTTCCACTTCCTTGGCCTTGACGGTCCGTCCGGAGCGGGTGAAGCAGGCGATGGCGTCCTGGAAGAGCGTGCCGGCTTCCTGCCGGTTGCCGATGAGCATCTCCTCGATGCCCGCTTCCTTGAGATAGACGCCGGCTTCCTCCCAGCGGCCCTCGGTCTTGAGCTCCTCGGCGATCTGGGTATAGTGGCGGGGTTTCGGCTTGTGACCGCCGGACTTGTCCGTACGGGCGTGCTCGAGGAGGGGCAGCAGTTTTTCGTAGATCGCCGACTTGGCCAGAATATCATAGGCGCCGCTGGCGAGGTAGTCTTCGATGATCTTGACGGTGATTTCGCCGCTCAGGCCGATGACGGTCTGCCCGGGGCGCAGCTTCTTGATGAGCTGCAGCGTTTTCAGGCCATTGATGCCGGGCAGGATTTCATCGAGCAGGACGATATCCACCGGCTGGTGGCGGAGAAAATCGATGGCCCGCTCGCCGGTGTCGATCTCGAACACCTCGTAGTCGTTGCTTTCCAGAAACTCCTTGAGGCTGTCCCGCAACAGTTTCTTGTCATCGACGATGAGTAACGTCCCTTTACTCATGGTGTTCTTCTCCTTCTTTGATAAGCTTGAACTGGAGGGTGAAGACCGTTCCCTCACCGGGGGTACTCTTCAGAAGGATCTTGCCCTGGTGGTTTTCCACGGTTTTCTTGCAAATGAGCAACCCCAGACCGGTGCCGCTCTCGCCGCTCCAGTTGGTGTAATCGGGCCGCCAGATCTTGTCCTGGACTTCCGGCGGGATGCCGATACCATTATCCTCGAAATCGATGCAGGCCCAACCATTTTTTTTGTAGGTCCGCACGGTGATGACGCCGCCGTTGTCGAGGGCCCGCACGGCGTTTTCCAGGATGTTCATGAAAACCCGGTTCAGGTCTTCACCACTGGCCCGGATCATGAGCGGCTCTTCGCAGAACACCTTGCGAATTTTGATGTTGGCGTTGTATACGGCGAAAAGTTCCAGCGTCTGCCGTCCCAGGGCGGTGAGATCCATGGAGTACATGTTCTTGCCGTCGATGGCGATGGCCTCGCCCAGGTGTTTCAGCTTGTCGCCCAGCTCCTTGATGAAGCCGAGCAGGGTCGACACACCCTCCAGGCGTTTGAGGCCGTCGCGGGACATGTTGAGGATCCGCTCCTGATCCGCGTGCGCCAGTCCGGGAACATCCTCCAGCTGGGCGTTGATCTTCCGGAAGGTCTTCTCGGCCATCCGCAGCTTGAGGATGAGACTGGTGAAATAGCTGCCGCTGATGTCATGGCCGACGCTCTTGACGATAAGGCGGCTCTCCTCGAGGGCCTTCCGTTTTTCCTCCATCAGTTCCTCGTTGATGACGCGCTGCCGCTGCCATTGGAAGCCCTTTTCGATCCGGTTGATGAACAGGTCCGTCTGCGCCACCACCGCCGGTTTTTGCACGAAATCGCGGGCGCCCAGCCGCAGGGAGTCCACGGCGTTCTCGATGGTGATTTCACCGGTAAGCACGATAACATAGTTCCGCTCGGCCAGGCCCTTGTTTTCCAGCTGCTGGAGAAACTCCAGACCGGACATGCCCGGCATCTTCAGATCGAGCAGGACCACGGCGTATTCCGCCGCTTCCAGTTTGGCCAATCCTTCCTCGCCGTTGAGAGCGATCTCGATGGTGTAGTTTTCGTCCTTGAGCAGTTCGGCCACGCTTTCGGCGAAGTGGCGGCTGTCGTCAATAATGAGAATCGGGTGTTCCATTCTTGTCTTCCTGGGTCGGGGTTTTCAGCACCGGCAGGACCAGGCGGATGCGGGTGATGTCCTCCTCGTCTGCGGTCAGGTACTCGATCCGGCCGTCGTAATTGCCCTGGATGATCTCCTCGGCGACTTTCAGGGCGAAATGGGTGGGATTGAAGAAATTGCTGCTGGCCAAAGTGTTCATGCCCGAGAGGCTGGACTGGATGGGTGTCCCCGCCCGGTTGTTGCGGCCCTCGATGAGGGTGGCGATGGCGGCGCCGTCGTCCACCAGTTCCGAGTGGACAGTGAGTTCCGAATCATAGAAGGTGAAGGTGTCGATGATGATCTTCATGAGGGTGATGAGCACCTCGATCCCCTCGTTGGGCTCCACCTGGATGGCCGGCAGGCTATGATCGGCCTGTTTGTCCCGGCGAACCTTTACCTGCTTGGTCAGCAGGTCGTTGGACAGGAAGAGCAGGCTTTCGTCGATGATCTCGGGCCACGCCCGGCGCACCTTCATGAAACCGGCCTTGGTGGAAAATTCCTGGAGAGTTTTGATGCCGGCGGAAACCTTCTCCAGATATTGATCGATATTCTCCGCCTTCTGGTGCAGGTCGTCCAGATTGATGGGGCCGTCGTTCTTGCGGCTGCGTTTGATGGCCCGCATCAGGTTCAGCACGTTCAGCCGGGCCACGGTCAGGGGGTTGGATATTTCGTTGGGTAACCGGATGGCCAGGGTGCCCAGGGCCGTCAGCCGCTGGATCTGCATCATCTTGACGGCCGAGATCTGCATGCTTTTCAGGTATTGCAGGTTCTCCAGGGCCACCGCCAGCATGTCCACCAGGATGGCCAGGAATTTTTCGGCGTCCTCGGTGAAGTAGGGAATCCCGTCACGGGGAATCTTGTTGTACAGCTTGATGCAGCCGATGATGTCCGACTTGATGCGGATGGGCACGCCCAGGAAGGTAAGGCGGTCGCCATACTTCAGGGTGCCCTTGATGGCGTTGCGGTACTTGCCCTTGTACTGCTTCAGGGACAGCACGTTGCGGCTGCGGAGGATGACCCCCTGGTCCACGATGTAACCGGTCAGGCCCTCGCCGACGCGGTGGGTGGCCGAGTTGATGAGGGTTTCGGGAATGCCGTGACCGGCCCGCAGGGCCAGCAGGCCCGGATCATCGGCGGAGCGGATATAGATTTCGCAGGTCTCCGACGAAAAGGTCTCGGCGCAACCCCGGGCGATGAAGTTCAGCAGGTCCTGCTCGTTGAAGTAGGTATGCAGGCGGGTGCCGATCTCCAGCAGCAGGGTGAAATATTCCGACTTGCGCTTCTCGTGAATGAACAGGCGGGCTTTTTCCAGCGCCACCGCCAGGTACTGGGCGATGGAGATGAGGAGCTCCTGGTCCTGTTCGGTGAAGTTGATGTCGTCGGAGGACATGCGGATGACGCCCATACACTCGCCCCGGGCGTTCATGAGGGGCACGCCCAGATAGGACCGGAAGCGCCGCAGGCCGATGAGACTGTGTTTCCCCTTCCAGGTGAGATCCGCGGCGATCTGTTTGAGGGATTCGGGGCCTTTTTGGTCGAAATCCTGCAGCAGCAGCGGGCGATGGTGCTTGAACACCCAGCCGGTCAGCCCCTCCCCCTTCTGATAGGTGATGCGGCCACTGATGGGGATCTGGTCGGGGAAGGAGGTCTTGCTGAGAACGATTTCGTCCTCGTTCTCCTCGTCCCGCAAAAAGAGGGCGCAGATTTTGCTGTGGAAGACGCCGGGGACGATGTTGACAATCCGCTCCATGACCATTTCGGGATCGAGTTCCGACAGGATGGTGAGGATCTCCTGCAGATGGGATGCTTTCAGTTCCATGGTTTGGCGCCTTCAAATGAAAAATCCGGCCCGGGGGCCGGATTCAATTTGGTTGCGGGGGCAGGATTTGAACCTGCGACCTGCGGGTTATGAGCCCGCCGAGCTACCGGACTGCTCCACCCCGCGTCATGAAGAATAGATTATAGAAAACCCGGGCCCGATATGTCAAGGGATAATTCCCTCAATCCTCGAGAGGAAGAGAGTCGTCCATGATCCGATGGCGCGCCAGGACCTTTTCCAGGTAATCGATGTTCTGGCGGACGTAGCGGCGTTTGCGGGTGTAGGGACCGAAAAAGAAGCTGCGCTTGAACCCGTAGACCAGCATGTCCTTGAGCTGATGAACCGTGAAAGGAAAGTGTTTGATGGCCAGTTCCAGTTCCCGGGACACGGAGGTGCGGGAGACCAGGCGATTGTCGGTGCACAGGGAGCAGCTGAGGCGGTTTTCCTTCATCTTGCCGAAGGAGTGGTCCGTGATGTGATTGAGGGTCGGGATGGTTTGCATGTTGCTGGACAGGCACACCTCGATGGTGATGCGCCGGTCGGCGATATACTGGGACAGGCGGTCGACGTAGGCCTGCTTGTCCCGGATGTCGTTGGAACGGATCATGTCGGTGGCGAACAGATAGTTGCCGTGACCGATGCGGTCGGCATGCAGCTCGGTGATGGCCTGAAAGATGCTCTCCGGACCGTACGCTTCGCCGGCATGGACTGTCTTCTTCATAAAATTGCGGTGCACGAAATCGTAGGCAGCCTTGAAGTCGATGGCCGGGTAGCCCATCTCGTCGCCGGCCAGATCGAAACCGATCACCGGTATGCCGAATTCGTCGCGGACCCGCACCGCTGCCCGGGCCAGTTCCATGGCCGCCATCTGGAACACTTCCTTCTGGGTGGAAAACTGGTGGATCTCGTACAGCTGGCGGTAATAATCGGAATAGACCGGTTCGAATTTGCGCAGGGCGCAGACGATGATTCCGTAGGCGAAGGGCGGTTCCTCCCCCTCGCGGATGGCCTCAATGGACTGGTTATACTGGTCCGCCGCCCGCCGCAGGCCGCGGTCGACGGCCAGCAGGACATCCTTGAATTCCAGTCCGGGCCGGATATGGAGGTGCGGCGCAAAGCGGACCTCGATATAGCGAACCCCTTCCCGGATGTTGTCTTCCATGAGTTCGAAGGATACCCGCTCCAGGGATTCCGTATCCTGTAAAACCGCTACCGTGTACTGAAAGCCCGTCAGATATTCGGTGAGATTCTGGTAGCGTTCCTTGAACACCAGTTCCAGCATCCCCGCTTCGGTGTCCGACGGCAGTTCGACCTGCTGCTCCCGGGCCAATTCCAGCAGTGTCCCGATGCGCAGCGAACCGTCCAGGTGCAGATGCAGATCGGTCTTGGGCAGTTCCCGGATGACCTGTTCGTTCAGCTTCATATGGCTTCCTTCCAGCGGCCGGGCGGTCAGGGGAGTATGGCGGGTGCCCGAATGGCGAGGCGACCGCCTGCCGGATGTAAAAAAAGACCATTTTAAAAGAAACCGGTCCGAAAGCAACAGAAATCGGGCGACGGGGTCAGTCTGAATGATCTGTCCCGATGAACGGGGGGGATCCGGGACGGGGCAGCGCTTGCCCGAAGAACCGGTCCAGGGTTCGGAAATAGCCGTTCTGCGGGGCCGACAGGATGTCGTTGTGCCCCACGCCCTCCAGGATGACCAGTTCCTTGCGGATGCTCCGGGCGGCCTGCCGGAAATTCAGCCGCGCCTCGGCCGGTTCGATCAGACGGTCCAGGGCGCCGTGCATGACCAGCAGCGGGCAGCGCACCCGCCGGATCTTGCCGGCGTTGTCGTACGGCTCCGCCACGGCCGGCGGCACGCCCTCCACCGGCAGGCCACGGCGACGGGCCAGTCCGAGGGGATCGGCGTAGCCGCTCTCGATGACCAGGGCGGCCACAGCCTCCGGAAACCGGACCCCCACTTCGATGGCCGGCGCCGAGCCCAGGGAACGGCCCATGACCGCCAGGGGCAGCGGGTCATCAACGGCGGAGAACGCCTCGAACAGGGACACGGCGTCGCTCAGCGCATGCGGGAGGGTCGGCCGGCCTTCGCTGCGGCCGTAGCCGCGGTAGTCACAGACGATCCAGCGCGCTCCCAGGCGGGCGAAGGCGGGAAAGACGGCATCGTGATCGGCGATCACCTCGCCATTGCCGTGAAAGTACAACAGCCGGAAACGAGGCTGCCCGGCGGCGTATATGCGGCAATGAAGGCGAATGCCGGGTGCCACGGCCATCATTTCATCCCGGGCCCCGGGCGGCGGCGGGGTGATTTCCCGGCGCGGGAAGAACAAGCGGTCGTTCAGCTGCGGTGATTCAAACAGGGTCGTCATGGTTTGCCTGACCCTGCCTTATCCGCCGGTCGCCGCCGCCTCATCCGGCGACGGGCACGGCGCCTGGCAGGCAGGACAGACCAGCCGGCGGGCCGGCCGGGCGGTTTGTTGGAAACGGTGTCCGCAATGCCAGCATTGGCAGAGCAGGGTGTCGGTCGACAGCGGATCCTCGCTCAGCAGACGACGGTACACGTCCTGGGGGGCCTGCGCCAGCAGCTCATCGACCCGCCGCTGCTGGCGTTGCGTGTCGGCATCGGTGCTCTTTGTCGCCGCCCAGCGCCGGCGCCGTGCGTCATGCATGCGTTTGGCCTCCTCGAGCTGGCTTTGGTCCCGTTTTTCCCGCTGGATGCGGGAGGTTTCGAGACTTTCCTGGTATTTTTCCCGCTCCTGGCGCAGCTGTTCCTGCCGGCGGGCGGCCTTGGCTTCCACCATGCGGCGGTGGGCCTCTTCCCTTTCCCGCTTCCGCTGCTCTTCCGCCCGGCGCTCCTTCTCGCGTCGTTGGGCCGTCTCCTCTTTTTTCCGCCGTTCCTCCTCCCGCCGGACCTCTTCCTGGCGGAAATTTTCCAGCTCCTGCTCCGCTTCCAGGCAGATGTTGACAAAATTCGTCAGATCATGAGTATGGGTTTGCTCGGGATTTTGCAGGACTTTCCGGCAGATGGCATCGATTTTCAGCAGCTGTTTCATCAGGTTCACAGGCAGTCTGGATTTCAGTTGCTGGATCTGTTCCGTCAGGCAGTCGTCACCCGCACCAAAGTCACGGCTCAGGATTTTCCGGAATTTGGTGTCGAATTTGGTGATAACGTCTATACCACTCATGGGCTGATCTCCCGGGGCCGGTCTGCCGGCGGTCGGACCGGCCATGTGTTGGTGTACCGAAACCCGGCGCCGGTGGCCCCCGGCCCCAATGGTCGTCCGGACGGTCCACCCAAGCGCGGGGCAGTACGCGCTCACGCGCCGAATCGTTGGCGAAAGGAAGTGTCCCTATTATTCTAGAAAGTCGGACGGACAAATTCAAGGGTGAATTCGCCGCCGGTTTTGCTAGAATGGAGGACGCGCGAGATTGTTTTTTCCGGGAGGCAGATATGATGGTTACGTGTGTGTCCGTGCACGTCAAAGCGGAGCATGTTCAGGATTTCATCGAGGCCACCCGACGAAACCACCTGGGGTCCGTGGCCGAGGCGGGCAATCTCCGCTTCGATGTGCTGCAGGCGACGGACGATCCGACCCGCTTTCTGCTGTACGAAGCGTACGCATCGGAGGAGGCGGCCGCCCGGCACAAGACAACAGCGCATTACCTGGAATGGCGGGCGGCGGTGGCCGACTGGATGGCCGCACCGCGTCAGGGTGAAAAATTTTGGATGCTGTGCCCGGAGGATGAGGTCTCATGATGAATCTGAACTTCGGGTTTACCCGCACGCCGCGGATCCTGTTCGGGGCCGGCACGTTTGCCCGGCTGCCGGAGGTGATCCATGGTTTTGGCCGGTCGGCGCTCATTGTCACCGGCGGTCGCTCCCTGGCGGAGTCGGGCCGGCTGGCGGAATTGCTCGACGCCCTGGCGGTGCGGGGCGTCACCGTGGCCACGGCCACTGTCCGGGGTGAGCCCTCGCCCGAGCAGGTGGATCGGTTGGTGGCCGACCACCGGCACCCGGCCCCCGATGTCGTCGCCGCCGTCGGCGGCGGCAGCGTGCTGGATGCGGGCAAGGCCATCGCCGCCATGCTGCCGTCAGGCGAAAGCGTGACGGATTATCTGGAAGGGGTCGGTCAAGGCCGACCGCACTCCGGCCGGAAAGTGCCGCTGGTGGCGGTACCCACCACCGCCGGCACCGGGAGCGAGGCCACCAAGAACGCTGTCATCAGCCAGGTGGGACGGGCCGGCGGCTTCAAGAAATCCCTGCGGCATGACAACTTCGTGCCCGATGTGGCGGTGGTGGACCCGGAGCTGGCACTGACCTGTCCGCCCCATATCACCGCCGCCTGCGGACTGGATGCATTCACTCAGCTCCTGGAATCGTATGTCTCCACCGCGGCCTCGCCGTTGACCGATGCCCTGGCCTGGAGCGGTCTGGCCCGGCTCCGGGACAGCCTGCTGCCCGCCGTCAGGGAAGGCCGCCGGGATCTGGCGGCCCGTTCCGGGATGGCCTATGCCGCCCTGATGTCGGGGATCACGCTGGCCAACGCCGGCCTGGGGATCGTTCACGGCCTGGCGTCGCCTCTGGGGGCGGCCTTCGCTGTGCCCCATGGCGTGGTGTGCGGCACGCTGGTGGGAGCTGCCACCCGGGTTAACGTGACCTGCATGCTGGACCGGCCGGACAAATACCCCCACGTCCTGGAAAAGTACGCCCGGGTGGGTCGGCTGCTGGCCGGCCAGCGGGCCGAGACGCCGGCCGCGGACTGCCGCCGGCTGCTGTCCATTATTGACCGTTGGGTGCGGGAGACGGGCATGCCCCGCCTGGCGGACTATGGCATCCGGGCGGAAGATCTCGACGAACTGAGCGCCGCGGCCGGTATCAAGAACAATCCGGTAGCCCTGGCCAAGGCCGATATCCGGCGTCTGCTGGGCGCGCGTCTGTAGGCCGGGCGGGGTGGCCGATTGCCTTTGCCGACGGGTTTGCTATATAATGGAGCCGCATCGCCGCCGTATCGGGAACGGAGAGTTGGGGGTACATGACCACGGACGACTATGAAACCATCGCCGGTAACGTGTTTCGGCCGCCCTCGCGGGAGGCCACCGTCGACGCCTATCTGGTGGTGGTGGCGGGGGTGGATATCGGCAAGATCTATCCGGTCCAGGGCCCGATGCTGATGATCGGCCGGGGTGCCGACTGCACCATCGTCTGTGACAATCCGCTGGCCTCGCGGCGTCATGCCCGGCTGGAGATGCGCGAGGGGGTGGCCTGGATCGTGGACCTGGGCAGCACCAACGGAACCCTGGTCAACTTCGAACCGGTCAAGGAAAAGCCGCTGACCGACGGCGACAAGATCGCCATCGGCGAGACGGTGCTGAAATTCCTGGCCGCGGACACCATCGACAAGACGTTTCATGACGAGGTGTACAAACTCACCTCCCGGGACCCTCTGACCCAGGCCTACAACCGGCTCTTTCTGGAGGAGATGCTGGTCCGTGAATTTCAGCGGGCCCGGCGCACGGGCGGCAAGTTGAGCCTGTGCATGATGGACATCGATCATTTCAAGGAGGTCAATGACCGGTTCGGCCACCCGGCCGGCGACGTGGTCTTGCGCGGCCTGTGTGATCTGGTGCAGCAGATCATCCGCCAGGAGGATATCTTCGCCCGGTACGGGGGGGAGGAATTCTGTCTGCTGCTGCCGGGGCGGAGCAAACGGAAAGCCCTGGCCATGGCCGAGCGCCTCCGCAAGACCGTGGAACGCCATGTCTACAGGCAAGATGAGGAGGCCATCCGCATTACCGTAAGTATAGGCATCTGCTGCCTGTCCGAATCCCTCCGGGTGGCGGAGGACATGATCCACGAAGCGGACCGGATGCTGTATCGGTCAAAGGAAGCCGGGCGAAACCGGGTGAGCGGCTGAGCCACGCCGGCCACGGGCTATTTTTTCTTTTTGCCGGACTTTTTCTTGCCCTTCTTCTCTTTTTTGCCTTTCTTCTCTTTTTTGTCTTTCTTGCCGCCGGCCGACGCCTTCTTTTGGGCCTTCTCTTTTTTCTTCTTCTTTTTCTTCTTGTCGGCGACGGTTTTCTGTTTCACTTCTTTTTTGATTTTTTGACCAGCCCTGATTTCGGCGACGGATTCGGGCAGGGCGGGCAGGGCGGCCATGGGATCGGCCGGCTGGGCGGGTAAGGGTGCGGCCCCGGCCGGAACAGCGAATTCGGCCAGACAGGACTGGATGCCCTTGAACGTTTGGGAGCCGATCTGCGGGATGGCCGCAATGGACTCGGGTTCGCTCTCCATGCGCGAGAACAGCTCGCCGATGGTCTGCACCCCGCCTTTGAGCAGAAGGGTGATGGTCCGCGGCGGCAATTCCAGCTCGGACAGGGGCAGCGCCAAAATCTCGGCCGGGATGTCCGCCCGGCCGATGGGCGACTTGCGTTTGGCAGGCTTGGTCATGGTCGTTTCTCCAGAGTGACGAAATGACTAATGTTGCCCCGGCAATCCGGTATTTATCCATGCGGGCAACGTACGAAGTTCCAATGAAACTCTCCTCTTCATTCTAGCGGCCTGCGGGGTTAAATTCAAGATGGAGTATCACCAAGATCACCCGCGACCGGGGGGCGTTCAAAACAGGCGCTTCTGGCGGGCAACGGGAGACTCCGCGCCGCCCGGCGGAGTCGTGAGTTCCGCCGGGGGGCGGGACGGCCGGAGGGGGATCTCCCCTTCGTCCACCGGAGTGGTGGGCGAAGGTGAAACCGGAGCGGGGCGGGGCAGGGCGAACAGACGGCCCTGGGCGGATAATCCCTCCAGTTCGTCGGGTGTGAACACCCGGATGATGCCGTACTCGCCGTCGTAGCCCGGCTGGATGTGGATCTCGCCCCGTCGCATCCGCATCACCGCCTCGTCCAGCAGCGGGAGTCCCGCCGCGGCCAGCTCCTCCGCCGACCGGGTCCGCAGGATGTCCAGTTCCGGTCCCAGCCGCTGGAGAAGGGCCGCGTAGGCCTGCCGTACTTTTTTGGACTGGGCGCCCACCCGGCAGAGCTCGGCCAGGACTTCCGCCAGCGGGATGAGATGCTGTGAGGGATGCGCCCCGGCCGGCGGACAGTCTTCGGCCCGGTCCGCCAGCTCCTCCACCCGGTGGCAGACACCGATGGTGAGAGGTTTGCCGCAGCGGGGACAAAGCCCCTGCTGCAGGCGGGTGTCCCGGGGATGGCACCAGAAGTCGCATTTCCGGTGGCCGTCCATGTGGTATTTCCCTTCCTGGGGGTACAGATCGATGGTGGCGCTGAAGGTGGCCGGATCGCCCGAATGGAGGGCGTCGCGGATCCCGTCGAAGGAGAGCTCCGTGGCCAGGACATTGGCGTTGCGGCCCAGGTTGCCGGGCGAGTGGGCGTCGGAGTTGGCGACCAAGGTAAACGCGTCGAGAGCCGACACCCGCCAGTTCATGGGCGGATTCGAGGAGAGGCCCGTTTCCACGGCGAAGATGTGGGGCGTGAGATCGCCGAAGCATTCCGCCACGGAATCGAAACCCGACTTGGAGCCGAGGACCGAAAACCAGGGCGTCCAGATATGGGCGGGGATGAGGAAGCTTTCGGCGGACGTTTCCAGCACGATCTCCAGCAGGTCGCGGGCGTCCAGACCCAGGATGGGCCGGCCGTCGGAGCGGATGTTGCCGATGTCGTCCAGACGGGTGTTGAGGCGGCGGACCGTGTCGATGTCGGGCACATAGACCAGGTTATGGTTCTTGCGGGTGCGCCCCTCTTTTTTGTAGATATTGCTGATTTCCGTCGCCAGCATGAACCGGACCGGCCCCCGGCAGGCGGCCGGCACGGCGTCGTCGGCGGCGCGGGTGAGGTCGTCGCGCAGCCGGAACAGCCCGGGTTCGGCCGGCACCAGCTGGCTTTCGATCTCTCCGAACCATTCGGGATGGGTAAAATCGCCCGTGGCCAGGACGGTGATCCCCTTGCGCTGGGCGGCGGCGTGCAGGCCGGGCAGGTCCAGGTCCCGGGCGGTGGCGCGGGAGAAACGGCTGTGGATATGCAGATCGGCGATAAACTCCATGGTTATCCGGTTGCTCGTGGACGGTCGCCCCCCAGTATACGACCGCCGCGACGGGAATGCAATGCCGTGCGGGTGAGAGCGTGGGGGACGGTTATCATCCGGCCGGCATGAGCCGGCTGCGCCGGCGACGGGACAATTCGGGGGGTGTCACTGACGGTGCACAAATAGGTTGCATTTCCCGCAACCGGACGGTAGCATGAACATTTGTTTCGTTTACCTTCACCATCGTCGATTCAGGTGTCGCCTGGTTCGACCCGCGGAATATACACGCCGGTCGGCCACCGGTGAACCAACTATACCAGGGGTATTATCCTATGAATTTTCGTATCCTCATTCTGATCGTCTGTATGATGACGTCGGCCCTGGCCATGCTGGCCGCCACGTCAACCGAGATGTCCGTCCCGTTCCGTTTTCCGGCGCCGCAGCTCGTACCGGCGGCGGACGGCGACCTCCGCCCCGTCATGGAAGGATTTCCGGCCATCGTCCCCGAGGGATATCCCCTCATCCCTTCCTGTCCGGCCAACCTGCTGCTGCCCGACGGGCAGGAACCGGTCCGGCTGGAGGTGGTCACCGGTGATCCCGTATTGCTGGCCGCCGGGATCCGGATCACCCATTTCCGCGGCAATCGGCCGACGGGCGCCCTGGCCGCGGCGGCGCCGCCCGATGAGGTGATCTACGGCAGCGACAATCCTTTCCCGGCCGAGCATTTCCGTTGCGGCGAGGTGCAATGGCTGCACGGTTATGCCATTCTGCCGGTGACGCTCTATCCCTTCGTCTACTATCCGCAGAGCGGGGAACTGTATTATTACCCGGAATGCACGGTCCGGGTGACCCTGCAGCCGGCAGCGGGCAAATCCGTCGCCCGGCCGCGTCGCGATGGGCCGGCCGACCGGCCGGCGGTGGCGCGTCTGGTGGACAATCCCTGGATTCTGGACAGCTACCTGCCCGATCCGGACAAGACCATCGTCAACGATTACCAGTACCTGATCATCAGCCGCCAGAGCGATACGGCCCTTTGGAATGCGTTCCAGTCCCTGGCCACCCACAAGTCGGGCAAGGGCCTGAACGTGCATCTGGCCGACATCGACACCATCCTGGCCAGCCAGCCCGGCGTGGACAATGCCGCCAAGCTGCGCAACTTCATCATCGACGCCTACACCAGTCACGGGACCGAATACGTGGTCCTGGGCGGGGACGCCGAGGTCGTGCCGTGGCGGGGCTGCCACGTCACCTACGGCAGCACCGTGGACAACAATATCCCCTGCGATCTCTACTTCGCCGCTCTGGACGGCACATGGAACGCCGACGGCGACTCGCTGTACGGGGAGCCCAACGACGATCCGGACCTCTTCGCCGAAGTGGCCGTGGGCCGCATCTCCGCCTCCAGCGGGACCGAAGCCCAGCGCCAGATCGACAAGATCATCGCCTACGAGACGGGTGCGCCGCCGTTTCACGCCCTGCTGCTGGGCGAGAACCTGAACAACAGTCCGCTGACCTGGGGCGGCGACGCCAAGGACGTGGTGGAGCAGGAGATGGCCGGCATCCCCACCGACAAGCTGTACGACCGGGACGGCACCTGGACCAAAAACGACCTGATCACCTACTTCAATACCCATGACAGCCATCTGGTCAACCACCTCGGCCACGCCAACGATACGTATGTCATGAAGATGTACAACGCGGATGTGGCTAACCTGACCAATCCCAATCCGTTTTTCGTTTACTCCCAGGGTTGCATCCCCGGCAATTTCCCGCCCAACGACCGCTGCTTCGCCGAGGAGATCACCCTCAACACCACCAGCGGCGCCTTCGCCGTCATCATGAACAGCCGCTACGGCTGGTACGAGCCGGGTGGCACCTCCGGTTCCTCCAACGTCTTCGACTGGGAGTTCATGGAATCGGTGTTCGAGCAGTTCATCCGCCAGATCGGCCCGGCCCTCAACGATTCGCGCCACAAGCTGGCCGGCTACACCGATGACGGCGGCATGCGCTGGGTCTACTATGAGCAGATCCTTTTCGGTTGCCCCGAAACGGCCTTCCACTGGTCCTGCACCGACGCGGCCGTACAGCTGGTGGCCGCCGATCCGGTGGCGGGGTTTATCGAAATGCAGCAGGACCCGGTCCTGTTGCAGGTGTGGGCCGCTTCGGACTGCGCCAATCCCCTGGCCGATCCGACGGTCACCGCCCGGTTCGGCGTCCCGGCCAAATTCGCGGCGCTGGAGCTGCATGACGACGGCGTGGTCCCCGACGAGACGGCCGGCGACGGCATTTTCAGTGCCCTTTGGACCCCGACGCAGATCGGGCCGGTGGCCATCGAATACAACGCCGAATCGCCCGGCCTGACGCCGGCTACCACGTTCGTCAACGGCAAGGTGGTCCCCGAAATGCATTATCATCTGGAATATCCGGCCATGGACTGGGTGGACGCCTCGGCCGGCACCGCTGTGCTGGCCAACACCGATGACGGCGGGGTGACGGTGCCCATCGGCTTCCCCTTCATGTTCTATGGCGAGACCTACGACTCCGTCATGATCTCTTCCAACGGGTTGCTCCGCTTCGGCGGCACCTATACCCACGACGGGGCCAATGTCGCCATGCCCGACAACCGGTCACCCAACGCCCTCATCGCCCCGTTGTGGACCGATCTGAATCCTGGCCCCGCCAGCCGGATCTCCTATATGACCAGCGGTACGGCCCCCGACCGCACCTTTGTGGTGGAGTGGAACAACGTGCCCCACTACGACCAGGTGGGCGCGGCGACCTTCGAAGTCATCCTGGAGGAGTCCACCCACAATATCCGGGTCCAGTACCAGGACACGGATTTCGGCAATCCCGCCTACGACCAGGGGGCCGACGCCACGGCCGGCATCGAGGATTACAACGGGCGCAAGGCCCTGCAGTATTCCTACAACGAGGCGAACCTGCCGAGCGGCACCACGCTGCTCTACTCCCCCGTGGACGGGCCGTACATCAATCTCGCCGGTCACGCCTGTTGGGGCGGCGACGGCGACGGCTATTTCACGCCCGGGGAAACGGTCAGACTGGATGTCACCCTGTACAACGCGGGGACGGGGCCGGCCCACAGCACCACGACCACCATCAGCGCCGACAACGGCGTGGTGTTCCAGGCCGACACCCGGGACTATGGCCTCATCCCCGTGGGCAGCGAAGCGACGCGCACCTTCACCTGCACATTACCCGCCGGTGCCGGCTGCGGCGGGACCATCATCTTCAGCCTGGACGTTACGTATCAGGACGACGGCGGAGCGCCCCGGCTCCGGTCCGACATGTTCCAGATGAAGGCCGGGAAGAAGGTGGAAGTCTTCGCGCTGCAGGATGATCTGGAATCGGGCGCCCCAGGCTGGGAAATGGTGTCGTATTGGACCCTCAGCGAAGCGGATTCCCACAGCGCCACCCACGCCTGGAACGATTCGCCGGGCGGAAATTACGGCCATATGTGGAACATCCCCCTGGATTCGCCCTGGTTCGACCTGTCGGGGATGACGCAACCCGTACTGACTTTCTGGCACCATTTCGATATCACCACCAACGTGGACTCCGGCTGGTTGCAGATTACCACCGACGGCAGCACCTGGACCACCCTGCGGGAATACACCGGCCGCCGGAGCGAGTGGACGACGGAGCAGATCGATCTGACGGGGTACGCGGGTGAACCGGCGGCCCGTGTGCGGTTCCAGCTGAATACGTCCCGCAACGATCCGACGGCCGACGGCTGGTGTATCGACGATATCTCCGTGTCGGAAATATCGTACGATTGCACTCTTGCGCCCTATGGGGACGTGGACCAAAGCGGCCTGGTGGACGCCGCCGACCTGGCCGTGATCCTCAACGTGACGGTGGGCAACCTGGTCGAAGGGGTTGCGCCCTGCACGGCGCCCGCTCTGGGCGACTTCGACGGCAGCCAGCAGCTGGATGCCGCCGATTGCGTGGTCCTGGCCAACCGGCTGGCGGCCAATCCGGAGCCGTAGACGTTTGCCGCCGGAATCCCCAGGGTTTTCTGTATCATCAGAAATAAGGTAAGAGTATAATTTCGTTATTCTCGTGGAATATATTTATATGTCCGGTAACCGGACAAGAGGAGGAAAAGATGACCAATGAAGTCCAGCCCGAAAAGAAGGGCATGAGCACGGGGGCCAAGATCGGCATCGGTTGCGGTATTGTGGCCGTCGTGGGAATCATCGTCGTCATCGTGGCCGTGGTGGCCGGCGGCATGTTCGTGGCCCAGAAGGCCAAGGAAGTCGGACTGGATCCGGAATTGATGGAGAAAAATCCGGAGCTGGCCGCCGCCAAGATGATCGTGGCGACCAATCCCGATCTGGAACTGGTGGAGGCCGACGAGGACGCCGGCACCATCACCATCCGCAACACCAAGACGGATGAAGAACTGACGGTGGACTACCGCGACCTCAAGGACGGCAAGATCGTGTTCAAGACCGACAAGGGTGAGCTGAAGATCGAGCAGGAGGCCGCCGGCGAGGGCGGCGCCACCATGACCTATTCGGGCGAGGAAGGCGACGAAGGCACCGTGCGCTACGGCACGGCCACCAGCGCCGACCAGTTGCCCGACTGGCTGCCCATCTACGAGGGGAAGATGCAGATCGGTTACATCACCCAGACGGAGTCGACGGACAACGGCATGCTGACCATCGAGACATCCGATTCCCTGGACACCATCTCCGAATTTTACAAGAACGAACTGGAAGCCGTCGGTTTCAACGTCAGCACCTCGTCCATCGAGGGCAGCGGCCAGCGGGTGATCTCGGTGCAGGGCAGCGACGATGAAGGCGGACGTTCCATCGGCGTGACGGCCACCGAGGAGAATGGTATCAGCAGAATCGGGATCACCTTCCATACCCGAAAATAGTCGCGGCAGAACTGCCCGCATCCACTACATCAAGGCCTGGCAAACTGTCAGGCCTTTTTTGTTGTGTTCGGGCGGCCAAATGTGAGCATCCGGGAACAAAGATGGTGACCCGGGCGTAAGTGGGATGAAAGGATGAGGCCGAAAGGAACGGCATGACGGACAACGATCCAGGGAACATCACCGACTGGCTGCGGGACCTGCAGCAGGGCGACACCCACGGGCTGGCCGGCATCATCGATCAGTACGGCGAGGAGCTCATGCGTTATCTGACATCCATACTCGGAAATCCGGCCACGGCGGAAGATGCCTTCCAGGACACCTGGTTGCGGGTGGTCCGGAAGATCCGCACCTACGACCCGCGGCGGGCGTTCGAACCCTGGCTGTTTCGTATCGCCCGCAACCGCGCCTATGACCTGCTGCGGTCGCGCCGCCGCTGGTGGACTCGTCGGACCGGCGAGGACCGGCCGGCAGACCGGGATCCCTGTTTCGCCGAACATGACGGTTTTTTCGAGAACTTCTGGCGCCGGGATCTGCTGCGCCGGCTGTTTGCCGAGATGGATCCGCCCTATCGGGAAATGCTATGGCTGCGCTACTACCGGGACCTGTCGTACCAGGAGATCGCCGACGTCTGCCGCCTGCCCCTGGGGACGGTCAAAAGCCGGCTCAGGCGCGCCCTGGACCAGCTGGGCCGATTGTACTCTGAACGGGAGAGCAACCATGAAACGGTCTGAAATGTCCAACGACTGCCGGAACATCCGTGAACGACTGCGCCGCCTGTCCGCCAGGCAGAACCCGCCGGAATGGACGGCCGATCTGCGGGCGCATCTGGACGTCTGCCCCGATTGCCGCCGCTATGCGGGCGGTCTCCGGTTGGCGCCGATCCTCTGGCCGCATGAGCAGCCCCTCTATACGACGTTCCTGCGGGAAAAAACCTTGCGGACCGTGGCCCGGCGCGCCGGAGAACAGCGGACCCACCTGGCCCTGCTGTGGGCGCCGCTGGGACTGGTCACCCTCATGCTGCCGCTGCTGCTGCCGGTCCTGCTGGTGGGCCGCCTGTTGGCCGGCTGGCTGGGTCAGTCGCCAGCCGTCTATGGCGGGGCCTTCCTGCTGGTCCAGGCGGCAAGCATGACCGTGGCGGCCGTCTTTCTGGCGGCCATGGTGCGGCTGCGCCGTTCCGGCCACATCCTGCTGAAATCCACTTCAGGAGTCTGACCATGAAAAACCACCTGATTCGCAACACCCTTGTCGGGTACTTCGTCGCCCTCGTGATCGTCTGGCTGACCATGGGCTATATCTACAGCCAGGGGGGACTCATCACCTCACCCCACGACCGGCATTTTTTGCCCGTCCTGATCCTAATGATCGCCGCCGCCCTGGCGCTGCTCATGGTCTTCGGCATCATCGGTTTTCTGGGCTATTTGCGCCAGCAGGCCCAGCGCCAGCCCGACGATGTGGTCTTCTGGACCCGGGGGCGGCTGAATGTCCTGATCTTCGCCTATCTCATGGTGCTGGCCGGATTGAGCGGGACCATGGTTTTCTTCCTGAATTTCTCGTTCCAGGAGTTCATGGGCGTGGTGCCGGTGACCGCCGTCGTTTTGCTGGTGCTGGCCGGGCTGGTCGGCGCCATCGGTTATGTGTACGGGGATTCCAAACGCCGCGGCATGAACCCGACCCTCTGGACCCTGGTCGTGATCTTCGTCCCCAATTTCATCGGCTTCATCATCTACTTCCTGGTGCGCGAGCCCATCCAGGGCCGGTGTCCGGCCTGTGAACAATCGGTGTCCACCAAGGCGGTCTTCTGTCCCCATTGTGGACATGCGTTGCAGCTGCACTGCCCGGTGTGCAACATCCCGCTGGAGAAGGACCATCAGTTTTGCCCGGGTTGCGGCCGGAAGGCGAGTGAGCTGCGCGCCCGGCAGGAACAGACCGAATAGCGTGGCAGGGCCGGCGCTGTGCCGGCCCTCTTTCTGACTCAGCGGCAGTACGGTTCCCAGATGGCGACCAGCATCGCCAGATCGCCCCAGCCCCATTCCCCATCCCCATCCAGATCCGGCATCGCCACAGTCCCCCAGCGGGAGAGGACGATCCCCAGGTCGGCGGCGCCGATACAGGCGTCCTGATTCAGGTCCTCCGCCGACCGCGGCTCGCGGACACAATGATTCATGGCGTCGTAGCGCCACCCCTGCCGCAGCAGGTGCAGGGTGGCGCCTTCCAGGGCCGACGACTGCCGCGGTCCGACGCTCTGGTCCGCCGAAATGTAGTCCGAGCGGGCGGAGCTGCTCATGCCATAGGCATCCAGCACGACCAGAGACGATTCGGGCTCCGTACCGGCCGGCGTCGCGACCCGGATCCGGTTGGTCGGGAAGGTCTCCGTCCGCACGCCGCTGTCCAGGTACACACCGAGCCAGTGGGGATGGAAGGTAAGGGCGTACTGGACGCCGCCGACGTTGTTTTCATCGAAGTCGGTGGATTCCCAGGTGCGGGTGCTCACCACGGTACGGGCGAGAATGCCGTCCCCGTCCTGCAGGCGGAGAGCTCCATAAAACAGGGCGGACGGATCGCCATTGTCATCCACCCAGACCTCCCCCTGGCGGCGGTGGCTATCCGAAGAGCCGTCAAGTTGTCCGGCTTGGAAATCGGGGGGATCTCCGGGCGGCGGAGCGGGTTCGGCGCCGGCGGGCCGGGCCACCACCCGCCGGGTCGTCAAGTCGTACCTGTACCCCTCCGTCAGCTGGTCATGGCAGAGGGCGGTAGCCACGGCCGGCTGGTCGGCACACAGGTCGATCTGCGTGTCCGCGGAGGCATGCAGAAAGGTCACCGCGCCTTCGCCGCGAACGACGGCCGTCAGATCGGGATCGACACACAATGCGGTCCGGTCGTCGACGCCGATGGCCAGAACATCGCCGGTCTTATCGTACCGCAGACGGGCCAGCATCACCGCCAGGCGGCCCAGGCGGCCACGCTCGGTGAAATGGGAATCGAGAAGCACTCCCGGCAGCAGGGATAGAAAATCCTCGGTGAAACTGATGTCGGGATGAAAGGGGTCGCGCAAGGCTTCGCGGGGCGACAGCGACCCGTACCTGGCGTCGTAGATGATCTCGCCCAGCACATGCAGGCCGGCACTGGTGCCGCCCACCACGCCCCCGCGCTCGTACACCTCGCGAATGGCGGTTTCGGTGCGGGTGTCGTTCCAGGCGGCGATATACTCCCACTGGTCGCCGCCCAGAATCCAGACGATATCGGCAGCGGTGATGGCCGCGTAGACCGCCGCCGAATCGGCGTCCACCGACAAGATGCGGCGGTAGCCGGCCGAGGCGGCCCCGGCCCGCCGGAAGGCCTCCACCGCGGCGCTGCCGGAGGCGGCGGTGCCGATGACCAGGGCATGGCCATGATCCGCCTTCTCCGCCATCCAGCCGAAGACCGCGGCTGTCCAGGCCCTGTCGCCGGGATATCCGCCCCCCTCGGCGCATACATAGCCCCGCCCCAGAACGGGAACCGTCCACAGGATGGCGCCCACGAGGAGGAAAATGATAAAGGCTTTGGTCATGGATAGTATCCCATCGGGTCTCTGCGGGCGCAAGCGGCACCCGGGTCCATTGTAGGCCGCGACGGTCGTGCAGGCCAGTGAAAATTGACGGGACCACGGCATATTCGGGTCGACCGTGGCGCCACCACGGACGGACCACGGCGTTCCCATGGACCGGTGGTCAGTCCGCCGGCGCGATTTCGTTCAGGGGGATGTTCAGAATGGCATAGCGGGACCAGTCCCGAAAATCGTAGTGCCACCACTCGTGTTCGTAGACGGTAAAGCCTTCGGCGGCCATGGCGCGTTGCAACAGGCGGCGGTGCCAGCGCTGGCGGGAGGTGCCGCCCGGATAGTCGGGCGCCGACCGCGGGGAGAATTCGTCGAAGGCGCCGCCCATGTCCACCGGTTGTCCGGTTGCCAGCGCCACCAGGGTGACATCCACCGCGCAGCCACGGTTGTGGCGGGAACCGGCGGCCGGATCTGCGACAAAATCCTTGTATTGGGCGGGCGTGGCGTCCCAGAACATTTTGGTGACGGACCAGGGCCGGTAGGCGTCATGGACCAGCAGGCCGTATCCCAGGGGGCGCAACGTCCGGTGCACCCGAACCAGCGCTTCGGCGGCCGGACGCTGCAGGAAGGCAAGGGGCGCAGCGTAGAAGGCGGCGCCCATGAAATTGTCGGTGGTGGCGTAGCGGATATCCAGGCGGATGGAGGGTTCCAGCGTGATCACTTCCACCAGGTCGGCGGGGCGGTGGTCGACCGATTCGGCCGGTGGTTCGGCCTGGCGGGCTTCGCGGCGCAGATCCGCCACCGGCCGGACCGGCACGATGCGAAAGGTACGCCCGGTTTCGGGGCCGTAAAACTCGCGCCGGAATGCGCGTGCGCCCAGCCGGCACTGGCGGGCGAAGCCGCGGGCGTCCCGCGAGAATTCCAGACGGGTCTCGGCCGGCAGCTCCGCGCCAGCCGTCCGCCAGGCGTCGGGCGTCACTTCGGCCAGGCGAAGGGTTTCGCCGTGCCGCAGCAGTTCCAGGTGGCCGTCATTTTCACGGATGAGGAACTGGTCATCGTCGTGCACATAGCGGCCCAGGAGTCCGAGCCAGCGGTCGGGCGCCGTGGGAGGCGCCGATTCCGCCCGGATGCCGGCGGCCCCGGCGGCCAGAACCAGCACCAGAACCAGCAGCACTCCCGGGATGTGATTTCGTGGGGCGTAGCCGGGCATGACCACCGCCGGAAAGCCGGGCCGGTCCGTCGCAGGTGCGGCGGGCCAGGCCGGATCAATCGTTCAGGTCGATTTCCAGAAAGTCGAACCAGTACCCCGTCTGGGTCAGGCTGTCGATCTCGGCCTGCACCAGGCTGATGTGACCGTCCTCGATGGCGATGAAGCGGGCAAAAAGATCCTGCTGCTCGGGGGGGAGGGTGTTGACCATGGCCTTGTAAAAGGCACTGGTCTCGATTTCCAGCTTGAGGGCTTTCTTCAGCATCTGCAGATCGTTATCGGGATCGATTTCGGCCATCTCACCGGCCATCTTGCTCACTTCCCGCTGGATGACGGCTTTGGACGGGACGATGGTCTCCAGCCGCTCGGCGGTCACCGTGCCGGTGTTGTGCCACTGGCTGAGCTTCTGGTACAGGTAATCCACATGGCTCTGCTCTTCCTCGGCCAGCCGGCGGAAGATTTCCCGGCCCTGCTCGTCCTGCAGTTCGTCCACGGCGTTCTGATACAGATCCCGGACCTTGGTCTCATACTCGATGGCCGTTTTGATGGCTTCCTCTATGTTCATGGATTGGCTCCCGTTCAGGGGATTTGCTTGTTGTCATCACGATAAAGCAGGCAGGCGCGGGGTGCAAGCATGAACCACCCCGGCCTGCCGCACAATGGAACCGGGTACGATCAGTCCGCCTGGCGCTGTCCAAGGGCGCGGTCCAGCATGAACAGGGCGTTCTTGCTTTCGCCGATCATCTTCAGCTGCTGGACGATGGCGTCGGCGCTGGCCTCTTCCTCCACCTGCTCGTTGACGAACCACTGCAGGAAAGCCTGGGTGGCGTGATCCTTCTCGCTGATGGCCAGATTCATCAGGTCATCGATGCAGCCGGAAATATGCTGCTCGTGCTTGAAAGCGGCCTCGAAAGCGTCCAGCGGTGACTTCCAGGTGACCTGGGGTTTCTCGATGGCCTCCAGCTCCACGTCGCCGCGCCGTTCGAAGATGAAGTCGAAGATCTTCATGGCATGTTCGTTCTCTTCGGCGGCCTGGACCTTCATCCACTGGGCGAATCCGGGCAGATTGCGGGATTCGAACCAGGCGGACATGGCCAGATACAGGTACGAGGAGAACATTTCCTCGTTGATCTGTTTGTTAAGGGCTTTTTCCATTTTTTTGCTCTGCATGATACGTCTCTCCTTTAGTGTAATGTTAGGGATGGATTATGGCGTTGATAAAAAAGGTTCGCCGATTTCTCAATCTTATCCGACCATCGCCGGGCCGGCAAGGCTTTTCCCCGGGGGATGGGCCTTTGGCTGCGGCACCTCGCCTCCGGTCGGCCTCAGTCATTGGATGCGTGCCCCACCGGGGAAGCTTCGGGGTCCTGCGCGGCACGGCACGCTTCACACACCCCCCGGAATTCGAGATGGTAGCCGGTGATCCGGAACGAGGCGAGGGCCGGTACGTTTACCCGGACCGCAGCGGCCTGTTCCGGTGGCAGATCCTGAATGGTACCGCATCCGAGACAGCGGACATGAAAATGCCGGCCGAGGTCGCCGTCGAAACGCCGTGGGCCGCCGACGGATTCGAGTTTGCGGATTAGGCCCATCTCGCTCAGGATTTCCAGATTGCGGTAGACCGTGCCCAGACTGATCCGGGGCAGTCGCCGCCGGACGGAATCAAAAAGCTGGTCGGCCGTGGGGTGGCTGTGACAGCGGCGCAATTCCTCCAGGATTACCTGCCGTTGTCTGGTCATCCGCTGCATGGGCCGTTGTGTCAAAAGCGTGCTCCTATCAGTAATAGTAATCATTATCAATATACGACGGATGGCCGGCGGTGTCAATGCTTTTTTTGGATAAAATCGCCCTCAGCCGGCAGGGTTCTGTCAGCGGGTATTTTCGTGAAACAAAACCTGCTCCGGAGAGTGAAGGGCAAAGGGGATTGCCGCTTTCAGGCGGACACAGTCAAGGGAAACATCGGCACAGCGCGGCGGCGAACCGGAGTAGGTGCTCAGGGAAACGCGATGGATTCGGTCCAGGGGCAGGCCCGCCGACCGGGCCACCAGGCACCCGAACTCCCACCGACTCAGCCGGTGGGGACCGCCGACGTGGTACAAACCGGCCGGTCGCCGTTCCAGAAAATACAGCAGCACACGGACCAGATCTTCCAGCCAGAGCGGCGTGCGGAATTCATCGAAGAACAGGTGGAGTGACCGGCCGTCGGTCAGCGTCCGGCAGATCTGTTCATCGGCGCCGCGATCCCCCTGCCGGCTGTGACCGTAGATCAGCGCCGGCCGGAGGAAGGCGGAGGACGGGCAGGTGGAGAGACAGGCCGTTTCACCTTCCCGCTTGGTCCGACCGTATACACTCCGGGGCCGGGCGGCATCCGTTTCCGTATAGCGCCCTTTCCGCCCGTCAAAAACGAGATCCGTCGACAGAAAAAGGAGATAGGCCGAATGACGCCGTGCCCACTGCGCCAGGGCGCCGGTGGCCCGGCTATGGAGATGCCAGGCGTCTTCGGGCTGCCTTTCGCAGCGGGCCGGAGCCGACAGGGCGGCGGTATGAACGATGAGATGGGGCCGGATCCGGTCGAGGACCGGCGGGATATCCTGGCGCAGGTCCCAGTAAATGGCGCCCTCGTGATCCACCGGCCGGCCAAAAAAACTGCCTGTCACCTCGAACCGGCCGGCGGCGCTGCGGGCCAGGGCGGCCCCCACCATTCCCGATATCCCGGTGATCAGCAGGCGAGGTTTCATGCGGGCATTCTACCCTGCGGCGGCAGCGCCGGCAAGCGCCGTCTGAAGACCGGGCCGGGTCTTCTGGCCGGGCGACTCCAGGGGGTGGCATGCGGGCGGTGTTTCTGTTAAGATGGACGTGCCGGCGGGCCGGACCGGAACCGCCATCCGGCAGAGGAGGGAATATGGAACGGGGAATGTTCGCCGTGGCTCTCGGCGGCGGTGGAGCGCGCGGATTCGCTCACATCGGCGTCCTCTGCGCCATGGATGCCGCGGGCATTCGGCCCGATCTGATTGTCGGCACCAGCATGGGCTCCATGATCGGCGGCCTTTACGCCCACTTCGGCAGCGCCCGGCAGATCTACGATCATTTTCAGAACGTCCTGGCCAATGGCGGCTACAACGCCGGGCCCTACGTCCGGCTGGTCCAGATGGAAATGACGGGTGATCAGAGCTTCCTGGCCCAGGTCAAACGTTTCTTCATGACATCCTTCACCTATGGCAAAACCCTGTTTCGGCCGTCCATCATCCCGGCCGAGGAATATGTCGCCGGCATCGAAGCCCTGATTCCCGACGTCAGGATCGAGGAATTGAGTCTCCCCTTCGCCTGCATCGCCCTGGACCTGCATTCGGCCGAAGAAGTGGTGATCCGGCGCGGCAGTTTGCGCCGGGCGATCATGGCCAGTTGCGCCATCCCGGGCATCTACCCGCCCGTGGAGGAAAACGGCATGCTGCTGGTGGACGGCGGGTGGATCGATCGAACGCCGGTTCCGGCGGCGCGGCGACTGGGGGCGACCCAGGTTCTGGCGGTGGACGTCTCCCGCGGCATTTTTCCCGGCACGGATCTTGACACGGCCATGAACATTATCCTGCGCTCCAATCTCATCGCCGTGGACCGGCTCGATCTGATGCAGATCCATGAGGCCGATCATTGCCTGCGTCCCGAACTCGACGATTTTCATTCCCTGGATTTCGAGCAGCTGGACCGGATCGTCCAGATCGGCTATGGCTGTGCCCGTGAAAGTGGGGATGCCATCCGGGCCCTGCGCCGGCAGGCCAACCGCCGTCGCTGGATTTCCACACACCGCCGGCGGGGAAAAGCCTTCCCCTGGCCGGCTGATTTTATGTTTCTGGAAATGTCCATGGAGAATGGACCCGTAATGGAAAAGCCCCTGCCCGATTCGGTGGAGGGCGTCTGAACCGCCGCCAGAGGGGCCAGGCGGCCGAAGGATCCCCTGGCCGGCGGCGCATTGTTGTGAGGATGTGATGAATGTCTTTCTGAATTATGCCATGACCGTGGACGGCAAAATCTCTTCAGCGGACCGCCGCGGCTCCAATTTTTCCTCGTCCGCCGACAAGCGACGAATGGACCGGATCCGGGCCCGCGCCGACATCATCGTGGTGGGTGCGGAAACGGTCCGCTATGACGACCCGTCTTTCCGCGTGCGGGATGAAAACCTGGTGCGGCAACGCATCGACGGCGGGCGATCGGCGCAGCCGGACCTGTGCGTGCTGACCGCGTCGGGGAATCTGCCCCCCTCGCTGCGCATTTTCCGGCAGTCCGTCCAGCGAATCATGATCGCCACTCCGGCGCATTTTGAGTATCCGCCCGAGGCCCCCGCAGCAGGGGAGGTCATCCCCGTAAACAGTCGCATGGTGGTGCCCGAACTGGTCCGTCGACTGGGCGAAAAGGGCTATGAACAGGTTCTGGTGGAAGGCGGTGGGCGGGTGAACGCCCGCTTTTTTCAGCACAAGCTGGTGAATGAGATTTATATGACCGTAAGCCCGGTTATCCTCGGCGGGGCCATGTCGCCGACGCCTGTAGACGGAGCCGGCATTCCCGAGTCGGCGCGGCCGCAACTGGCGCTGCTCCAGATGGAGCAGCTGGATCAGGAACTCTTCCTCCATTATCGGGTGGACTGGGAAGCGGCCGGCGAAGAGGGCGGGCCGCGGCAATGACCATGACCGGCCCGGCCGCCTGGGGTCCGGAATGAGGATTACTCGTCCGCGACCCGGGATGTGGGTTGCAGATTGAAGGGGATGGCCAGGTTATAACGGACCTTGATGGATTTGCCGTTGAGGGTGGCCGGCTTGAAGCGCCACTGGTCCGCCACGGTCCGCAGCGTCAGGTCATCGATGGCCGGATTGATCCCCTCGACCACGGTCAACTGGGTCGGTACGCCCTGTTCGTTCACGACAAAGGTCAGCTTGACCACGCCCTGCAGGCCGTCGCCGATGATTTCGGGCGGAACCTCTACCGGTGGGGTCTCCAGCTGGATAGGCGGCGCCACCCCTTTCTCCGAGATCTCGTGAATGGTGTCGGCGGTGGCGTCCTCTTCGGCCGGCGACTGGGTCGGCAGGGTGTGTGGCTTGCGGATCTGGTAATACCGCAGCCGGAGCCGCTCCGGATCATTCCGGCGGAATCCGTTTTTGGTGATATAGAAGAGCAGGTCCTGGATGGCTTCCACATTGCGGAGCCGGGTTTGCAGTGCCATCTTTTCGAGTGCGCTGGCCGAAGCCAGCTTCTGTTCCAGTTCCTGCCGGAGTTCCTTGTATTTCTTCATCTCCGTCAGCACAAAATCAGGATCCTGCAGGTCCCGGGGGGTGTATTCGGGAATGGTGGCCGCGGCATACGCCAGGAAGACCAGCATACAGAGGATGGATAGGGCGGCATGCTTCAAAGACATGGCTGACTCCTGTTGCCATTTTTTGTCTATTATATACTTCTTTCACCGCATGTTCACAAGATATTTATCGGAGGATGCCACCTCCCGCCGCGCCCATCCCTTCCGGCAAGAACCTCCCGTATCCAGCCCCCGCCACCGGGGGAGTGGTGAAAATCACTGCAGCGAAAGGGCTCCTGGATTTTGTATTGCCTCAGGCCGGGACCTCAAGTAGAATTGGAAGCCGAAGCCCGGCCGAAAGTCGAACACCATGAACGATGAACGCCTTCCTGAAGAATTGCCGTCCGGAGAAAATGCCCCGGCACCCCGGGCCGCCTTTTCCGCCTACACGCCCGTCACGCCGGAGAAGCCGCCATTGCCGCGGGGATTGCTGCGGCTTGTGGGGCTGCTGGAGATTTTCCTGGTGTCGGGATTGCTGACGGATTCCCTGGCCATCGCCCTCCTCACCGGACTGACGGGCACGCCGGCCGGGGACATCATGAAATCCGCCGAGAGCCTCTTCTCGTACCTCATGCTCAGCACCGTGTTCATTCTGCTGGCGGTGATCATCCTGCAATACCTGCACCGGCACGAGCCGGAGCTGACGCTGAATTTCCTGCCGCGCCGGCGGTATTTTTCCACCACCCTGCTCGCCTTGCTGGCCGTCCCGGTATTCATTGTGTTCATGTTGGGGGCCGGGAGTTTTTTCAGCGTCGTTCTGCCCGGCTCGGTACCGGAGCGGAATCCCTTGCTGGAACTGATCCGGACACCGGCTCACCTGTGGTTGTTCATGATCAGCAGCATTTTTGCCGGCGGCTTTCGGGAAGAAGTGCAGCGGGCGTTCATCATCAACCGGACGGCGGTCTTTTTCTGGTCGCCGTATATCGGCCTGGTGGCCTGGAGTCTTTTTTTCGGCCTGCAACATTATACCCAGGGACTGGCGGCGATTTTCATCACCGCTATTCTGGGGCTCGGCTTCGGCCTGATGTACATCTGGCGCAACAACATTTATCTGCCCTTTCTCACCCACGCCTGCTTCAACGCCGCCGTGCTGGTTTTCTACTGGTACGGGCGGCCCCTGATGAACTGAGGGGCGGGCGAGGACAACGGGGCACCATCCCATCGAGCACACGTGGAGGAGGATCGTTATGGATATCCAGGCAGTCACCCTGCAAATTCCGCCCGAGAGCAACATCATTCTCGGGCACGCCCATTTCATCAAGACGGTGGAAGACCTGTACGAAGCCATGGTGAACTCCGTGCCCAGCGTCCGCTTCGGTATCGCGTTCTGCGAAGCGTCCATGGAACGCCTCATCCGCTGGGACGGCAACGATGAGGAACTGGTGCAGGCCGCCATCCGGAATGCCCAGGCCGTGGCGGCGGGGCACACCTTCATCGTCGTGATGCGGGAGGCCTACCCCATCAACGTACTGCCCAAGATCCGCGATTGCCATGAAGTGGTGCGCCTTTTCTGCGCCACGGCCAATCCGGTCCAGGTCCTGGTGGCGGAAACGGATCAGGGGCGCGGGATCCTGGGGGTGGTTGACGGGCAATCCCCGCTGGCCACGGAAACCGGCGAACATCAGCAGGTGCGGCACGATTTTCTGCGCAAGATCGGTTACAAGCGATAATCGACACCTCGGGCCGGCCCGTAACCGAGGCGGCGCCCGTCAGCGTTGCCGCTGGTAGCGGCCCATCAGCTGGGCGCTGGCCAGGATATGCTCCTTCATTTCCTGCAGCAACCGGCTCTTGGACAGGCCGCCCGGATGTGCGAGCCGCTTGTCCAGGGCGTACAGTGTGAAATAGTACCGGTGGGCCGGGCCAGGGGGCGGGCAGGGGCCGCCGTAGCCGATGCGCCGGAAATCGTTGACGCCCTGGCACGTTCCGTCCGCCAGCTGTTCGATTTTGGGGAGGTCTTCCGGCAGACCGGTGTGGGTGGCCGGGATATTGTAAATCACCCAATGAACCCATGTCCCGACCGGGGCGTCCGGATCATCGCAGATCAGCGCCAGTGAAACGGTCCCTTCGGGAACGGTGCTCCAGTGAAGGGGCGGGGAGAGATCCGGGCCATCGCAGGTATGGCGTGCCGGAATGGGCTGACCCTCGCTGAAGGCCGGGCTGGTGAGCTGGAAAACCATGGTGCTGTTCGCCTCCTGTCGCGGGGTGACGGACGCGAACTGACCGGCGACGAGCATGATGCCGGCCAGCCCGAATCCGGCCCACACGACCATCCTGAATTTCATAAGCGAGCCTCGACAGATGAGTTGCGCCTATTTTATCACATTTCTGGAGAATTGTGCAGCCGCGGCCGGAGGCGGACGATGGTCGCTCCCCAATGACCTCTTCCGGGCGGGGCGTCCCGATAGGAGTCCACATAATCCAGCTTGTCCAGGACCTGGCGAACCCGTTGCCGCTGAAAGCCGGTGCCCTTGCCGTGGATGAGGCGTACCTCCGTCCAGCCCTTTTGCCGGCACAATTCGAGGTATTCGGTGACCACGTCGGGAATGTCGCGGGGCAAAAAGGTGTGCAGATCGAGGGCATCTTCCAGCGGAACCCGGACGATGTCCTCGTCCTCATCTTCGGACGGCCAGGGGGGTTCCTGATGGTCGGACGACATGGACTCAGACTTCCTGGATGCGCCTTTTGAGCACGGTCCGGATGTCCTCCAGGTTGCGCTTGTAAATCAGGCTCATGACATAGAGCTCGTTGGCCAGGAACAGGGGGATGAGGCAATATTCCAGCAGCAGCATGCCGAACAGTTGCGGCTTGTCCTGGAGCTCGGTGGTCCGCTCGGCGGAGCAATGCGAGACCACCTTCAGGATCTTGGACTTGGCATAGGTGAATTTCCGTTTTTCCAGCACGATGTTGGGATTGATTTCGATGATGTCGTTGGCAGGGCAGGTGAGACATTCCTGGGCTTGCTCCCTGGCCATGTCGCTGAATTGGTTGAATATATCGTGCATCTGCTTGAGACGGTCGACCTGCGGATCGATGATGAACTGTTTTTCCTTGGCCGCTTTCCAGTGCAGCATGGTGTTGCGGAAATTGTAGGCGAATCGTTTGATGAGGAACTCGACGTTCAACTTGACCTGGACTTCCTGGATGAGATCCAGGACCAGATCGGTAAAGTCATCGAGGTTGAAATCGTCGTGATAGACATTCACCGACGTTTCGATGCTCAAACCATTCGCTTCGGGAATCAGTTCAATGGCATAGACGTTGTTGAGGTCCATGTTGAAGCGGTTGTGCAACCGCAACCGCAACTGGAGGGGGGCGTCCTTTTCGGGCGTTTCGCCGTCTTTCTTGATCTCGCGGTTGAGGCTGGTGTCGATCTTGGCGCCCAGATCACTGTGCCGGAACAGGATCATGGCGTTGTAGACGATTTCGTCCAGGGAGTTGTCGCTGATTTCGATAAAGTCTTTCAAACTGACCTCCGCTCGGAATGGGTTGCGATCCTCAGGCGGAATGCTCTTCGAATGGGCCGGAACCACCGGCTTCACGCCAGGGCACACCGTTGCGTCTCGATGACGGGAGTGAACCCGCCTAAATTTCAGAATATATCGGAAACGGAGCGGACTTTCAAGATTTAGTTTCGCCAGCCGCCTGGCGGGGGGTGATCCGGTGGATGTATGGATTGGTGGCTTTTCATGGTATAAATAGAGATCCCTGAAAACGGTTGGGGCAGGGAGCGCCCTGCCGCCACCCCGGCCGGAGATAACGTGCGGAAATGTCCCTGGTGCAGCGAAGCGGTGCCCTTCCGTCAGCGGCGGCTGGCCGCCTGTCCGTTCTGCGGGCGGTCCTGGCAGCCCGGCGATCCCGGTCTGCGGGCCCTGACTGCCCGACGTATCGGAGAGATCATCGAGCGCCAGACGTTTCGCTACCAGCGGCTGCTGGGTTATGGCAGCATGGCGGTGGCGGCCCTTTTTCTGCTGGCACCGCTCTTCCATGTAGGCTTGAGCCCGTTAGTGGTGGTGCCGCTCCTGGTGCTGATTCACGGACTGGTCATACGGTATGTTCTGGTCGGCCGGGCCCGCCGTGCCCTCGGCCGGACCCGCCGGCTGTTCGTTCGCTGGATCACCCGGCTGGTGCTGCTGTGGGTCGGCACAGCCGGCTATGGATTCACCGTGTTGCCGGTGGTGGGAGTGATCTGCGGTGTGGCCACGTTCGCCGGATTGACCTCCGTCATTCATAGCTACACCATCTGGAGTTTGCGCCGGGAACAGGCCGGCGCGCCCCTGACCGGCTGGGAAAAGCTGAGCCTCGGCCTGCTGGCCGGCTTGACCGTCCTGGCGCTGGCCGGCCTGCTGCTGGCGGCCCTGCTGCTGGGTTGGACCATCACCCAGCTGGTGAATCTGCTGTCCGGGAGTTGATGCCATGGAAACTATCATGTCCTACCTGACCGCCTTCGGCCTGGCGACCGGTGCCGGCGGCAAGGCGGCCATCCCGCTGCTGGCCCTGGGGGTTTTTCACTATACGCCGTATTTTGAGCTGTCCGACCGGTTCGCCTGGATCGCCAGCCCGGTGGTGATGACCGTTCTGGCCGTGATCATGATGGTCGAGATCGTGGCCGACGCCCACCCCGAGTTGGGACGGTTCGCCGATATGGCCGCCTATCTGCCCAAGCTGGCCGCCGGCTTCCTCGCCTTCGCCGCCGTCACGGGAACGGTGGACGACAGCCTGCAGCAACTGCTCGGTTCGGGCATCCTGGGCGGTGTCACGGCCGGCGGAGCCACCTGGCTGCGCAACCGTATACGCCGGCCCGTGCGCGACCATGCCGAGGAATTGCACGACGGGGTCGGCAAGGTGGCCGCCATCGGCGAATCCGGCCTGGTGGCTTCCCTGAGCACCGCCTTCATCCTGGTGCCGGTGATCGGGGCCGCTGGACTGGCCCTCAGCGCCGGAGGTGCCTGGTTTTTCAGCCAGCGGCTGGAAGACCGGCGTCGCCCCTGCCCTCACTGCGGAAGGCCTGTTCGCTGCGATGCGCTGGTTTGCCCGCACTGCCGCTGCGACCTGCCATCCGGATCATGAGCCGGGCTGGGGGGGCGGCTTTTTCGGCGACGGGCCGGCGGACCACCCGCCTGGCTCGCGTCCCGGGTGCATGATCCGTGGTTTCCCTTGGGGACGCCGAACAAATGTGAAATAATAGCGTAAAACGGGTAGCGTTCGCCGCTGCGGCCGCCTTCAGCCGGCCGCACGCGGCAAATCGGCGGAAAGGAGTCTTGCCATGACACAGCCATACTGTTCCCGGATGGAGGAGACCGGCATGGATCGCCGCAGTTTCTTCAGAACCCTGGGTCTCTGTTCGGTGGTCGCCGGCGGCGTGGTCCTGGGTGTACCCGCTTCGGCCGCGGAAGCGGAACCGGCCCCGCCGGTCACGACCAACATCGATGATTTCATGAAGACGCCCCGCGGGCCCCATGCCCTGCCCGGCCTGCAGCCGGGCAAGGTGGTGCAGGTCACGGATCCGTCGGCCATACAGGAAGGCCGGATCATGGCCGATCCGGTCCGGCAGATGGTCCGGCGGGCCATTACGGAGCTGACGGGCACGGATCTCCAACAGAGTTTTCGATCCATGTTCACCCCCGACGACATCGTCGGTGTGAAGGTGAATCCCGTGGGCGCGCCGCTGATCAGCACCCGGCTGGAAGTGGTGGACGCCCTGATTCAATGGCTTACCGACAATGGTCTGCCCCGGCGCAATATCGTGATCTGGGATCGTTTTCAGGATATGTTGACGGAAGCCGGGTATACCGCGGAGCGGTTCCCGGGTGTACGCATCGAGGCCCTGCAGATGATGGGGGACGAGAGCAATCCCTGGCGCGATGCGGCCGGCCATCATGTGAGCGCCGGGAACTTCGACAAGGACGTTTTCTATCTGGCCCGGGGCGTAGAAGGCAAGAACGTCCGTGGCTACAAGGATGACGAATACTACCTCAACCAGCATGTGTTCAACGGGGAATATTCCTATTTCGGCAAGCTGCTGACGCAAACCCTGACCAAGATCATCAACGTCCCGGTATTCAAAAACACCGGCAACGGCATCTCCATGGCCACCAAGAACCTGGGTTACGGTGCCGTCTGCAACACGGGGCGGCTGCATCAGCCGCTCTTTTTCACGGTCTGCACGGAGGTGCTGGCGGCACCCGTGATCCGCGAGAAGCTGGTCCTCAACATGACCGACGGTCTGCGGGGCCAATACGATGGCGGACCCATGAAAAACGAGCAGTTCGTCTACGAGTACGACACCATCTACGCCGCCACCGATCCGTTCGCCCTGGATATGATCTGCCACAACCAGATGGTGGCCAAGCGCAAGGAGATGGGCGTCAAGGTGAACGAGCACCCGCGCTACACCGAGTACCTGCAGTATGCCGAGTCCCTCGGCCTGGGTGTGGCCGATACCGCCCGGATCAACCACGTGACGGTGACACCATGAGCCTGGCCGTCCTGCTCCTGGGCCTGTGGCTGGGAGTGACGGCCACCGTCGCCGGCCCGGCGGCGGATTCCGTTCCGGAACCGGCCGCTCCGCCCGGCTGGCGGCACCTGACGCCGGACCGGATCTACACGTCCAGCGACCTGTACGGCTATATCAACGGTGGCGCCGAGATCTTTCTGGAGCTGGGCTTCCGGCAGTTGCGGGTGCGCAAGTTCGCCCGCGGCGACGATGTGCTGGCGGTGGAAATCTACCAGATGCGGGACACGGCCGCCGCCCGGGGGGCCTATCTCATGAAATGCGGACGGGAGCGCCGTGATCCTTCCCTGGACGGCCGTCACACGCTGGGCCGTTACCAGCTGATGATGCAGCAGAATTGCTATTTCATTCTGGTTCACAACGAGTCCGGCGCCGAAGGGGTGATTCCGGAGATGATGGCCTGCGGCCGGTCGCTGCAGCGGCAGTTACCGCCGGATGCCGACGTGGCGGTGCTGGAAACCATGCCCCGCCCGGAACGGGTGGCGGGTTCGCTGCGGGTGATCCGCGGTCCGTTTACGCTGCAGGCTGTCTACACCCTGGGCAGCGGCGATATCCTGCAGCTGGGGGGCGAGCTCACGGCCGTGGCCGCCGATTACCAATCGCCGGCCGGTGAGACGTTCACCCTCATCCGGACAGAGTATCCGGCCGTCGACCGGGCCCGGGCGGCATTCCGCCATGTGCGGGCCGGTCTGGATCCCGAGTACAGCGTCGTACGTGACGGCGAAAATCATTTTGTTTTCAAGGATTATGCCGGTCGTTACGGTCTGGTCGCCCGCGAAGGCGCGCGACTGGATGTGACCGTCAATCTGCCCGTGGCACCGCAAGAATAGCCGGTGTCCATCCAAAAAAATCCCCAAAAGGCCGCTCTACACGGGCGGAAACTCCGGTATAATAGTCAATGGAGCTGATCCGAATCAGGTGCCGGATACCCACAGCACGGCGGGCCCATGAATTTGCTTGCCGGATCCGGGGGACGGGGGCTTGCGGAACTGGCTCCGGCCGGCGGAATTGCGCTGGCCATCACATTCAGGATGGAGCGAAAACCATGTCTCAAGCCATGAAAAAAACCCTGCTTGTCACGGCGCTGACCATATTCGCCTGTGGACTGGTGGGCACGGTGCGGGCCGATGTTCTCTGGAAGGTGCCCATCGAACGCAATCTGACCATCGGTGAAACGCGCGGCGATCTCATTGTCCGGGATGACAAGATGATTTTTGAATCTGTCAAGCGGGGCGATGATCGGGTGATCGAATACGACAACATCCTGGAGTTGGATGTCAAGCCCAACGGCTATGAATTCCATCTCCATTTCATCAACAGCGCCAACGGTAAAAAAGAAAAATATGTCTTCAGGTTCACCAAGGATCGACCGGAAAACCGGGATATCCTGGACTACATCCGTCGCCGCATGACGGCCCCGTCCGCCGGGTCGGGCCAGGATTACGCCCCCGGTGAAGCGGTGGATTTCCCTTTTCGCATCCCCGTCGAGCTGGACCTGAACGGCAACAACTGCAACGGCACTCTGGTGGTGCGCGAGGACAAGATCATCTTCGAGACCGTCGGCGGGCGTTGCGCCAACCGCGCTTTTGTGCACGACTGGGAGGAATTCAAGAGTTACAGCCGGGTGAAACCGGACGAGTTTCTGCTGGTCTTCTACAAATACGGTCGATCCGCGCCGGACAAGATCACCCGGGTGCGTTTTTTCACCCGTCAGGGGCCCTTGCCGGCGGCGGTGCACCAGTATTTTTCCAACCGGAACCGCTGATCATGTGCCTGGTTTCCGGCAGCGGCATCGGGCCGGAGCTGGCGCTCTACCTGTATCCTGATCTGCTGTTGTCCGTGGCCTATCTGTTGGCCATCTGGGGTGGATTGCGCCTGGCGGTCCGGCTTCATCGCCACTACGGCATCCCTCGGTTCAGCCTGCGCAAGATCTTCCATATGGCCACCGCGCTGTTGTTCGTGCCGGTGGTCCTGCTGTACCGCGGCATCTTCTGGGGCGCGGCGGTCAGCGCTCTCATGGTGGGGATGAATCTGCTGGGCGTGCTGCGGCGGCGAGGCCATGAGCTGGGCCGGACGGTGCCGGCCGGGGAGCTGGTTCGCGACTCCCTGCTGCATCTGGCCGCCTGGCTGATGCTGCTGGCGCTCTGGTTGTCGCCCGACTTCAGCCGGGTGCTGGTGCCGCTGCTGGTCCTGGGCGTCGGTGACGCCATGGCCGCCCTGGTGGGCCGGCGCTGGGGGCACTGGCGACTGCCGGGCTTCCGCGACGGGAAAACGGTGGCCGGCATGCTGGCCGGGACATCGGCCGCCGCCCTGGTCCTGGCGGTGATGGCGCGGGCGGGGGGATTCGGGCCGGCGGGCGGCGGGTGGCAGGAAATCGCCCCGGCAGCGACGGTCCTGCTGGAACCGTTTCTGCCGGGGCGGATTGACAATCCGGCGCTGATGATCGTCGCCGGCGGATTGTGTCTGTGGCTGGGCGCCCTCTAGTGTTCCGTCAGCGCCTTGATCAGCCGTTCCACGTCCTGTTTGAGCACGCCGTCTGTGGGGATGCGCTCCAGGGCCATCTGGGCGTACTTTTTCGCTTCGACCTTGTTGCCCGATTTGCCGTATATCAGCGCCAGGTTGTAGTAGGGTTCGGGCGCCCTGGTGTTCCGGGCCAGGGTTTCCTGGAAGTAGTTGGCGGCCTTCTTGAAGCTCTCGGGCGTTTCGTCCTTCATGAAGAGCACGCCAAGCGAATTGTAGGACTTCCACTCGTTGGCATCCAGGGCGATGGCTTTCTCGTACTCGGCGATGGCTTCCTGCTTGAGCTTGGCACTCTGGTAGATTTCGCCCAGGTTGAAGTGGGGATCGCCCATGTCGGGGCGCATCTTCGCCGCCCGCTTGAAGGCCTTTTCGGCGCCTTCGAAGTCACCGGCCAGAATGGCCAGGTTGCCCAGGCGCATGTTGTTGTCGTAGTTGTTGTTCTGCTTGGTCAGGATGGCCATTTCCACGTACGCCGTCTTCATGTCCCGTTTCATCAGGCTCAGGCGGATGACCTCCTCGCGCAGGATGACGGCGCTGGGGATGTGTTTCAGCCCTTCGTGATAGAGGCGCAGGGCCAGATCGCCCTTGCCGCCCAGCTCGTAGGCCTTGCCCAGGGTCATGTAGCCCTTGATGAAGTAAGGGTTGATCTCGATGGATTTCAGGGCGGCCCTGATGGCCTCGGTGGTGCGGCCCGTATTGGCCAGGATGGTGCTGAGCTCGTAATGGGACTGAAAATGTTTCGGGTCGAGGTTGATGGCCTCACGCACCGCCTTCTCCGCCTTTTCCCAGTGTCCCAGCTTGCGGTAGGACCGGGCCAGGTTGTGCCAGGCCATGGTCATGGCGGGATCCTGCCGGACGGCTTCCTCGAAGAGGGGGGTGGCCCGTTCGAAGTCCTCCTTCATGGAATAACCCAGCCCTTTGTAGGCCAACGCCTGGGCGAACTTGGGATCCACGTCCAGGGCCTGCTCCACCAGGCGGAGCCCCTCATCCACCTTCTCCCTGGCCATGGCGAAGCGGCCGAGCTCGGCCAGGGCTTCGGCGGAGCGGGGGTCGGTTTTCAGCACCTCCCGGTAGGTCTGTTCGGCGTTGCTGAGTTCCCCCTTGTCCAGATATGTGCGGGCTTGCTGCAATAATTCGTTTGCATCTGCCATTGCTTACTCTCCTTTACAAGGTTTGATCCAGGTTCTCGGTTCGGCTGGCCGGATCATTGTATCACCAACCGCTGAAGAAATCCGATACGGCATCGCCCACCGCTTCGGCCGCGTCGCCGATGGCGTCGCCCACGGCTTCGGCCGCGTCACCGATGGCCTCGCCCACCGATTCGGCCGCGTCGCCGATGGCCTCACCCACATCCTCGGCCACGTCGACGACCCCCTTGCCGAAATCCTCCAGGCCGGTGACGATATCCGAACCGATATCCGCCAGGACGTCACCCACGGCGCCGAAGTCGATGTCGAAGCCGAAATCCACCTCGAAGCCGAGGCCCAGCGCGGCGCCGAATGCCAAATCGAAAGAGAACTTGCCGTCCTTGAAGCCGACGTCCAGGTCGCCCTTGACGCCGACTCCGGCCCAGCCCTCGACGCCGCCGCGGACGCCGGCGATGTCCTTGCCGTCGATGTTGAGGCTGGCGGCGCCGTCCAGGCGGGCCCGGGCGCCGGCGAAGGCCTCGCCGCCGATCTTGATGTGCGGATCATCCTTGAGGCTGACCTCGGCCATGAGCCGGCCTTCGGCGCCCACCATGGCGTGGAGGTTGGCCTGGGTGTTGATGCCCACGTCGTGTCCGGCGATGTTGACCCGGGGCGTGTTGTAGCCGGCGGTGTAATCCACGCCGGCCAGGATGGCGCGGCCCTCCACGCCGATCATGGCGCTCCAGTTCTCGGGATCCACATCGCCGAAGGCCCGGGCCGAGGCTTCCAGGAACGTGGTTTGTCCCTGGATGTAGGCCTCTCCCCAGGCGCCGGCGGCCCGTTCGTCGAGCTTGCCGACCTCGAAGCCGCCGAACTTCCCTTCCCACAGGGTTTTGCCCAGCTTGCCGTAGCCGATGCCGAAATTGTCGACAAGACCGGTGGCGTCGGCGTCGCCCCAGCCGCGGATCTGCTTGTCGGACAGACCCCAGTTCTTGGTGTAGTTCCGCGGCAGGCCCAGGCCCTTGTCCTTGTCGAACAGGAGCGTATCCACCACCTTGTGGGTGATCTCGTCGATGGCTTTTTCGGGATTGGACCAGTCGATGTTCCCGGGCAGGGCGCCTTTGAGCTGATCCACCAGCACGTTACCCAGCTGTTGCCCCACCTGGTGATACCAGTTGTCGCTCAATTTGTCCGGGGGCAATCCGGGCGGCGGCAGCTGGCCCGGCTGGAAATTGCCCCAACCGCCGGCCTGTTGCACGGCCTGGTCGAGCCAGGCGCCCAGCTGTTGCTGGACCTGGGGCATGGCGAACAGGTTGGAAAAAATGTCATTCAGGGGTTGCTGGCCCCGGCCGCCCTGAACCATGTCCTGGATATTGGCTGGCAGCATGGCGCCCAGGGCGTTGCCCAGGCCGGATACCAGGCGGTCGAGGGGGTTGCCCGCCATCTGGTTCTGGGCCTGGCTGAGTTGTCCATAGACGTCCTGCATGACCTGCAGCATGCCCTGGGCCGCCACATTCATGGCCGTGGCGGCCAGGTGCTTGAATCCCTGGGGCATGTTGGGATTTTGCAGAATGTCCATGCCCTGGTTGACGATGGACGAAAAGCGTTGCATGGCACCGCTCAGCTGGTCGACCATCGATCCGAACATGTTGTTGAGGGCGTTGGCGCCCAGGTGGGGGTTTAATGCCGAAAGCAGCCGGGTGGCGTTCCCCAGATGGGCCTGCAGCATTTCCGTGTGGAGACTCTGGGTCAGTTCCGAGGATATGAGTTCCTTGGCGAACATCCCGCCGACGGGCTCCCGGTTCTGTCCCAGGAGCACGCTCTTGAGGATGTTTTTGTCTCCGCCGGTGATGCTTTCAAACGAATCCACAAACTGGTGAACCTGGTCGGCACCCATGGTTCGACCGAATTTCTGCAATTCGTGCAGGCAGGTCTGAGGGTCGGCACCTTTGACGCTTTCGTACAATTGGGTCAATCTGGTGGTAAAATTCTCAGGACCAGAAATTTGCATGGTACCCTCTCCTTGCATGTGGTCTTCTAAACTGAGATATTTATCGTCGATAGAGATACAATGTTGCCCATATTATATCACCAGTGTTCGTTTGCGAATTGTAAAAACCTTCGTTTTGTGGACGTCTATTGGGTATAATGCTCATTTGATTCATCAACGGTGAACGGGATGCGGAAAGCGGTTTTTTTGGATCGGGACGGCGTGGTCAACGAGGACCGGGAGTTTGTCTCCCGGATCGAGGATTTCCGGTTCATTGATGGTGTGTTCGAGGCCTGCCGGGAGTTACAGGCCATGGGCTATGCGCTGGTCATTGTGACCAATCAGTCGGGTATCGCCCGCGGATTGTATTCGGCCGAGCGCTATTACCGGCTGACGGAGTGGATGCTGACAGCGCTGTCCCATCAAGGCATTCGCATCGAGGGGGTCTATCATTGCCCCCATCATCCGCAGGGCACCGTGGCCCCGTACCGGCAGGATTGCACCTGCCGCAAACCACGGCCCGGCATGTTGCTGCAGGCCGCCGGGGAGCTGGGGCTCGATCTGGCGCGCAGTGTGCTGGTGGGCGACAAGGAAGCGGACGTGGCCGCCGCCCACAACGCCGGTCTGGCCCTGGCCATTCTGGTGCGCTCCGGCCAACCCATCGATCCGGCCGCCAGCCGGGCCGACCGCATCGTGGACAGCCTGCGGGACGTGCCCGCCCTGCTGCGCGGTGAGCTGGCCCCCGGCGACGGGGAGTGATTCACCGTGGCGGCGCGGGCTGGCCTGCCGGCCCGAATCCGCAGCCCGGGAGGAGAGTATGCACAAGGTTTCAACCCGTGAGATCGACCCCCAGGTCATTCGGCTGGTGGTGACGGATGTGGACGGCATCTGGACGGCCGGTGAACTCTTTCTGGATGACCAGGGCAGGGAATTCAAACGGTTTTCGGCCTATGACGGCCTGGCGGTGAAACTGGCCCGGCAGGGGGGCATCCGTTTCGCCATGCTCTCGGCCCGCACCAGCCATGCCGTTACCCTGCGGGCGCAGCAACTGGGGATCGAAACGGTGGTCCAGGGGAGCCAGGACAAGGCGAGGGATCTGCGGGCGATTCTCCGGCAACTGGGCCTGACCGCGGGCCAGACCCTTTACCTGGGCGACGATCTGACCGACCTGCCGGCCTTCCGGGAGGCGGGTATCCGGGTGACGGTTCCCCACGCGCCGGCCGAAGTGCGGGCCGCGGCGGACCTGGTGACGGACCGTTCCGGGGGCGACGGTGCGGTGCGCGAAACCGTGGAATGGCTGTTGCGGATCCAGGGATCCTGGGCGGAAGTCGTGAGAGCCTGTACGGAAAATCCTGCGGAGCCGTCGTCGCCGCCGCAAAAGGGCGACGCGAACTGAGCGAGGTGCGGCATGGGAGTATCGATGCTTCAGAAAATCCGCTGGTACTACAACCAGCGGGATCTGCTCATGAACTATGTCCGCAAGGATCTGAAGGAGCGGTATGTGGGCTCCATTTTCGGATTTTACTGGTCGGTTATCAATCCGCTGATATTGCTGGCTATATATACCTTTGTCTTTTCCGTCATCTTCCAGGTGAAGTTTGGCCAGGACTCGGGCCTGGGGCAGTCGGCCCTCTACATCTTCTGCGGCATGATCCCCTGGATGACCTTTCACGAGGCGGTGGGGCGATCCACCGGCATTCTGCTGGATAACGCCAATCTCATCAAGAAGGTCATGTTCCCCTCCAAGATCCTGCCCATGTACATCGTCGTCTCCCATTTCGTCAACCTGCTCATCGGCTTCGGCATCCTGGTGGTCTTCGCCCTGCTCAGCGGGCGGGCCGTCAACGTCTACTACCTGCTGCTGCCGGTCTATATCGGCGCCCAGTTTTTGTTCACCCTGGGTTTCAGCTGGCTGGCCAGCGCCGTCAACGTGTTCATCCGCGACATGGCCCAAGTCATTGCCCAGTTCCTCATCATCTGGATGTACCTCTCGCCCATCTTCTACTCGGTGGAGGCCATACCCGAAGAAATCCGCGCCTATGCCTATCTGAACCCCATGACCCATCTCATTGAAGGCTATCGCGACATCTTTCTGAACGAAACCATGCCCAGTCTGGCGGGAATGGCCATCTACGGCGCGGCGGGTGTGGTCGTGCTGGTGGCGGGCTACCTGTTTTTCACCCGCAACCAGCATGCCTATGCCGATGTGTTGTGATGCGGCGGGGCGCGGCGGGCGGACCGGCGTGCGGGGCGCCGCTCAGCGCGGCAGTGCCGGCAGATTCTCGTCCAGGGTGTTAAGCAATCCCGCCCGGTTCTCCCTTTCCCGTTCGGGGTCGGGCGGCAGGGCGGACTTGATCAGGTAGACGTTCAGGATCTCGATGGGCGCCTGGTCACGCACCCACCACACAGGTACGAAACCCCAGTAATCACTGTAGAAACCGGCGCGAACCAGCGGGTTGAGCACCCGGAAGGGGAAGTCGGAATTCAGCTCCACGCGGTCGACGCGGAGGGCATGGGCGGGGGAGTCTTCATACTCCGTGAAATAGGTGGGGGCTGTCAGCACCGGCTTGATGAGGATGTCGCCGACGCGGGGCCGGCGGTCGTAGCGCAGGAGGGTGCGCCCGCCGTTGGCCAGAACATAATGCCGCAACTGCCATTCGCCGGCGATCCAGACCGTGTTGTCGTCCGACTGGTAACGGGTCATGACCTGCTCCACGCCACGGCGCAGGGCGCGGGCCATCTCCAGATCCGCCAGGGCCATGATGCCGGCCAGACTGACCTGGCCGACGATGAGCACGGCCAGCAGCAACGGCCGGCGCAAGAGGGGGCGTCCCCGGGTTCCGTCGGAGAACAGAAACGCCGCCAGTAGCGGCGGGACGAGCCAGATCTGGTAGCGGGCGGCGCCGCAGGGAAAGGCGAAGAGCGTAACCAGAAAGAACGCCATCACCCAGACGCCCAGGGTGCGCCAGATGGCCCGCTGTTCGGCATCGGCCGGTCCATGTCGCCCGAACGCCACCAGCAGGCATTCCAGCAGCAGGGTGAAACCGGCCACGGCCAGCAGGCTCAAGGCGATCTGGTGATAGAAGCCTTCGGCGGGAATGAAGCCGCGGATCAGAAAGCTCACCGGAAAGATCGCCAGCAGGTAGAGCTTGCCGCGGATCAACCGCCAGCGCCAGAACAGGAGGCCCAGGGGGAACAGGATGGTCCCGCCCGTCTGCACGAGGGTGTAGAACAGACGGGGCACGAATCCGGTATGCGGCCGGTCCTCGTAGGCCCGGAGCAGGCCCAGCACATCCGCCGGCAGGAATCGGCCGGTGACGGCCAGGACCAGCGCCAGCCAGGCGGCGAAAAGGCCGGCCGGCAGGCTGAGGTACAGCAGCACCTGGCGGCGGGCACGGCCCAGCAGCAGGGCGTAAATGGTCGCCGGCAGCAGATACAGCACGGCCGTATAGGAAATCAGGATGGCGATACCGTTGCAGAGTCCGGCCAGGAGAAGGTGGCGATTCCGGTAGTCACGGAATCCGTAGAAGCCGAGCACCATACCCGCCAGCCCGAAGGCGATGGTCGGGATATCCATCATGATGGTGTGGCTGAGGGTGAAAATCAGGGGGGAGAACGCCGCCAGCAGAGTGCCCAGCATGGCCGGCAGCTTCAGGAAGCGGAGCAGGTAGTACATGGCGCCGGCGAACAGCAGATAAAAGGGCACGAAGGCCAGGTGGGCGAGGGTTTCAAAGGCGCCACCGGCCAGATGCCGGACGCCGTACAGGTAATAGCAGAGCAAGGGGGGATGGCTGTAGGACATCATGTCCGACCACAGCTGCCCTTCCCAGATGACCGGCTCGCGCAGCGGCATCAGCGGGTCCCGCGCGATGCTGTCGGTAATCCGCAGGAAGATCGCGTCATCCACATGAAACGGCATCAGCAGGACAAAAGGTACCTGCACGAGAAAAAGGGCCGCGAGCACGATGGCCGGAAACTTGGTCTGGCTGGGAATTCGGATCTGCATCTTCGTGCCTGCACTGGATTTCGTTCCGATGGTATCCCAAAAGGACGCCAAAATCCAGATGTGAATTTTCCAGGGTGCGAAAAACGGGCCGGCCGGCGGCCATGGGCCGCGCCGCCCAAGAGGCGTCTCCGCCGAACGGAAACGGGCTGGAGCGACGGGTTCACTGCAGGGGGACGGGCGAACCGTCCTCGTAGAAAATGGCCAGGCTTTCGTCCAGGTAGAACGCCGGCTCTTCCGGGTGCTCCACCGGGCGGGCCCAGATCTTGAAGGTCCGCGAATCGATTTCGGCGTAGAACATGTAGCCGTTGTACGTGGCGGTGCCGGAATCGAACCGGCTGTCCAGATACTGGAGATCCTCGAGGATGTCCAGGGTGGCGTAGGAGTGGTGACCGTTGCGGGTGAAATAGGTGGCCTCGGCCGCCGCCACGCGCCGCAGCGTCGCCCAGGCCGATTTCTCCTGGGTTACGATCTTCACCTGCCGCAGCAGGGGAATGCAGATGATGACCAGCAGGCCGATGATCACCACGACGATCAGGAGTTCCAATAGTGTAAAACCATGGTTTCGCATGTTGTTGTTTGTGCCGTCCAGATCTATGCACCGGACATGAATGCAAGACAAATGCCACAACCGGCACGCCCGGCGGGGCGAAATCAGGTATGCAAGGCGGGGAGGTTGACAGGAATAGTCAGCCGAAGGCCGCAAAATGTCACTCAGGCGGGCTCGCTGAAGGCTTTCATGATGTCGGTGCGGGTGAGAAATCCGGCCATCCGCTTCGGGTCGTCCCGGTTGACGACGGGCAGGTGATTGATGTCGTGGAAGAGCATCTTGGCCAGGGCCCGGTTCAGGTTCTCGTTGGGATAGGTGACGATGAGCTTGGAGGCCATGACGTCCTTGATGGGTTGCTGATGGCGGTCTTCCCGCAGCGCCCGGCGGATTTCGCCCTCGGTGATGATACCGATGAGCTGGCCGCGGCGATTGAGGACCGGAAACCCGTGATGATCGGTGGCCAGCACCAGATCCCAGGCCCGCTGCACCGGATCGTTGCCCGAGACGGACATGACGTCGGTGGTCATGTGCTGCCTGACCAGGCGCAATTCCAGCGGATTCACCTCCATGTCATGATCGATGTAAAGCCCCCGATTGGCCAGTTTTTTGGTGTAGATGGTCTCGCTCATCATGGCCCGGGCGATGCCGTCGGCCACGACGCAGGCGAACATCAGCGGCAGAATGATGTGATAGTCCTGGGTCATCTCGAACAGGATGATGATGGCCGTCAGGGTGGCCCGGCTGACGCCAGCAAAGACGGCCGCCATGCCCACCAGGGCGTAGGCGCCCGGATTGCCCGTGATGTCGGGAAACAGCTGGTGAACCACCGTTCCGAACGCGCCGCCCAGCATGGCGCCGATGAAGAGGTTCGGGGCGAACACACCGCCGGAGCCGCCGCTGCCCAAGGTCAGGGAAACGGAGACCAGTTTCAGCAAAATCATGGCCGCCAGGAATGTCACCGTCAGATCACCCTGCAAAGCCGCCTCCACCGATTCATAGCCGATGCCCATGGCGTGGGGGGCGATGAAGTAGCCGATGACGCCCACACCCAGGCCGCCCAGGGCCGGCTTGAGGTAATCGGGGAAGGTCAGTCGGTCGAACCAGTCCTCGAGGCCGTAGAGGGTTTTGATGATCAGGATGGCCAGCAGTCCGGCCAGGATGCCGAGGATCAGGTACAGCCCCAGTTCCATGGGGTGGCGGAAGGTATATTCGGGAATCTGGAACGCCGGGTGATCGCCCAGGTAGTGCCGTGAGATGATGGTGGCGAAAACGGTGCTGACCACCAGCGGCACGAAGGAACGGGTCTTGAATTCAAACAGCAACACCTCGAAGGCGAAAATCACGCCGGCGATGGGTGTATTGAACGTGGCGGCGATGCTCCCGGCCGCGCCGCAGCCCACCATGACCCGCACCAGGCCGGGTCGCAGGCGGAACCATTGTCCGCAGACCGACCCGATGGCCGAACCGATCTGGACGATGGGCCCTTCACGGCCGGTAGAGCCGCCGGAGGCGATGCAGATCCCCGAGGCCAGCGCCTTGGCCAGAACGACACGCGGGCGGATCTTCCCCTCGCGCAAAATGACCGCCTCCATGACTTCAGGCACGCCATGCCCCTTGGCCTCGCGGGCCATGAAATACACGATGCTGCCGACAAAAATCCCGCCCACCGCCGGGACCAGAATGACATAGGCGTCCAGGGAATGGCCAAGAGGGGACGTTTCGGACAACGCCAGTTCCTGGTAGAAAAAGATATTCTGCAGGAACAGGATCAGGGCGCGCAACCAGACGGCCACATACCCGCAACCGATCCCCAGGGGCACGGCCAGCACGTTCAGCATCAGGTTTTCCCGCTTCAGAATGGCGCGGACGGATTGGCGCAGAAAGGGGGTTTCCGGCAAGGTAAAGCGTCTCATGGCAGCCTGTGTCTCCGCTGGCAATCGGTTCATACTAGCAAACTCACCGGCCAAGTCAAAGGACAAACTGGGTGTTTCGCCCGGCGACCGGCCAGCCCTGTAAAATATCTGTTGAAAAAATGGCAACTTTTGGTAAAATATCGCTTCCTCGTTACAGGAGTCCGACATCCGGGCGGAATGCTGGCCACCATGAAGAAAAGACACCTGCTGATCATACCCATGTTGTTCCTCACCTTTCTGCTGTTTTCCACCCGGCAGGAAGAGCCGCCGCCCATTCACGGGTCGGTCATCATCCGCAGCCTCCATCCGGACGGGCGGATGCCGGCCATTCAGATGGCCATCCAGACGGTGCAGCAGGAATCCGAGGGGAGCGTTCTGGTCACGCCCTCTCCGCCGGTCACCGCCGCCTCGCTCATCGTTCAGATGGACCGGGCCAACGGTCTGGACAGCGGCATCGCCCTGCTCAATTCCGCCCCGGAAGAGGCGCTGGTCCATTTCCGGTGCACGTCGACGGAGACCGGGGACATGGGGTATATCGAACCGGTGCGGATTCTTCCCGGCCACAAATACGCACGCGTCATTTCCCGCTGGCTGATGCCTCCGGAAATGGAGCGCTTCGAAGGGCAGCTCATCATTCAGGCCGACCGGCCGATCCATGTGCTGGGCCTGCTCACCTCCAGCGACAAGATCTATCATCTGCCGGTGATCGATTCGGCGCCCCTGTCCCATATGGAGCCGTCAGCCCTGCTGGCGTTCCCCCATTTCGCGTTCGGCGGCGGGTACCGCTGTACCCTGATGATGTGGAATCCCGCGGATGAGATGCTGTCCTGTGAACTCTCCTTTCTCACCCCCGATGGGGAGCCGGCGGGCGGACTGTTCGGTGACGACCTCGACACCCCCTTGCCGGTCGATCTGGTGCCGGGGGAAACCCGCAAACTTTTTCTGGGCACCCGGGATACACGGTAGTCCGGACAGGGGATCCGGAAGCCGTCTTTCACCAGTGGCCATGGCTTTCCGCCGCTACTTTTCGGTTGCACCCTCTCCGGCGCCTGTGGTAGACTTGCCACTTTCTGATCAGGCAACGTTTCGCCGGAAAAATCTGAAAGGAGTTACGGTTTATGAAAGTCTACGACACGGATAAAATACGGAATCTCGTGTTCATCGGTCATGGGGGGTGCGGCAAGACGTCACTGGTCAGCGCCATTCTGTTCGCGACGGGCATGACCAACCGCCTGACCAAGGTGGAAGAGGGGAACGCCGTGACCGACTTCGATGACGACGAGATTGCCCGTAAAAATTCCATCCGCAGCTCCAATGCCTATTGTGAATATAACAAGCATAAAATAAATCTTCTGGATACCCCTGGTTACAACGCCTTTATCCAGGGCGCCCGCGAGGCGATCCGCGTGGCCGACACGGCGGTGGTGGTAGTGGACGCCGTGGCCGGTGTGGAAGTCCAGACGGAAAAAGTGTGGCGTTTCGCCGATGAGGCGAAGCTGCCCCGCTGCATCATGCTGAACAAGATGGACCGCGAAAATGCCGATGTGAACAAGGCCATGGACAGTGTCCACGAATTCTTCGGCCGGGAGTGCGTGCTGCTCCAGCTCCCCATCGGCAAGGAGAAGGATTTCAACGGCGTTGTGGATCTGGTGGGCGGCAAGGCCTACACCTACGCCATGGACGAGTCGGGCACGGCCTCGGAAATGGACATTCCGGCCGATCTCCAGGAAGACGTCAACACGCGCCGTGACGAACTCATCGAAATGGTGGCCGAAAGCGACGAGACGCTCATGGAGAAGTTCTTCGAGGAGGGGACCCTCAGCGAGAGCGATCTGCATCGCGGTCTCAAGAAAGCCATCATCAACGGCAACGTGATCCCGGTCTTCTGCGCCTCGGCGACGCACAACCTGGCCATCTCCCAGTTCCTGCAGGCCGCCATCGATCTGTTCCCGTCCCCGGCGGAGCGGGGCAACTTTCAGGCCAAGGACGCCAAGTCCGGTGAGCTGATTACCTGCCAGATCGGGACGGATCAGCCTTATGCGGCCTATGTGTTCCGGACCATCGCCGATCCGTTCGCCGGCCGGATCTCCATCTTCAAGGTGTACAGCGGCGTCATCAAGTCCGATACGTCCGTCAACAATATCAGTGCCGACCTGACGGAGCGTCTGGGTTCGCTGCAGGTGATGCAGGGCAAAAATCCGACGCCCGTGTCCGAGGTCCAGGCCGGGGATATCGCCGCCGTGGCCAAGCTGAAAGCCACCCAGACCGGTCATACGTTCGCCGAGCCGAAGCGGCCGGTGATCTTTCCCGAAATCCAGTACCCGGAACCGGCCATCAGTTTTGCCGTCGAACCCAAGAGCCGGGGTGACGAGGAAAAAATCAGCAACGCCCTGGTGAAACTGAAGGAAGAGGATCCGTCCATCGCCTACCGGCGCGATCCGCAGACCAAGGAGCTGCTCCTTTCCGGGTCCGGCCAGTTGCATGTGGAAGTTCTGGTCGAGCGCATGAAATCGCGGTACAACGTGGACGTTCTGCTCAAAACGCCCAAGGTGCCGTATCGTGAAACCATTACTGCCCGGGCCGACGTGCAGGGCCGCCACAAGAAGCAGACGGGCGGGCACGGCCAGTTCGGCGACTGCAAGGTCATCTTCGAGCCGATGGAGCGGGGCAAGGGCTTCGAATTCGAGGACAAGATCTTCGGCGGCTCCATTCCCCAGACGTACCGCCCGGCGGTGGAAAAGGGCATCCTGGAGTCCGCCGAGCGCGGCTACCTGGCCGGTTATCCGGTGGTGGATTTCAAGGTCACTCTCTACGACGGCTCCTATCACGACGTGGATTCTTCGGAAATGGCCTTCAAGATCGCCGGATCCCTCGCCTTCAAAAAGGCCATGGAGCAGGCCAAACCGGTCATGCTCGAGCCCATCATGCAGGTGGAGATCTATGCGCCGGAGGAATGCGCCGGCGACATCATGGGCGACCTGAATTCGCGGCGCGGACGGGTGCAGGGCATGGAGAGCAAGGGCTCCATGACTGTCATCCGCGCCTTGGTGCCCATGGCGGAGATGCTGACCTACGCCCCGGACCTGACCTCCATGACGGCCGGACGCGGCAGCTATACCATGGAACACTTCTCCTACGAGATCATCCCGCACAGCATCCAGCAGAAAATCATGGAGCAGGCCGAGCGGGAAAAAGAAGAAAAATAAATCCTTTCAGTACCGGGCGCTCGCCGAACGGGCGAGTCGCCCGGGACACATCCCGGCAGACGAATGATCCCAGAACTCTTCTCCATCGGACCCCTGACCATATCACCCTACGGGATTCTGGTCGCCGTGGGCATGTTCACGGCCTTGCTGGTCGCCGCCTGGCTGGGCGTCCGGCGGGAGGGCTTCGCCAGCCGCACCGTCTGGGATTTCGGTATCACCCTGATCCTGGTGGCGCTGCTGGGGGCCAAAATTTTCCTGATTTTTTCCGATCCCTATTTCTACAACGACCTCTCCAATATTTTCACCCTGGATTTTCTGCGCTCCGCCGGGGTGTTCTACGGCGGCTTCCTGGCCGCCCTCGCCTGGTCCGTCTGGTATTTCCGGCATTACGGCATCTCCGGCTGGAAAATGGCCGACGCGTTCGCCCCGGCCATTCCGCTGGGACACATGTTCGGTCGGCTGGGCTGTTTTTGCGCCGGTTGCTGTCACGGTGCCCCTACGGATTCCTGGCTGGGGGTGGTGTTTACGGATCCCCAGTGCATGGTGGAGGACCATCTGCTGCATGTCGCCATCTACCCGACCCAACTCATCGAGGCAGCGGTCAACCTGCTGATTTTCGGGGTTCTTTTCGTGGCATACCGCCGGAAATCTTTTGATGGACAAATGATTTTGTCCTATGCCATGATGTATGCTGTCGCGCGCTTCATCATCGAATTTTTCCGCGGAGATACCCGTGGATGGGTGTGGGATCACACGCTCTCCACATCCCAGTTCATCGCCCTGGTGATCTTTCCCGTCGCCCTGGTTTTATTCTTCATCCAGCGGAAAAGAAGCGCGGGCAGGAGCGCCTAGATCTGCCCCGGCCGGTTGCCGGACCCGCCCTCCCGCCGCCGACCGTTCCCGGAGGCCTCTTCTGGAAGGAAAATCATGCGCCTGGAACCGGTCTGGAAAATGAGGCTCGAGGAAATCCGGAAAAACGATCCGGGCCTGTTCTACAAGCTGGTCCGCTATATCATGGCCTACATGCACCGCAAGAACCTCATCTCCATCGAGGACCTGGAGCGGGAGTCCAGCGAGGAGGTGGCAGAGGATGGCGACGACCGGGCCGAGGCGGACCCCAACCGGCCCTCGCCGCGATCCCATCGGCGGGAGCTGGAAGTCTTCAATCGCCGTGTGCTCGAGAGCGCCGAAGAACATCTCAGCGAAGGCGAAGTCAATACCATCATCCATCTGGCCTACAAGAACGAGATGATCATCGACATCGGGCGCATGGCCGACGATCCGGGCGTGTCGTTCGAGGACATCGTCCAGGCCATGACCCATTTTTGCAACGTGTTCACCGAAACGGAAGTCCTGGATGTTTCCTACGCCATCGGCTCGCGCGTTTCCCTGATCCGGCGTTTCCTGTCCGACCAGCTGGAATATATCAACATCGCCAAGCATCATCTGACCATCCGCAAGCTCACCGATATCGTCAAGCGGATCATCGTGCCGGGCGAGGGGAGTGGCCGGATCGGCGGCAAGGCGGCGGGTCTCATGCTGGCCAAGAGCATCCTCGAGGACGCCCACGAGCGGGGGGAACTCCAGACCATGCCCTGCATCCCACCGGCCTATTTTCTCCGGTCCGACGCCATCCTGCATTTCATCAAGTTCAACAACCTGGACGAGTGTTACAACATCAAGTACCGCGACCCCGAGGAGATCCAGGAAGAGCACCCCATTCTCCTCAAGATCTTCAAGAACGCCACCTTTCCGCCCCAGCTGCTGGAGGGGCTGCGCCGGATTCTGGAAGACTTCCGGGACAAGCCGCTGGTCATCCGTTCCAGTTCCCTGCTGGAGGATCGTTTCGGGACGGCCTTTTCGGGAAAATACCGCAGCCTGTTCGTCGCCAACCAGGGGCCGCTGGACCAGCGCCTCGATGAACTGACCAATGCCATCGCCGAGGTCTACGCCAGCGTGTTCAGCCCCGACGCCCTGATCTACCGCCGGGAACGGGGGCTGCTCGATTTTCAGGAAGAGATGGCCATTATCATCCAGGAGGTGGTGGGCGACCCCATCGGTCCCTACTATTTCCCGGCGTATGCCGGCGTCGCCTTTTCCAACAACGAGATCCGCTGGTCGCCCCGCATCCGGCGCGAGGACGGCGTGGTGCGCATGGTGGCCGGCCTGGGCACCCGGGCCGTGGATCGCATGTCCGACGACTACGCCCATCTCATGAGCCCGGGTCAGCCCAATCTGCGAGCCAACGTGCGGGAGGATGAAATCATCTATTACTCGCAACGCCTCATCGATGTCATCGACCTGGACAAGCAGCAGTTCACCACCCTGGAGCTGCGGGAGGTTTTTCGTGAGTACCTGGGCGAGTATCCCGAACTGGAAAACATCGTCTCGGTGAACCACGGGTCGGAGATCGCCATGCCGGTGGGCATTCTGCTCAGCGAGGAGCCCGACGCCCTGTGCGTCACTTTCGAGGGCCTGATCCGGCGAACCTCCTTCGCCCGGATCATGAAGGATATGCTGAGCATTCTCGCCCGGGCGTACAACCGGCCGGTGGATGTGGAATTCGCCGCCGACACGCGCGGCCTGTGCCTGCTGCAGTGCCGGCCGCAGAGCCAGGCCGTCGCCTCGGCCCGGGTCAGCATCCCCCGGGAAGTCCCGCCCGGCGACGTCGTCTTCTCCGCCAGCCGGCACGTCCAGGACGGCTGCATCGAGGGCATCCGCTACATCGTCTACATCGATCCGTTCGACTACGACGCCGTGCAGGACTACGACGACCTGGTCCAGATCGGTCAGGCGGTCGGCCATCTCAACCGGACGCTGCCGCGCCGTTCCTTCATCCTGATGGGGCCCGGCCGCTGGGGCAGCCGCGGCGATATCAAGCTGGGCGTCAAGGTCACCTATTTCGACATCAACAACTGCCGCATGCTCATCGAGATCGCGCGCCAAAAAGGGAGCTACGTGCCGGAAGTATCCTTCGGTACCCATTTCTTCCAGGACCTCGTCGAGGCGGATATCCGCTATATGCCCCTGTATCCGGACGATCCGGCCAACCAGTTCAACGAAGACTTTCTGCGCCAGAGCCCCTCGGTCCTGGCGGAGATCTCCCCCACCTACCGGCACCTGGAACGGATCGTGCGGGTCATCGACGTGCCGGCGGTGGCGGATGGCCGCTATCTGGCGGTGGTCATGGACGGCGAGGCCGACGAAGCCCTGGCCTATCTGCGTCCCGCGCCCGAGGCCTAAATCGGCCGCATCCCACGGCGGGAATGCCGGCGGGCATCGACGCCGGCCGCCGTATCCCGGGTCACCGGAACGGAACATCTACAGGAGAACGATCCCATGAGCCGCAGGATTCAGCACATCGTCAAGCGCACCGGCGCCGTGGTCCCCTTCAAGCCGGAGCGCATCACCCACGCCATCTACCGCGCGGCGGTGGCCGTCGGCGGCCGGGACCGCTCCATCGCCGAACGGCTGACGGACAGGGTCATCGATACCCTGGCCCGGGAGACCGGCCCCGACGAGATCCCCACCGTCGAGCAGACCCAGGATACGGTGGAAAAGGTCCTGATCGAAGCCGGCCATGCCAAGGTGGCCAAAGCCTATATCCTCTACCGCGAAGACCGGTCCCAGCGGCGGGCCGAGCGGGCCGAGCGGTCGGCGAAACCCTACACCAACATCCCCTGGCACAAGCTGTGGGAAGTGCTGAACTGGGCGGTGGCGCACGACCTCCACACGGTGGAGCGGCTCAACGCGCGGATCGTGCGCGGGGAATTTCCCCAGATCGTCCGCGAGACGGACCGGGCCTACGACGAGGATGTGACCACCGCAGCGGAGATGATCCGTGAGCGGCAGGACCAGGTACGGGTGGTGATCATCGCCGGCCCTTCCTCATCCGGCAAAACGACGACCACCATCAAGCTGAGGCACATGCTGGGCCATATGGGACTGGAACTGGTGGCCCTCACGGTGGACAATTATTTCTTCGATCTGGAGATGCATCCGCGTGACGAATACGGCGATTACGATTTCGAGACGCCCCAGGCGCTGGATCTGCCCCTCATCAACCAGCACCTGACCGATCTCATCGCCGGCCGGGAAGTGCAGGTCCCGTATTACGATTTCCGCACCGGCAAACGGCATGAGGCCCGGACGTCCATGAACATCCGGCCCGACCAGATCGTCCTCATCGACAGCCTGCACGGTTTGTACCCCGATATGACCCGGGACATCCCGCCCGAGAAAATTTTCCGGATTTACATCGAGCCCCTGTTGCAGATGAAAGGTCCGGATGGCGAGTTCGTCCGCTGGACGGATTTGCGCCTCATGCGGCGCATGATGCGCGACGCCAGTTTCCGTGCCTACAATCCCCAGCAGACACTGGAACACTGGCACTATGTCCGCAAGAGCGAGCTGCGCAACATCATCCCCTACGCCAATACCACGGATTACATCGTGAACAGTGGCCTGCCCTACGAGCTATCCATCATGCGGCCGCGGTTGCTGGATTACTTTGAACAGTGGGTGGAAAAATTCTCCGCCGATCCGGAGAAGGGGGACGCCTTCCGGCGGGCCCAACGGGTGTGTCAGCTGCTGCAGGCGGTGTTGCCGGTGGATGACGATTTCAGCATTCCGCCCGATTCCCTGCTGCGGGAGTTCATTGGCGGCAGCTGCTTCGATTATCATTGATCCGCAGCCGCCGCCAACGAATAATGGGGCGCCGGCGACTAGATCCAGCCGCGCATGCGGCAGCCTTCGGCGACGCGCTGAATGGAGATCATGTAGGCCGCATCCCGCATGTACTCGTTGCGCTTCTTGGCCAGGGCGGCCACGGCGTGGAACGCCGAGGTCATTTTCTGGTCCAGGCGCTGCAGGACTTCGTCCTTTTCCCAGTAGAAATTCATGTTGCATTGCACCTGCTCGAAATAGCTGCAGGTGACGCCACCGGCGTTGGCCAGGAAATCGGGGATCATGAAGATACCCTTCTGGCGGATGACTTCGTCGGCCTCGAGGGTGGTGGGGCCATTGGCGCCTTCGACGATGACCTTGACGGAATCCTGGATGTGCTTGACGGTTTCACCGTTGATCTGATTCTCGATGGCCGCCGGAATCAGCACGTCCACTTCCTGTTCGATCCAGGCTTCGGCCGGCAGGAGCTCATAACCCGCTTCCTGGGCCTTGCGCTTGTCGATGCCGCCGAAACGGTCGGTGATGCTGCGCAGGAAATCGAGGTCGACGCCGTCCATCTTCCGGTAGGAATAGGAGGTCTGGTCCTGCTGATCCCAGCAGGAGACGCAGACGACCTTGCCGCCGTACTGGTTGTAGAGCTGGACCGCATACTGGGCGACATTGCCGAAGCCCTGCACCGAGGCGGTGGTGGCGGCGATGTCGATCTCCATGAGGGACAACGCTTCGCGCAGGGTGTAGATGCAGCCGTAGCCGGTGGCTTCGGTGCGACCCTGGGAGCCGCCCATCCCCAGCGGCTTGCCGGTGATGAAACCGGGCATCTTTTCGCCGCGGATGGCTTCATATTCATCGAGCATCCAGAGCATGTGCTGGCCGGAGGTCATGACGTCCGGGGCGGGAACGTCGCTCAGGGGGCCGACGTTCTTGGCCACCTGGCGCACCCAGCCGCGGCAGATGCCTTCCTGCTCACGGGCCGACAGGTTGTGGGGATCGCAGATGACGCCGCCCTTGCCCCCGCCGAGGGGAATATCCACCACGGCGCACTTCCAGGTCATCCACATGGCCAGGGCGCGCACCGTGTCGGCCGTTTCCTGGGGGTGGAAACGGATGCCGCCCTTGGCCGGGCCGCGGGCGTCGTTGTGCTGAACGCGGAAACCGCGAAAAACCTTGGTCGTTCCATCGTCCATCTTGACGGGGATACTGAAATGATACTCACGGAGAGGGAAGCGCAGGAGTTCCCGGGTACCCTCGTCCAGCCGGAGCTTTTCGGCGACGGCATCGAACTGCTTCTGTGCCATCTCGAACGGATTGAAAGATCGGTCAGCCATATGAGTACTCCTTATTCGTTGAAGATTTATCCCTGGTTTTCAACGTTCTCTTGGTGAAACGGGCTATTCTACATGTGGCCCGTCGAAAAATCCACCAATTTAGAAAAAAGAATGACGATTTTTACTGCTTTTCGGCGGCGGGGGTGGGGCCGTTGGGGGTTGAGTGAAAGGCCCGCAGCTCGGACAGGCGATGGGCGTCGCTGCCGCAGGTGGTCCAGAGGCCGTAGCGGCCGGCGGTGGTGCGGAGGTGATGGATCATGGCCTCTTCGTCGGCCAGGGTGGCGAACTCGGGCGAGGTTCCCCGGTACCGGTAATCCACTTCCAGGCCGGACAGACCTGCCGGGATGAGTTCGGCCAGCAGGCGGTCCAGGGAAAGCCGGTGCTCCTTGATGTAATAGCCGGGATGGGCCAGCACGGCCCGGCCGCCGGCCCGGCGGACCAGCCGGATCATGTCGGCACAAGTCGGCTTGGGCACGGTGACGGCAGGGTGGATATGTTCCCTGATCCAGCGGGCGGCCGGCCGGTATTCGGTAAAGTGACCGCTCTCCAGCAGGGCATGCACCAGATGCGGGCTCATGACCGTGTCGCGGTGCGGGGCGAAGACCTTCGCCGTGCTGACGATCTCCCGGCCGAAATGCTCGTTGATCTGACGGATCTGATCGGCCACCCGCTGCCGGCGCAGGTCCTGAACCTGACGCAGATAGGCGGTCAGTTCCTCATGGGACGGATCGAGGTGATAACCGAGGATGTGGATCTCCACGCCGTCGAACTCGCTGTCCAGTTCCACGCCGGCGATGAGGGTGAGACCGAATTCATGGGCCCGGGCGAACAGGTCGTCGTGGAAATGGACATAGGCCCCCACGGCGTCATGATCGGTGATGGAGATCTCGGAGAGCCCCAATTCGGCGGCGACGGCAAAGATTTCATCGGGTATAATGTAGGCATCTGAAACTATCGTGTGGATGTGATAATCTGTTTTCACCAGAAATTCCTTCCCGCTGACGGGTATTTGATAAACAGGCAAGCATAACACAGGAGATGTGAAATGTCTTTTCCCACGGAGCGTTTTTTTGCCCGACGGCATATGCTGCTGCTCATGCTGACCCTGCTCGCCGTGCCAGGGCTGGCCGATTACAAGAAGGTCGGAGGCGGTCTGAACTTCTTCTCGGAGCAGCAGGAAATCGCCATGGGCCGGGAGTATTCCCAGCAGCTGAACCAGAAACTGGAGCTGATTGAAGATCCTTTCATCCATCAGTATATCAACCAGATCGGACAAAAGCTGGTGCAGCAGTCCGTACGACCCGACCTGAAATACGAGTTCCACGTGGTGAACTCCGAGGAGATCAACGCTTTCGCTCTGCCGGGTGGTTTCATCTACATCAACCGCGGCCTTATCGAGGCGGCCGACGGCGAAAACGAGCTGGCCGGCGTGGTGTCTCATGAAATCGGCCACGTGGTGGGCCGCCATTCCACCAAGCAGATGTCCAAGAAGCTGCTGTTGTCGGGCATCGTGCTGGGCGCGGGACTGGCCGTGGGCGCCAAAAGTGAAAAGTGGGGGGACGTCGTCACGGCCCTGGGCGGCGTCGGGGTTTTTTTCGCCGCCATGAAGTACAGCCGCGACGACGAACGGCAGGCCGACTGGCTGGGCCTGACCCAGATGTCCAGCGCCGGCTACGATCCCCGGGGCATGGTCAGTTTTTTTCAGAAACTGGAGCAGATCCACAGCCGCAGCGGCGGACCGGGGCTGGCCTTCATGAGCACCCATCCCCTGCCCGCGGAGCGCGTGCGTAACATGCAGCAGGAGATCGGGAATCTGGCGGGCGTGTCGCCCAACCCGGTGGTGACCACCTATTCGTTCCGTCAGGTCCAGCGCCGGTTGGCGGATTTTCCTCCGCCGGCCCGCAACAAGGAGCAGACGCTGACTGCCGCCTTGCGTTCACTGGACGAGGGGAGTACGACGGGCGGGACGGGGACGGCCACGGCGCCGGCGACCCCCGCGTCGCCCGCTGCCCGGGCCCAGTCCCGGGCCCTGAAGGTGCCGGGGGACACGGTCTGGCTGGATACGGGGATCGATGTGGTGCAGGGCCAGGCGGTGGAGATTCGGGCCGCCGGTCAGGTATCCTGGAAAAAGAATAGCAACGAGACCTGCACCCCGGCCGGCGCGCCAGGCACCAACAAGGGTTTCTGGAAGCCCATCTCCAGCGTCAATACGGGCGCCCTCATCGCCAAAGTCGGGGATACGTACAGTTACTTCTATATCGGGGAACAACGTTCCTTCCAGGCGCCGGCCACGGGACGGCTGTATGTCGGCATCAACGACGACAATCCTTTCGACAACCGCGGCGGCTACAATGTCCAGATCCGGACCGGCGGGCGCTAGATGAAACCCTTCGAACCGGTGGATCACACGGCGGACCTGGCGCTGCGGGTGTGGGGAGCGACGCCGGGCGACCTCCTGGCCAACGCCGTGCGCGGTCTTTGTTCTCTCATCACCGACCCCTGCACCTTGCGTGATGAGGAGATCCGGGAGGTGGACGTCCAGGGCGGGGGACTGGAGGATCTGCTGGTGGAAGCCCTCAACGAAATGCTGTTCCTGCTGGACGCCCGGCAGTACCTGGCGGTTCGGCTGGAGGTTCTGGAACTGGTCCAGGACCGTTTGCGCGGCCGCTTCCACGGACAGGTGACTCCACCCGACCCCGCGCGGGTCCGCCACGTGGTCAAGGCCGCCACCTATCACGGCCTGCACATCCGTCCGGCAGCGGGCGGCCTGGCCACTGTCATCGTTTTCGACACCTGACCGGTCTTCGTTTACCTCGTGCTCTGAATCGGCTGGCCGATATAGCCTCCCATACGCGTCAGATCATCACTGACATAGGTGAGACTGCCCAGCACCTGGCTGTCGGCCTCCACCCGCAGCCAGGTGATGTCCGCCGCGCCGGCGAACAGGGTGGCCAGGTCCGACTCAAATTGTCCATCGGCGGCCAGGTTGCCCGTGTATTCGCCCAGATAGGCACCGTCGCCGGTATAGGCGGTGACGGTGAACGGATTCATCCCGCCGGACAGGTCTGTCAGCCGCAGCCGGCTGGACCAGCCCGGCCCGGTTCTGACCAGCGGAAAGACCTGGCTGGCGGAGCCCTCCTCCAGGCCGATGATACCGTCGAACCGGAAAGGTTCCGCAGCGGCGCGGCTCAGGAAGAGCTCGAAGCCCATCAGGGGCTGGGAACCGGTGATCTCCAGCCAGGCAGCGTCGCCGTACACGGTGCCGTCCAGCAGGTTCCAGATCTCACGGGTCACCTGAGCGCCGGGTGGCACGGGATCCGGCCAGGGGTGTTCAGCCACCAGCTCACCGGCGGCGTCGCGCAGGCGCATGGTCAGCTGGGCGTCGGTTTCGCCCAGGTTGGAGACCGTCACGCCGGTGTAGTAATCGGCGTTGTTGGGAATCTCGTTGTAGCCGACCCGGCTGGTCGCTTTCTGCTTCCGTCCGGCGGAGTGTTCGGGCACGAAGGCCGGCAGCCCGGCCATGCCGGCGTCGGCATAGGAGCCGAACAGTTCGAAACCGATGAGCGGCCGGTCGGCGCGGACACGCACGAACCGGATCACCGACGGGTCCGCCAGGCCGAAGACGAATTCCAGCAGTCGCACATACTTGCCGTAACCGGGAATCTCCACCGCCGCCGCCTGCAGGAACGTGCCGTCTTCGGCATAGGCCTCGAGGACCGTCTGGGCCGGTTCCACTTCGGTGTTGACCAGGGTCAGTCCGGTAAAGTAGCCCAGCTCGGCGCTGGCGATGACGTAGGGAAAGACCAGCTGCCGGGCCCCGGCTGCCTCGATGGGGATGGTGACCAGGGTCTGGTTGTCCTTGGTGCCGAAAGTGACCATGCCGGCCAGCGGCGAGGGGCAGCCGGCCATCACCCAGATGTCCTGGGCCAGGACAGGGGCCGAGAAGATGGCGGCGACATCGTTGTCATAGACCGCCCCGGCCGCCAGCATGCCGCAGTCCATGGTTTCCAACAGGTTGCCTGTGGCGTCGACGGCCATCAGCCAGAGGGGGCCAGCCGCCGCGCCGGTGTTCACTACGGTCAGGCGTGACCACCAGGCGTCGTTGTCGGCCACGTGGGCGGCCGGATATTTGAGCATGGACACAACGGGCCCGACCTGAATTTCGGGCGAAAATTCGCTGATGACGGTGTTGGGGGAATTCCAAAAGGCTTCGGTGATGGTGCGAACCCGGAAAAAGTGGCTGACGGCGGGATCCAGGTCGGTCACGGCAAATGTGTCCACCGTCTTGTCGGCGGTGATTCCCAGGCGCGTGTAAGGCCCCCCCGACACGAGGGAATGCCATATTTCATAACCGCCTTCGTTCTCCGTATAGATGATGGGTGTCCAGCCCAACTCGCCGCCGGCCTTGCTCCAGGTCCACTGGACATCGGCCGGCGCGACAGTCTGGGTGATTTCGAAATCCTGCCAGCTCTGCCGGGAATTCAGGAACGCGGCCAGGGCCGGATCGTCGGTGTACAGGCCGTTATAATTCATGCTCAGAGCGCCCACGCCCAACGCGCCGAGGTGGATGAATTCGGCCGGAATCTGCCCGGTGAATTTGTTCCTGGCGACGTCGAAATAGTGGAGCCGGTCCAGATGGCCCAGCTCACTGGGCAAGGCGCCGCCAAAATGGTTTTCGGCCAGGTACAGGCTATCCAGCCTGGTCAGATCTCCCATCTCTGTTGGCAGGGTTCCCTCAAATTCATTGTAATTGAGGTTAAGAAAGTTGAGGTTCGCCAGATTGCCGATGGCCGGCGCGAGAGGGCCCGACAGGTGGTTCCCGGCCACATCCAGGGATCGCAGGGTGGAGAGAAGGTATATTTCCGTGGGTAACGGTCCAACGAGATTGTTCGATGTGAAGTGCACATGCTGAATATCGGGCATGCTGCCGATCTCGGTGGGGATGCCGCCGGTCAGGAGATTATGGCTCAGATTGATGGCAATGGCCAGGGAATTGCCGATGATGGTGGGGATCTCGCCGGAAAAGTCGTTTTCTTCGAGGTTCAAATACCTCAATGACGCCATGGTGAGGATCTCGGGAAGAATCGCGCCGGAAAACTGATTTTGGCCCAGATTCAGATTATAGACATGCTCCAGCCGGCAGAGTTCAACGGGAATGGATCCTGTTAAACCGTTTTTGCTCAGGTTGAGAAAATCCAGATTGGTCAGCTGGCTCAATTCCGAAGGCAGTGATCCTTGCAGATTGTTGTCGTACAAGTCCACCCGTGTCACAGACGACCCGGTCCCGTCGCAGGTGACGCCGAACCACTGGCATTCGGTGCCGGGTGCGCCGAGCCAGTGGCTGTTGTCCGTCCAGTGGTCGCCGTCGGTGGCGTTGTACAGGGCGATGAGGGCGGCCCGCTCCGTGGCGGGGATGGCGGCGCCGACCAGGCTCAGACAGGCACAGAATGAAAAAGTCAGAAAAATGACCCGACGCATCATGGAACAGCCTCCCCAGAGAAAGAATGGCTCCATTATATCCAAGACCGGGGAGTGACCCTATGGGAAAAACCACACAGGTACAGGGAAATTCGGTGGATCGGGCCGGATCTCTCACCGTAAACGGGCGGCGGCGGCCGGGCCTCCACTGGCGCGGTGACGGCAACTGCTGCTGATGATGGGATCCAACATCCTGCCATTCGTATGTTATAATAATATTTTAAAAGCGTTACGCTGTTCCAGTACCATTGTTGAGTTGGAGGGATATCCCATGAAACTGGATGACATATTGGCCTCGCTGCAGGCGGTGGACGAAGTCACCTGGAAAATCCCGCGGCAGGGCGACATGCGCGTCGACGGCCTGTTTTTCGCCTCGCCGCCGTTGCTGAAACTCATTCGCGAGGATCAGAGCCTGCTGCAGGTGGCCAACGTGGCCACCCTGCCGGGCATTCAGAAATACTCCCTGGCCATGCCGGACATCCACTGGGGCTACGGCTTCCCCATCGGCGGCGTGGCCGCCTTCGATGTGGACGACGGGGTGGTGAGCCCCGGCGGGGTCGGCTACGACATCAACTGCGGTGTGCGGCTGCTGGCCTCCAACCTGGAGAAGGGAGACGTCGTGCCCCGGATGCGCGACCTGGTGGCCGGCCTCTTCCAGAACGTGCCCAGCGGCGTGGGTTCCCGCCGCAAGGACCTCCGCCTGCAGCGCCGCGACGAGGTGAAGGTCCTGGAAGAGGGCGCCCGCTGGGCGGTGAAGCAGGGCTACGGCGAGGAGGAGGACCTGGCAGCCATCGAGAGCGGCGGCACCATTCCCGGGGCGGACCCGGCCGCCGTCTCCGACAAGGCCCTGGAGCGTGGCCGCAGCCAGGTGGGCACCCTCGGCTCGGGCAACCACTTTATCGAGATTGGCTACGTGGACGAGGTGTTCGACGAGCAGGCCGCCGCCGCCCTGGGCCTTTTTATGGGCCAGGTCACCGTCAGCGTTCACACCGGCTCCCGCGGCCTGGGCTACCAGGTCTGCGCCGAATACATCGCCAAGCTGAAGAAAGCCACCCTGCAGTACGGCTTCCGGCTGCCCGACCCGCAGCTGTGCTGTGTGCCGGTCAAGTCGCCCGAGGGACAGGAATACCTGGGCGCCATGGCCGGCGCGGCCAACTTCGCCTTCGCCAACCGCCAGCTCATCACCCACTGGGTGCGGGAGACCTTCGAGCAGGTATTGCGGGTGCCGCCGCGCACCCACGCCCTGCGCCTCATCTACGATGTGGCCCACAATATCGCCAAGATGGAACGGCATCTCATCGACGGTCAGGAACGGACGGTCTGCGTGCATCGCAAGGGCGCCACCCGCTCCTTTCCGGCGGGGCATGCCGACCTTTCATCGGCTTACCGCGCCATCGGCCAGCCGGTCCTGATTCCCGGCGACATGGGCACCGCCTCCTATGTGATGCTGGGCACCGAGACGGCCATGGTGAAGAGCTTCGGCAGTTCCTGTCACGGGGCCGGCCGGGTGCTGAGCCGCAAGAAAGCCATCCAGTCGGCCAAAGGGCGGGCCATTCATCGCGAACTGGAAGACCGGGGCGTGGTGGTCATGGCCGCATCGCGGGGGACCCTGGCCGAGGAGATGCCCGATGCCTACAAGGATGTCACCCAGGTGGTGGACACGGTCCACGCTGCCGGGCTCAGCCGCAAGGTGGCCCGCCTGCGGCCGCTGGGCGTCGTCAAGGGGTAGATCCGGCCGGCCCGGTTCGCCGGGCGGGTCCGTTCGTCTGAACTGTCACCGGGTCTCATGTATCCAATAGGGTGAACGGTATCCACAAGCCAACTGTGCCGGAGAGGTGAGCACCATGAGACCGTTGACGACGCTGCTGGTTGTCCTTCTTCTGACCATGCCGGGCGTCATGTGGCTGAAAGCCGGCAAAGCAGTCTATGAATATGGCAACCCGGCCGAACTGAGAGGCGTCACTGTCGTGTTCATCGACACGGGGTCGCAGCTCACCGTTCGCGATACCATCGCCGCCGAAATCCGGAAGCGTCTGCCGGACCTCACCATCGCCGAGCGCATCGAAGAGGCCCGGATCGTCCTCGATTTTACCCTGGAGATCGATCGCCGGGGCGACTCGGGCGGCATGGTGATCTACGGCGGCATCGGCAGCCTTGGCTCCCATGGCGGGGTGGATATCTACGCCCCGACGGAGACCACCCGCGAGATCGGGCACGGCCTGGTCTACCGCCCGCTGGGGGAAGGCGCCATCCGCATTCTGCTGGAATTCAGTGGCCGGAAGACCACCGTACTGCAACGTTCGCCCGCCCGCCAGTTTGCCCGGAAATTCGTGGACGAATACCGGAAGGCCAACCGCTGACGGAGCGGCGGACTTCGCAAGGAGACCGCGGGGTTTATGGATGACTGGGCCATCAGCCGGGCGCGCAAGATTCTGGATGGGGAAGGCCGTTCCGCCACACCATGGATCGCGGAGTGATTCACCGGAAGGGGTTCCAGGGGTCACCCCGCACCGGGAACCTGTGAACCCTGTGTGGTGAGTCCGGTGCCATCCGGACCCGTAACGCAACCTGCCGATGGCTGAATATCCAAAAAGGAGAGGGGGCGACCTGTTGGCCGCCCCGCCATGACGATGATCTACCAGGCGATGCCGTAGTCCTCGCCGTGGTTGCTGGAGCCGCCCCAGAACGTGCCGTGCTCCCGGTCGAACCAGATGGCGTTGATGGGGCCGGAGGTATAGCGGCTGAAGTCGAGATCATAACCCATCTGCCTCAGCTGCTGGCGCACCCAGGGGGGGACGTCCTCGTGGAGGGTCAGCCGGCCGGGCGCGGCCTCGTGCGTGGCGAAGGAGCTCTGCATCTGGTAGCTGACGATGTTGGGCGCCTCGCAGGCCTCCTGCACGTTCATGCCGAACTCCACCACGTTCAGGAAGAACTGCAGCATGTTCTGGTCCTGGGTGTCGCCGCCCTGCACGGCGAAGGAGAGAAACGGCTGGCCGTCCTTCAGGGCCAGGCTGGGGGTGAGGGTGGCCCGCGGCCGCTTGCCCGGCTCCACCACGTTGTAGGGATTCTGCTCCTCGTAGACCACGAAACTCTGCGCCCGCTGGCTCATGGCGATGCCGGTGGTGCCGGCGATGCAGGCCGGGATCCACGCGCCGCTCGGCGTGATGGACACCACCCAGCCCTCCTTGTCGGCGGCCTGGACGGAGGTGGTGCCGGTGTAGAAACTTTCGCGGATCTCCGGCCAGCGGTTTTCGCTCCACTCCTTGCCGGCGTCCTGCTCTTCGGCGGGGGGGACGTTGGTCCACTTTTCCAGCAGGTCCAGGAACGGATTGGTCCCGCCCTGGTAGGGATAGGGATCGCCCGGTTTGGCCCCGGCGTCGTTCTTTTCCCAGTTGATGAGCCTGGCGCGGTCGCGGGCGTATTCCCGGGAGAGAAGGCCCTTGATGGGTTCCTCGGGCGGGAAATAGGGATCGCCGTAGTAGAAGTCACGGTCGGCGAAACAGTAGTTCATGACCTGGTACAGGAGGTGGATGTAGCGGGCGCTGTTGAGGCCCATGGCCTTCAGGTCGAAGTCCTCCAGCATGTTGAGCATCTGCAGCATGACGGGTCCCTGGACCCAGTGGGTGAGCTTGTAGACCTCGATCCCCTTGTAGGTGGTCATGACGGGTTCCTCGAGGTAGACCTTCCAGTTGGCCAGGTCGGCGGCGGTGATGAGCCCGCCCTGTTCCTGGCAGCTCCGGGCGAATTCCCGGGCGATGTCCCCTTTGTAAAACCGGTCGTAGGCGGAGTAGATGGCTTCCTTCCGGGATTTGCCGGCGGCCAGGGCTTCCTGTTCGGCCTCCACCAGTTTTTTGAGGGTGGCGGCCAGGTCGGGCTGGCGAAAGATCTCGCCGGCGTGGGGTGCTTCCCGTTCCTGGCCGAGGTGGGGCAGGAAGACCTTCTTGGAATAGGGCCATTCCTTGATCCGCTCCTTGTAGCGCTCGATGCTGTCGGCGGCCTGGGCCTCCATGGGATAGCCCTCGGCCATGCGGATGGAGGGCTCCAGCACGTCTTTCAGGCTGAGGCGGCCGAACTCGGCCAGCATGGTGATGAGGCCGCCGGGCGTGCCCGGCGTGACGGCGGCCAGGGGGCCGAAGCGGGGCGGGTAGCGCAGCCCCTTTTCCTTGAAGAATTCGGCGGTGGCGCCGGTGGGCGCCGCGCCCAGGGCGTTGACGCCGATGACCTGGCCGGTCTTGGGGTTGTAGATGAGGGCCTGGGTCTCACCGCCCCAGCTGAGCACGTCGTACATGGTGCAGGTGGCGCCCAGCATGGCGCAGGCGGCGTCCACAGCGTTGCCGCCCCTGGCGAAGATCATGGCGCCGGCGGTGGCGGCCAGGGGCTTGCCGGTGATGGCCACCCAGTGCTGGCCGTGCAGCACCGGCTTTTCGGTGCGGGCCAGGGCCGGCAGCGTCGCCAGCGTGGCCAGGATAACGCATATGGTGATCATGGTCTGACGGTGGGTCAGGCGTCGCTTCATGGACATGAATCCTCCTCGTGATGTGTTCCTGTCGTGCAGGTATTCTGACAGAAAAGCGCGGCGATGGCAAGGCGGAGACACCGCAGGTCGAGTTGGGGTAGCCGCCGTGAAGCGAATTTCTTATTCAGAGACAGAACAGGTCGCCGTGAACCAGTCGATGAGCTGGCGGGAAAGGCTGGGCGGCTTGGGTACCGGTGGCAGGTCGTCCGGGCCGTACCAGCCGGCTTCCACCAGCTCCGCGTCACCCAGCACCAGCTCGCCCGACGCGTGAGCGGCGGTGAAGCCCACCATGAGCGCCCCCGAGAACGGCCAGTACTGGCTGCCGAAATAGCGTACGTCCCGGACGGTGATGCCGGCCTCCTCGCGGATCTCCCGGTGGACCGTCTCCTCCAGCGACTCGCCCGGCTCCACGTAGCCGGCCAGAACGCTGTGCAGCCCGTGGCGGAAATGGCGCGCCCGGGCCAGCAGCAGCCGGCCGTCGCGGACCACCGCCACGATCACCGCTGGCGACAGGCGGGGATAGGCCAGGTGGCCGCAGGCGGGGCACTGCCGGGCCATCTCCTTGGTTGAGGTCCGATTCTCGCCGCCGCAGCGGCCGCAGAAGCGCGTCTCGGCCAGCCAGTCCAGGAGGTGGCGCGCCTGGCCGGCGGCCCAGAACAGTTCGGGGCGTTGCAGGTGAAACGTGTCGCGCAGGCCCAGCCAGAAGGCCGGGGCCGGCGGGGGGCCGGCGGCAGTCATCTCACCGGCGTAGCAGGTGAGGCCCTGGGCGCACAGCCCGCACCAGCGGGTCACAGCGGGCCGCAGCCCGAGGGCGTCGAGATCGGCCGCCGTCGGCGGACGCGGGTCGCCGTCCACCCCGTCGCGGACCAGGAGCAGGTCCCGCCCCCGCAGGATCAGGCAGGGGCGCTGTTGATCGGTGATGGCCGCGGGCAGGAGTTCGCGGAACGGGATCGTCGGGCCATTCTGACCGGGGATCGGATTTTCGGTCACGGGTCGATGCTCCATTCTGTTTCCTCTCCGACCTCAAATCTTCGCGCGGCGCAAGGACTTCGAGAAACGCACCGCCGGCACCTCTTGGCCATGATAATCCATGATGATGTCCTCGGCGGCGAAGCCGAGCCGTTGGTAAAAGCCGCCGTTGACGCCGGGCACGATGGTGTAGAGGAACAGCGTCTCCGCCTCGGGCCAGTGGCGGCGGATCCACTCCTCCATGAACGCCAGGCAGGCCCGGCCGATGCCCCGGCCGCTCTGTTCGGGCACAAGGTAGATCAGGTACAGCTCCACCTGTGGCGGGGCGGGGCGGGTCAGCACGAAGAAGCCGCGGCGGTCCCGCCCGCTCTCCGCGATGAACACCGCACCGGAGCGGGCCAAGGCGCTGTAATCTCCCGGCAGCAGGGCATCCCGGCCGATGCGGCAAATTTCTGAAGGCAGCTCCCGATGGAACAGTTCGTCGAAGGCCCGGCGGCGGGTGGCCCAGCAGAAGCGGGCGTCCGCCGGCTGAAAGGGACGGAAACGGACCTGTCGCTGGGTGGATGGAACCATGATCAGCCTCCGGTGGGCGCGCCATGGACGCTGGCCCGACGCGTCACATCCGCCAGGATTATACACACTGCCGTCGGGCCGCAACACCGCCAATCCATAAAAAAATTACCCGGCCAATTTCCACCGGAATCGGGGAGTGACCGCCGAGGCGCCGGATGCCGCTGCGTCGAAGCTGTGCCCGGGGGGAGGGCGCCCCGAAATGGATGGTTGCATCGGGCCGGCCCGATCCGCTACACTGGAGTCCTGGTTTCAATTCAATCCTGGACGACAACGTGAAGCAAAGGAGAATACGGTGCGGAGAACAATCCTTCTCGTGGCAATGGTCATTTGTCTGGGGCTCGGCGGCCTGGCCGCCGACTCCCTGCAATCGCCGGCGGAGTTTTTCGGCTTCGAACCGGGCACGGATTACCGCCTGGTCCGCTGGGACAAAATGGTGGAATACCTCTACCTGCTGGACCGGGTCTCGGACCGGCTGGACGTGCGCGAGATCGGCCAGAGCACCGGGGGCCATCCGTTTCTGCTGGCCCTGGTGTCCGACGCCGACACCCTGCGGCAGCAGGACCGCTACCGGGAGATCAACCGTCGCCTGGCTGATCCGCGCGGCCTGACAGAGGCGGAGATCGACCGGCTGGTGGCCGGGGGGAAGTACACCCTGGCCATCACCCATTCCCTCCACGCCACGGAGGTGGCGCCCACCCAGTCGGTGCCGGCGCTGGTATACTGGCTCATTACGGACGAAGGGGACCTGGCGCAGCTGATCCGCCGCGAGTGCATCCTGGTGCTGTTCCCCTGCTTCAACCCCGACGGCCAGCTCATGGTGACGGACTGGTACGAAAAGACCCGCGGCACCGAAAACGAAGGCGCCCGCCTGCCGTATCTCTACCATCCCTACACCGGCCACGACAACAACCGCGACGGGTATATGATGACCCAGGCCGAGGCCCGGCTGGTCTCGAAAGTGCTCTACCAGGAGTGGTTCCCCCAGGCGTTCATCGATCATCACCAGATGGGCTCGTACGGCGCCCGCTTCTACATCCCGCCCTACTACGATCCGGTGCAGACGGACGTGGATCCCCTCATCTGGCGCGAGCACCTGCTCCACGGCGCCCAGATGGCCGTCCGGCTGGAGCAGGCCGGCGTGACGGGTGTGGAGACAGGCGCGCCGTTCACCGCCTGGTGGCGGCCCAGCTTCCACATGATCACCAACTACCACAACATCACCGGTATGCTCACCGAGACGGCCAACTGCGAGATCGCCTCGCCCGTTTTCGTCCACCCTCACCAGCTGCAGCCGGGCTGGCGCGGACGGCCCGAGTACAAGCCGACGGTGAATTTCCCCCATCCCTGGCCCGGCGGCTGGTGGCGCCTCGCGGACATGGTGAACCAGATCCGCATCGCCTCCATCACGGCGCTGGAGACGGGCGCCCGCAACCGGGAGATGCTGCTGCGGGGCATGGTGCAGAAAGCCGCCCGGCAGGTGGAGACCGGCCGGACGGAGCCGCCCTTCGCCTATATCATGCCGCCCGGTCAGCACGATCCGCTGACGGCCCTCAAGCTGCTGGACACCCTCATGTTCGCCGGCGTGGAGGTCCACCGCGCCGACGAGCCCCTGGCCGCGGGTGATGCCCTCTATCCGGCCGGCACCTTTGTGCTGCGGCTGGACCAGCCCCTGCGGCCGTACCTGAAGGCTCTCCTGGGGCGTCAGTTTTTCCCGGACAACGATTGGACCCGGCAGCGGGACGGCACACCCATGCGGCCCTACGACATGACCACCTACGCCCTGTCCGAATTCATGGGGGTCGGGCTGGTGGAGGCGCGCTCGCCGCTGCCGGCAGCCATGACCCGCGTCGAGACACTGGCCTATCCCGCCGGTTCCGTGGCCGACGATGCCGGTCACGGCTGGCTGCTCGACCCGCGCCTCAATGACAGCTTTACCGCCGTCAACCGTGTCCTGGCCGCCGGCGGGACGGTGCAGCGGATCCCTTCCACCGTGGAGGTGGATGGCGAGAACTGGCCGCCCGGGGCCTTCCACATCCGGGCCGAAGCCGGAGCCCTCGGCCCCATCGCCGAAGAGCTGCACCTGGCCTTCGTCGCCGCGCCGGCGGCAACGCCGGCGGGAGCCTATCCCCTGAAGCCGCTCCGCCTGGGGGTCTACCAGCGCTACCAGGGCGGCAACATGGACGAGGGCTGGACCCGCTGGGTGCTGGAACAGTTCGAGTTCCCCTACCAGATCCTGAAGAGTTACGATATCAAGGCCGGCGGACTGCGGCCGAAGGTGGACGTGATCCTGCTGGCCGACGACGACCTGGATGACCTGCTGGGGCCGGACTACGACAAGCTGGGCCCCGGTGACCGGCCGGTGCCGCCCGGTTACCGCAGCGGACTGGGCGACGAAGGGGTCAAGGCCCTGGAGGAGTTCGTCCGCGCCGGCGGGGTGCTGGTGACCCTGAACGAGGCCTGCCGGCTGCCCCTGGAGAAATTCCGGCTGCCGGTGCGCAACGTGCTGAAAGGATTGTCCACCGATGAGTTTTTCGGGCCGGGGGTCACCCTCTGGATGCAATTCGACACCGGGCATCCCGTGGCCTTTGGCATGCCCGCCGAGGAGCTGGGCCTGTTCTGGAACTCACCGGCCTTCGCTGTGGAACCGAACCACCGCAACGAGGACTACCAGGTGGTGGCCGGCTACGACGACCGCGATCCGCTGCAGAGCGGCTGGCTCATCGGGCCGCAGCATCTGTTCGGCAAGGCGTCCGTCATCGATGCCCGCCTGGGCCGGGGCCATGTGGTGCTGTTCGGATTGCGGCCCCAGCTGCGGGCCCAGACCCATGCCACGTTCAAGCTGCTGTTCAACGCCCTGCATCTCGGTGACGCGCCGGATCAGGAATAGCTGAAAAGAAACGGGGGCGCTTCCGGCGGAGATATTCCGCCGACCCGGCCCCCTTGGAATACGAAGAAACGGACGCCGGAAACGGCGTCCGTTGGACTTTTCGGTCAGGTGTCGGCGGGTAGCTTCCGCTGCCTGAGAAGGATCATGCCCTCAGTATCTGACCCGTCTGTTGTGTTTGGCCTGGCAGATATGGCGGTTGGCCCGGTTCTGTTCGCGGCGGAGTTTTTGCCGTTCCCCGGGGGTGACCACGCCATCGGATTTCGCCAACCGTTTGTGCATCCGGATTTTGGCCTGCTCCCGCTGCAGGAGGCGGGCCTCGCCGCGGGTGAGCGCACCGGAGCGAACGCCCTGCCGGATGCGCGCCTGCTGGTTGGCCTGGCGTTGGGTGATCACGGGCGTACGCCTGGCGGCCGGTCCGGCCAGCAGATCGGCGCTACCGGCCAGCATCAGGCCCAGGATGAACAACAACGTCACTGTGATTTTCATGGCAGGTTCTCCTTATCTCTCTGAGTGGCTACATGGAGCTACCGCCGCTGGAGGATTAAACCCTCGGCGCAACGGTTTGTTTCAGGAGAAATGCCGGACGTGCGGCCAGGAGGGCGGGCCACACCGGCGTCCGCCGCCCGGTGAGCGTTCGCTGCCGGCGCCGGTCCCAGGTGCCGGTCACCGGCATCATCTGGTTGTCATGTTGGGGAGAGAAGGTAAAGGGGCGGCACCGCCGCCCCGTCGTCAGGACGCTCAGGTGAACCGGCCGCCGCCGGAGCCGCAGCCGGCCGCGCCCGGTGCGCCGCCGCCGGCGCTGCAGAACGTGGAGAATTCCCGTTCGATCCGGTCCGCCTGGCACTGGGGACAGCGGATGTCGCCGTCGTCATCGCTGATGCGGCGCAACAGTTCGAATTTGAAACCGCAAGATGGGCAGCGGTATTCATAGATGGGCATTACGACACCTCACGGGAAGAAGAGTCGGCCGATTTGCGTTTCCGATCCCGAGACTCGAGATCGCAGGCATCGGCCATTCAGGTGCTGACTCCCAGTCGCGGCAGGATGAAGCGCTGCAGGGCGATCCAGCCCACCAGGATGAGTATCAGCGTCAGCATATCGGACATAGTGTGTTCCTCGTTTCAAAAAAATCAAACCGTCCGCCCAACAGTATTCTGATGGAAGAAATCCCGCCAGGTTTCAACGGCGGACGCATTCGCTCCGTTGCCGGGCCTGGTCCACGGCCGGCGGTCCGAAAAGGCCGCCGGCCGTCGGCTCAGTAATATTCCACCAGATCCACCACCATGACGCGCAGACAGGGCTGCACATCACACTGGCCGGCATAGGTCCTGAGCTCATCCACGATCTGCCGGACCCTGGCCTCGTCGGCCACCATGATGAACATGGCCGCCGGCCAGCTCATGCCGCGGCTGTCCAGATAGCGGGGATCCTTGGGGCGGTTGCCCGATACCTGGCCCACCTCGGCATAGCCCTCGCTGGCCGCCCGGTCCAGGGTGTGGATGATCCGTTCACGGATTTCGTCACTGCACAAAATGGTCAGCTGCTTCATGATTGACTGGCTCCCTCGGGCGCGCACGGGGCCACGCCGAACTTGCGCAGGATGTCTTCCAGCAGGCACCAGCGGGTCAGGGACGACTGGAAGAGGTTCAGCCCCACGAAGGCGGTGAACAGGAAGAACCAGGGGCTGACCCAGTAGCCCAGGGCCAGCGAGCCCATGACGAAGATTCCGGCGACCATTCTGACGATACGTTCCATGCACATAATATATTCTCCTTTCATTTTCAATGGTTTATTGACTGGTCAGCGTCCGCTTTTCCACCATGTAGTACAGGATGGGCACCACCGCCAGGGTCAGGACGGTGGACGAAATGCCGCCCGCCATCAGCGACAGGGCCAGACCCTGGAAGATGGGATCCAGCAGGATGAAAACGGCGCCGACGATCATGGTGCCTGCCGTCAGGGCGATGGGCCGGAAACGGACGGCACCCGATTCGATGATGGCCTGTTTCACGTCCAGCCCCTCGGATATGCGGAGATCGATGAAGTCGATGAGCAGCACCGAGTTGCGGACCATGATACCGGCCAGGGCGATCATTCCGATCATGGACGTGGCGGTGAAGAAGGCGTCGAACATCATGTGGGCCGGCACGATGCCGATGAGGGTCAGCGGGATGGCCGCCATCTGGACGAGAGGCACCTTGAACCGCTTGAACCAGCCCACCAGCAGCACGTACATGAGCACCATCACGGCGGCGAAGGCCAGACCCATGTCGCGGAAGACCTCGTAGGTGATGTGCCATTCGCCGTCCCATTTGATCTCCACCCGGTCCTCGGACCAGGGCTGCCGGGTGTACCACTGCTCGATCCTGGCGCCGCCGGGCAGGGTGATCTTGTCGATTTCGTCGGCCATGTTGAGGATGGCGTAGACCGGGCTTTCTTCCACACCGGCCACATCACCCACCACATACACCACCGGCCGCAGGTTCTTGTGGTGGATGGCCTTGTCGATGACCGTTTCCTCGATGCGCACCAGCTCGCCCAGCGGGACGGCCTGGCCCATGGGCGTCATGACCGGGATCTCGCGCAGGTCCTCCAGGCTGGACCGCTCGGCCAGGGCCAGGCGCAGGTTGATGGAAACGGGCTCCTTCTCCCGCGGCATGTGGACGACGCCGGCCTTCATGCCGGCCAGGGCCAGGTTCAGGGTCTGGGCCACCTCTTCGGTGGTGACGCCGTGCAGCATGGCCTTCTCCTTGTCCACCACGAAATCGTACTTGACCATTTCGTCTTCCACGAACCAGTCGGTGTCCACCACGCCGTCGGTGCCGTTGTAGATCTCCAGAATGCGGCGGGCGATGTCGATCCGCTGCTCCTGGGTGGGACCGTAGACCTCGGTAACCAGGGTGGACAGAACGGGTGGTCCGGGCGGAATCTCCACCACCTTCACCGCGGCGTTGTGCCGCTCGGCGATGCGCTGGATTTCCGGCCGGACCCGCTTGGCGATGTCGTGGCTCTGGTCGGCGCGCTCACCCTTGTGAACCAGGTTCACCTGCAGATCGGCCACGTTGGCGCCGCTCCGCAGGAAGTAATGGCGGACCAGGCCGTTGAAATTATATGGTGCGGCGGTGCCGGCATAGATCTGGTAATCGGTGACTTCGGACACCGTCCGGACGTATTCGGCGATATCCTTGGCCACCCGGTTGGACTGCTCCAGGGTCGTCCCTTCCGGCATGTCGATGATCACCTGGAATTCGCTCTTGTTGTCGAAGGGGAGCATCTTGACGGTGACGAACTTGAACAGGAACGCCGAAGCGGAGATCACCAGCAGGGCCACCACGCCCAGGAGGAAGGCCCAGCGTACCAGGGGCTTCTCCAGCATGGGTTTCATGATTTTGGCGTACAGGGTGTACGTCCGGCTTTTCTCCACGACGAAGGGCTCTTCCTTCTCGCCGTATTTCAGCATGCGGACCGAGAGCCAGGGGGCCGCCGTCATGGCCACGAAGAGGGAGAAGAGCATGGCGATGGACGCCCCGACGGGCATGGGTCGCATGTAGGGTCCCATGAGGCCGCCGACGAAGGCCATGGGCAGCACCGAGGCGATGACCGTCAGGGTGGCCAGAATGGTCGGGTTGCCCACCTCGTTGACGGCGGTCACGGCCGCTTCCATCTTGGGCAACACCTTCATGGAGAAATGGCGGTAGATGTTCTCGGCGATGATGATGGAGTCGTCGATGACAATACCGGTGACGAAGATGAGGGCGAACAGGGTGACGCGGTTGAGGGTGAATCCCTGGAGGTAGTAAACCAGCAGCGTCAGGGCGAAGGTTACCGGCACGGAAATGAAGATGATCAACGCCGATCGTCCACCCATGGAGAGGGCCACCACCAGCAGCACCGCGGCGATGGCACCCAGCAGGTGAGTGATGAGCTCGTTGGATTTCTCGTTGGCCGTGGCGCCGTAATTGCGGGTGACGGTGACGTTCACTTCCGCGGGCACCAGGTCGCCCTTGAGGTCCTCCACCTTGGCCAGGATCTCGTTGGCCACCTGGTAGGCGTCGGCCCCCTTGCGCTTGGACATGGAGAGGGTGACGGCCGGGTATTCCAGCTCGCTCTGCGAAGGATCGGAGATCCCTTTCTCTGCCGCCTGCGGTCCCAGACCCATGAAGACGTAATTGTCCGTCTCACCCGGACCGTCGGTGATGTCGGCCACATTCTTCAGGTAGACGGGCCGGCCATTGGCCACCCCGACCACCAGATCGGCCACATCCTCCCGGCTGGCCAGAAAATCGCCTGTCTCCACGCGGAATTCCTGGTTGTGGCGCTGGAAGTCGCCCGCCGGCAGCTGGGCATTGGCCTTCTGCAGCATGCCCATGATGCGCAGGGGCGACAGATTGTAGGCCTCCAGGCGGGCCGGATCCAGCACGACGCGGATCTCCCGGGGCTGGCCGCCGATGATGTCGGCCACAGACACATTCTCGATCTTCTTGACCTCGTCACGGACTTCGGCCACCACGCGCCGCAATCCGTAGTGCTCCATGTCGTGGCTCCAGAAGGTCAGGGCGAGGATGGGCACGTCGTCGATGGTGCGATGCTTGACCAGGGGCATCATGGCTCCCGGCGGCATGAGGTCCATGTTGTTCATCAGCTTGTTGTACAGCTTGACCAGGCTCCGCTCCTGATCCTCACCCACGTAAAAGCGGGCCGTCAGCATGCCCATGCCCGGCATGGAGGTGGAGTACACATACTCGAGTCCCGGGATCTCCCAGATCTTCCGCTCCAGAGGTGTGGTGACCTTGGTCTCCACTTCCTTGGCCGAGGCGCCGGGCAGCATGACGAAGATGTCCATCATGGGCACTTCGATCTGCGGCTCCTCCTCGCGCGGGGTGTTCATGACGGCGAAGATTCCCAGCAGCAGGGAGGCGATGATAATAATGGGCGTCAGCTTGGACTCCATGAAATACTGCCCAAGCTTGCCGGCGATGCCTACGCGACTCATGAATTCACCTCCACCCTGGCGCCGTCCATCATCAGCTCCGGATTCCGGGCCACGATGCGTTCGCCGGCGCTCAGGCCGGACAGGATCTGCACCTGGTTCTGTTCCGTCTTGCCGGTCCTGACGATGCGCCAGCGGACCACGTTGTCGTCATTGACCACGTAGACGCCGTCCAGGGCGCCCTTGCGCAGCAGCGCCGTGACCGGGATCCGGAGAACCTCATGGCGGTCCGCCGGGAAGATCAGCCGGCCGAACTGGCCGCTGTGGATGGCATCCTCGGCCGGCAGGCCCACTTTCACCTTGACGGTCCGGCTCATGGGATCCACCGCCCGGACGATTTCTTCCACGGGGCAGCTGGTGCTGCGGAAACCGGCGCCGGGGATTTCCACCGTGACGTTCATGCCGGTGGAAATGAAGCCCATCATCGATTCATCCACGCCGGCTTCCAGCCGGAACTGCCCCTCTCTTTCCACCATCAGCAGCGGCATCCCCGGCGCGGCCATGGAGCCGACATCCGTCAGCTTTTGCACCACCCGGCCGGCGAAGGGGGCCGTGATCCGGACATAGGAGAGATAGGATTTCGCTTCATCGATCCCCGCCTGGGCCTGGCGGATGCGGCTGTTCACCTGCTCTTTTTTGGCCCGGGCGGATTCCACCATGGCCTGGGCCTGGGCCTGGGCGGCCTGGGCGGCCTCCCAGCGGGCCTTGACTTCGTCGAATTCCTGCTGGCTTACGGATTCCTTCCGGCGCAGGTCCTGGAAGCGCTGGTAGGTGGCGTCCATCAACTCTTTCTGGGCGGTGGCGGCGGCCAGGCCTTCGTCGGCGGCGTTGATGGCCTGCTCCACTTCGGCCCGGACGCTCTGCGCTTCGGCCTGCATGGATTCGGCCTGCTGGACCCGGGCCACGATATCGCGGTCGTCGATGACCATCAGCAGCTGCCCGGCGCGAACCATTGCGCCTTCGTCCACCAGAATCTGGCGAACCGCGCCCATGATTTTACTGGAGACGGCGGCCGTGGTGCGGGCCGTTACCGTGCCGGTGGTCACGTACGGTACGGCTTCCTCACCCGCCATGACGTCCATGACCGGCACGTCGCGCAGGGTTTGGCGCTCCGGCTGGACCTGTCCGGGTTGCACTCCGCCGGAGCAGGCGGCCAGGGTCAGCAGGATCAGCGAAACGCCTGTGATGACGAAGTAATTGGTTTTCATTATGTTATCCTCCATGATTATGTTCGTTTTCAATGGGCCGCCGGGCGCCTACCGGAACAGCGGGCTGTTCAGGGTCAGGATGCCGGCCGACAACTCCAGATTGGCATAGGCTACATTGTACTGGTACTGCGCCTGGCTGAGGCGCGTCCGGGCGCCGGTCAGCGCCGTTTCCGCCGCCAGAAGATCCGTCAGGGTCGCCAGGCCGGATTCATAGCGGTTGCGGGTGATGCGCAGGGCCTCATCCGCCTGGGAGACGGCCGTGGTGGCCACTTCATGCTGCTGGTGGGCCGTCCGCATTTTCAGGTAGTTGTCCTTGATCTGCAGGGAGATCATGTCCGTCAGGTGATCGAGCTTCTTCTCCAGTCCGTATTGGCGGGAGCGGTTTTCCGCCACCCGGGCGCCCTTGGCGAAGCCGTCGAAAAGGTTCCAGCGGAGCTGGACGCCCAGCAGGTAGTTGCCGCCGCGGGCGTCGGAGTCGGTACCCACGTTGTATTCCAGGGTGGAGAAGAAACCGACGCCGGGCAGGTAATCTCCTTTGGCCTGGCGCACCTGGTTCTCGGCAATGGTGATGGCGGAGCGCAGGCTGAGCACTTCCGGCCGGTTTTGCAGGGCCTTGTCCAGCAGGCTGCTTTCGTCGGGCAGGCTGACCTTGATCTTTTCCAGAGGCGTGGCCAGCTCGTAGGCCATGGCCAGGTGCCGGCCCATGTCCACGTCCAGGGCCGAGCGGCTGAGTTGCAGCTGATTTTCCGCCTCGAACAGGGATTGCTGCATTTCCGCCTGGAAGACCTGGATGCGCAGCAGATCCGACTTCACCACCAGGCCGTTGTCCAGCATGTCCTGGATCCGTTTGGCGCTGGCTTCGGCCGAACGCAGGGCCGCTTCGGCCGTGGCCACGTGCTGCCGGCTGAGCTGCACGGCGTAATAGTGCCGCACCACGTCGAAGATCACCTGCTGGCGCGTAAGCTCCCGCTCCTGCATCTTGATCTGTTCGTTCAGGTCGGCGATGCGGTTCTGGGCGCGGATCTTGCCGCCTTCCCAAATGGACTGGTACACGGTGATCTCGCTCTTGAAATTGTTCAAGGGATCGGGCTCGTTGAGGCTGTCGAGGTTGAAATTCATTTCGGTAAACGATTTCTGCCCCAGGAGCGTGCCAAAGACATAGACGGGATTATTGCCGTTGGTGAAGGTCTCCTTGAAATCCAGCCGTGGCAGGAACATGGAACGGGCCTGTTTAACCTGGGCCTGGGCGGCATGGAGGTCATGGGCGGCCACCTGAACCTGGTGGTTCTTGCTCAGGGCGATCAGCACCGCTTCGGTCAGGGACAGCTGGCGGGCGGCGGCTGAATCCTGGGCCGCGATGAGGCCGGCGCCCATCAGCACCACCGTCAGCGACAACACGTATTTCGGTATTCTGGTCATAAGGTATCACCTCGGTTTATGTTAAATAATCTGAATAGTCGGGTTAACGTCGCTCAGCCGGTCAAGACAGCGCTTCACATCGTCGCGGTCGCCGGCCAGTTCCGCCAGGATCAGCCGGACCAGGACGGTGTTTTCCGTCTCGGCCTGCCGGCAGATGGATTGCCGGCAGGTCTCCAGGTCCTGCAGCGCTTCGCCGGTCAGCCGGTTGCGGTACTGCCGGAGCATATCCTTCTCGATGGCTTCGAAATACCGGCCGATCTTCCGGGCGGCCTCGCTGGCGTTGGCACAGCGGCCCGTCAGGGCGTAAGACACCAGCAGCGAATAGAGCAGGGATTTGGAAACAGGTTGACCGGCCAGGATCTTTTCGTAAACGACAATGGCTTTTTCGAATTCGCCATCCACCAGATATTTATTGGCCAGCATTTCGCACATCGCTCCGTCGCTCCTTCAGCCTGACGTGAACACGCAGCTGAAATGCAAGCCATGTGCCAGTGTGCTGAAATCCATGGTTATCTTTCAAATATCGAAAAAGAAAGGGATTTCTAAAAACAGGGATTCCGTTATTGTTGCATAATGCAACGAGCAAGTTGCAACATGCAACAATATATGCAACAAAATAGTCCACCTGGCAACATGAAACCGGTGCCGGCGCCGCAACGGGAATCGGATCCCCGCCACAGGGCGGTCGGCCGATTCGGCGATTGACGACGCGGGAAGAACGATCCCTGCCGTCGGTGGATGGTCCGGCAATGAGCCGGCGACGTGTCCGTCAAAGGCCCATAAATCGTTCCCGGCGCAGATTGGTCAGGGGCGTGACGATGAGCTTCAGATCATGCGGGCTGTAAGCGTTGGTTTTCTCCAGTCGAAGGTGGTGCCGGTCCAGGATGGTGTGGATATGTTCGAGCGTTTCCGGCTCATCCCGGATTATGCCTTTTTCTTGCCGGCAACGGTCGATGAGCTGATTCAGATACTGGATGTCTTCGCCCAGATGGCGGATGGCATCCCCTTCGGGCGAATGTGTGGGACCATTGTCGTTCTTCTCGGCCACGGTATCGTTCAGGTCGACATCCGACTTGGGACCGGTTTTGTTCGCGGCAGCGTCCGGCTCAACGGCGGCCGACGGCGGGTTGTGATTGGCGGCCATCTGCCGCTGATGATCGGCCAGGAGCATGCTCTTCATCCGTTCCACGATCTCGGCCACGGGGCGTTCCGTATCCTTCCCCTGCAGGAACGCGTCGAGGTCCGTAACCAGATCCTGCAGGGCGTCCTTCTCGGCGCGGGTCAGTTTCGGCAGCAATCTGGACTTGTCGTCGATGAGGGACTTGATGGAAAAGATGTTGCGGGTCAGATCCGCTTCGCGCCGCTCGTAATCGCCCAGAATCCGCTCCAGCTTCTCCTCCTTTTCCCGATACGCTGCCAGGTTGGTTTCCACCACCCCTTCGATCCGTTCAATCTTCTGTTCCAGGAACTGGCTCTCCAGCTCCATCTCCTGCCGGCGGGCCTGCAGTTGCCGGTAGTTTTCGCGCAGATCGCGCAGTCCAACCGACTGCTCCATGAGTCGCTCTTCCAGGAGCCGGCAGCCGTCGGCCAGGGCGGACCGCAATGTGGACAGCTCGAGGTTGTGATGGACCTCCAGCAGCTCCGCCAGCAGGTTCAGCTGCACCTGGAAGGCGGCGATCTCTTCCGGGGTGACAGCCGGCGCATCGGGTGCATCGGGTCCGGCGACGATCCGTCCGCTGTCAGCCGGGGCGGGCATCTCCGTCAGTACATCGCGAATCCAGCGAACCAGATCCGGCACGGAAATATTGATTCCCCCGCCACCGTTGGGTTCGGCGATCGGGTCCGCGGGGTTGGCAGTCGATTCGGTTTGCCGGCTGGAATCCTGTTTCATTTTCCCCTCCACAGAGGTCTGTCGCCCCTTCGGGAACCGCGTCGGTTTTCCGTTGCGTGACCGAGTGACCCTGGCTCCGCAATGTCTGTATTGCGTGAAAAAACTGTAGTTTCATTTTAGGCCGGGCCGGAGCTGAAATCAATATTTTTGCCGGCAGATGCGGATGTTTCCCGCACCGTAGCGGCAAACACCCGCTTCCGGCCGCTTTGTTTGGCGTGGTAGAGCGACGTATCGGCCCGGTCCGGCAGCCACTTGGCATTACGGCCCCGGGAGGGCACCGATCCGGCCACACGGCGGTGGATGGACAGGTGCCGGGCGAGGACGACGCTGAATTCGCACCGGTCGGACGCGGGTGAGCGATGGTGAGCGGCCGCCGTGTCCGGTTGTACACAGGATGCCCTGGAATTAGTCAATCCCGCCCCATTACGTTACCTCCAACGGCGACTGTTGCCGGTCGGTCGGGTCATATTCGGCCGGTGGTATGATATAATCGGTTCAATATCGAAACGAATCCTTATGGTGTACAGCTCATGAAAACGGCCTGTTCCCAGTGTGGTGGCATCATCGAGATCGGTCCCCTGGAGCGTTTTGTCCAGTGCGGATTCTGCCAATCCTCGTTGTTGATCATGGGCCGCCGGACCTACCGGCCCCTGCTGGTCATGCCGTTGCTGCATGCCCGGGCGGCGGCGCAGCAGCTCCATGACGCCGGACTGGGCCTGATCGTGTCGGAACGGGACCTGACCCTGATTTTCGTGCCCTACTGGGTCCGGGGCAACCGTCTGCAGCTGGCCGCCCCAACCCTGGGTGCCGTCGCCGGTTTGTCGGATAACCGGGCCCAGCCGGCGGGCCAGCTCATGTTCCGCCAGGATGCCGACGACGAGCGCCTGGCCGGCGCCGAATTCCTCGACCCGGAGGGCGAAAGCGGCGGGGAAGAGCCGGAAAGCCAGATCTTCTATGTGCCCCATTACCGCTGGGAGGAGACGGAGGCCGGCACGGGGTTGCTGCTGGTGGACGGGCTGGAGGGTACGGTCCGGGGAATGCCCGACAGGGCCGTGATGTCCTCCCGCACCCGGGCCGACCTGATCTGGTGTGCCGGCATCTTTCTGGCGCCTCTGCTGGTGAGCATCTGGGGCGGCCCCTGGTGGCTGGTCCTGGCCGGCGGCCTGGTCCCGGCCGGTGTGTATCTCCTGAATCGGTGAATTCCATGTCCGAAACCGGTGTGCGCAACCTTGGCTGTCCTGATTGCGGCGGCGTGCTGGACACGTCCCAAGGCGGCCGCGTGGCGGTCTGTTCGTTCTGCCACGGGCGTTTTTTCGTCGACTGGGATGCCGCGGCGCGCTACGTTCTCCCCCGCCATCTGGACCGTCGCCAGGCCGCCCGGCAGTTGCGGCAGGAGTTGCAGCGCCAGGCCGGACGGCGGCGTCCCGGCGGGCGGGTGCTCACGGATCCCGATTTCTTTCACCAGGCCGCCCCCAACTCTTTCCAGCTCTATTATATACCCTTTTTCCGCTATTCGGGCCTCAAGGTGGGGACATCGCCCACCCACAAGGAGGACGGCGTTCGCCAGATTACCGAGCTGGGCGATCCCAACCAGGGGCAGCCGGCCCTGCGCACCGAGCTTCAGCTGGAGTACAAGATCGAATCCAAGGTGGTGCTGGCCGAGGTGGCCCTGGTCCTCCCCGCCCTGCATCTCGATGGTGACAAATCCCGGCAATGGGGACTGAACGCCCTGCTTTCCGAAGACGATTTTTATGCCGGTTCCGGACTGGAGTTCCTGCCGTTTGAACGGGCGGCGCTGGAACAGGAAGGCGTGGTGCTGACCCCTTACCGGTCGCCCGGCGAGGCCTTGCAGATGTGTCGCCGCATGTTTGCCTTCCACCGAACGCGCACCCGCGACGAAGTGGAGCGCACCGGCGGCGAGCTCGGCCGGGGCGCCCTGGGCGGCCTGTCCCCGGCGGGCCGGGCGGGCGGCGGCCGCTACGGCGTCCGTGAAATTTTCACCATGGATTATGACACCATCGATTATCAGGCCGGGATCATCGGTGACGGCATCGCCGTCTACTATTGTCCGGTATGGCGGGTGGAGCTGGCCTACGGGGGCCGGGTCTTCGAGGCGTTCGTGGACGGTTGCCGCAGCCGGGTACTGAGCCTGGAAGTACCGGTTCAGGGGACGTCGAAACCCTGGCGCCTCTTCGGCAAGTCCCTGGCCGGCGGTCTGGTCACGGGATTGCTCTGGACCGCGATGGGTGAACTGGAATTCTTTGACCGGATTCCATTGTTCTACATCGTGGGCATCGTCGCATTTCTGGGCGCGGCCTGGTGGGTGTACCGCGAGCTGAGCACCATGGACCTGGGTCCGGTGCCTGCATCAAAGGTTCTGCATTATGAAGATCTTGCCGTTAAAGTGTAAACGCTGCGGCCAACCCCTGCCCGGGCTGCCCCAGGATGTGGTGTTTGTCTGCGCCGATTGCGGCATGGCCTTCCCCTTTTCGTTCCACCTGAATCTGCGGCAGGATGTCCGCGGAGAACAGGTGGACCTGGATTCGCCGGCCGCCCGCCTGATCGGTGAATATGAGGGCCGGCCCGATTACCGCGTCTTCGTCTGGGCGGAGCCCCATGTCGGGGCGCAGCCGTGCCTGCCGTTCTGGCTCTTCACCGTACGTCCCGGGTTCGACACGGCCGATGCGCAGAAAAAATCGCGCTACGAAGTCCTGTGCCGGGATCTGTATCCCCTGGTTCCGGCCTTCAATTTCCACGGTCTGCAGTATATCGGCAGCCCGGGACAGGAGCTTTCCCTGGACCGGCGGCCGCTGCTGGCTGACGGGCACGTGCCCCTCCGCGGTGCGGCCCGCGACCCCTTCACCGCCTTCGTCATGGCCTGGCACCTCATCCTGCGCCAGGCGGACCGGCTGGCCGATATCTCCAACGTGACCATGTCCGTCAGGCACACCGAAACGGCTCTGGTGGCCGTGCCTTTCACCGTGACCGGCGATCGTCTCATGTTCCCTTTTTCGGAACGGCGCTATCCCGTCTGCTATTTCGATGACCTGCCCGCCCTGTGGCAGGGTGAAGATTGAATGCCGGATCCGGTGAGACCGTCGTCGTCAGAATACATCCAGATCCCGGCTCGATACCACTTTACCGTCATACCGTGCCGTGATCTCCTTCAGCAGGCCTTCGTCCGTCTGTCCCCAGTAGAGCTGATGGTAAAGGATTAGCAGGCCCGGCCGCACCCGGGCGGCAATGTCCGCCAGTTGCGTGGTGGAGGTGTGGGAGGCGGCATGATAACGCTGCCATTCGACCGGGCGTCGCTGAAAGGCTTCGGCCGAATAGACTTCGTGCACCAGGATGTCGCAGCCGCGGGCCTTTTCCACCAGGCTGTCCACCGGCACCGTGTCGCCGGAGATGACGATGGTCCGGTCGGGCGTCACAAAACGGTAGCCGAAGGCTTTGTCCCAGCCGCCATGGCGCACCGGGATGGCCTCCACGGTGACCCGCTCGTCACGAAAGACCATGCCGGCATCGATCTCGGTGACGGCCAGCCGGTAACCGGTGTCATTGGCCGGTTCCAGACCGTCGAGGCGAATGCGGATGTCCGCCTGCCAGGCCGCGTGCATGTGATCGGTCAGGCGGCGGGTCCCCGTCGGCCCGTAGATGCGCAGCGGCGCGGTCCGTTCCAGAATCCACGGCGTCAGCCACAGGTCGGGCAGGCCCAGGGTATGGTCCGAGTGCAGATGGGTCAGGAAAACGATGTCGAGTCGTGCCATGGCCAGGCCCTTGACGCCGCGGCGCCGGGCCTCCGCGGCCCGGCGGACCAGGCCGGTGCCGGCATCCACCAGGTAAGGGGTGTCGTCCACCACTACGGCCACGCAGGGGCCCATCCGCTCCGGATCGGCGTTGGGCGTGCCTGTGCCCAGGAGTACCACCCGGGTGCGGGGGGGCGGCGGGGCCTGGGCGCAGACAACGACGTGGTTGCACGTGCCGGCCAGGACCAGCAGCGTCAGCAATCCCCGTCGCCAGGTTCCATGAACGGTTTTGTCTGAAGACATGGTGCATCTCCCGTCAGGCAGGGATGTCAGGCGCATAGCCCGGCCGGCGGACCGCGCCGCGTGGTGTCATCATATCATGAATGGGGTGCGGCGGCGAACCGACCGGCGTGCGCCGGGTGCGGCCCCGCCGGCGACGGCCTGGACGGCGGGGAAAGGCGGCGCCGCGGGGCGGGGGTGAATGAAAAACGGGGTGCCCGTTCTCCAGGCACCCCCTCATCGGAAAGCATCGGACCGCGGCTCAGCTGACGAGCTCGAGAAGCAGCAGCGCCAGGTCCGTGGCGTCGATGAACGTGTCGTCGTTCAGGTCGGCCCGGCTGAGGGGCGCCGTAAACCCGGGCACGTCATTGCCGGCCAGGTAGTTGGCCAGGAGGCTGGCGTCGACGGCGTTCACCTGGCCGTCCTCGTTGAGGTCGCCCGGCCAGGCGGCGCAGATGTCCTGTTCGCAGCCGGAGTAAAGGACCTGGACATTGTCCACCTGGAACCACCAGTCATAGGCTCCTTCATAATGGAAGCGGAGCTGGACCTGGCTTTCGCCCAGCCAGGGGCTGAGGTCGATGACCTCGTGGCCGGTGGTGTCGGTCTCGGCGTAGGTGGCCAGATTGGTCCAGGTGGCGCCGTTGTTGACGGTGATGTCCACGGCGCCATAGTCATAGAAACTGCTGGAGTAGTAGTTGAAATCGTAATGGTACTCCAGTCGCGGCGCCAGGGTGATGCCGGCCAGGCTGAAGACGGGCGAAAGCAGGTCCGTGTCCATGCTGGTGCCGGAACCGCATCTGTCGGAGTCGGCGGCGGCGCAGTTCCCGCTGCCGGGGGTGTTGTTGGACCGGCCGATGTTGGCATTGCTGTCCCAGACGCAGTCGCCGCCGTTGTCGACGACCTGCCAGCCGGCGGGCGGCCAGGTCTCGAAATCTTCGTCGAGCAAGAACACGTCGAACAGGTCACCGACCGCCAAGGAGAAGGTGTGGTCCCAGACACCGGCGGCATCGTCCGTCAGGGTCAGCACGACGTCGAAAGCATGGCCGCAGGGTGTGTCCGGCGCCAGGCTGAAGGCAAAGTCGGGCGGATTGTTGGCCGCCGAGTGGCCGGCGGTGATGTCGGGAAAGGTGGTGGCGGACTGGTTGAGGATGACGTAGGGATCGTTGCAGGCGATGGTGCCTGTCACGCCGGTGGCATCCAGGCTGCCGCTGTTGGCCACGGTGACGGCCAGGGTGACGTGCTCGCCGGCCTCGAGGATCCCGTCACCGCCGCTTTTGCCGGAGCAGGTGTCGGTGACGGTCTGGCCGGTGACGGACAAATTGGGGGCCGGCGTCTGTTCGCGGCCGTCCAGGGTCTCCGCGCCGGTGTTGTCGGGATCCAGCCAGTCCCGCAGGCGTGTGGCGGCGGTGGAACCGTAGTCCCAGGAAGTCGAAAACTTGCCGTACCAGTCGGAGGTCAGGCTGGTGCAGGAGGCGTACCCGCCATGGAGCTGGCCCACCACCCGGTGATTCTGGTCAAAGATGGGTGATCCCGAAGAGCCGCCTTCGGTGGTGCCGTCTTCCCACTGGCCCACCCGCCAGTGATTCGCATCGGGGACCACGGGCTCTGTAAGATAGGCAGTCGATGTAAGCGGATCATCATCGAAGGATATTTTCTTGATATCTCCGGAAGGATGGTGAATGCCAACCGCAGATGTCGCTGCCACGTTCCGGTTGGACCAGCCATTGTAAAAGACGCTGTAACTGGTGGGGATGGCACTGGAAAGCTCCACCAGGCAAAAGTCGGACTCGGCGTTGGCCGCCCGAAGGATGCTGCCCGTCATGGAGTCGGCCGGCGGCTCGGTGGCGGGGTTGGCGCAGGTGGCGCTCTGGTAGTTGAACCAGAAGACCCAGGTGGTGACATCCTGGCCGCCCCAGGCCTCGTAGCAGTGGTTGGCCGTGAGAAAATAGGGCGTCTGGTCCTGGCGGACGTTGTTGACCAGCGAGCCGGAGCAGAGGCGCGAGCCGCCGCCGGTGATGATCATGGCCACCGAGCGGATCTGCAGGGCCCAGGGGGCGCCTTCGGGGCAGGCCACGTTGTTGTTGCAGCTGCCCGAATCACCGAAGCCCTTGTCGGCGCGGCCGTAGAATACATCCTTGTAGCCGTGGATGACGCGGCCGATGCGGATGCGGCCCGGTTCCCGGACCGTGGGCGGTTCGACGTATTCCAGGATGCAGGCGGCCCCTTTCACCGGGGAGGTGGCGAAGCGACCGCCAACCTTGTGGTTGCGGTGGGTGAAGGCGCCCCACACCTGGGCGCGGCCCTCGTCGTACAGGAACAGCCGGGCGCCCTCGGGCACACGGTATTCATCGTAGATCAGGTTGATGGAGTAGGCGCCGGGGCAGACGATGCGCAGGCGCCACAACATGGACCCGTCGGGCAGCTGTTCCCAGGTGCCGGCGTTGTCCAGGCCCAGGTCGACGTCGAAGGGGAAACCGAAACGGAAGGGGAGGCCCATCTTGCGCTCCAGTTCGTCCTCGACGAGCAGCTTGGCCACGTTCACGTCGGGCATCACCACCGTCGGGATGTCCTGGGCGAGGGTTTTGATGCTGAAACTGGGCGGTGTGCCGCCGGCGCTGATCTGGGCCAGGCCCCAGGCGGCGCTGAACATAAGGATCAGGGCGGCCAGTCCGGTGCGGGACCCGCGGCGGGGATGGCCGGGCCGCCAAAAAGCACGGCCGGAGACGGACTTGTCGTACATCATTATGGCTCCTGAATTGGAAATAATCGGCCATTATGGCGGGTTAAGACAAAACCGTCAAGGTAAAACACGACAAAAATCAGGGGATGCCCTGGATGGCTCGAAGTGAGGCCGGCCTTACAGCCGCCATGTTCCCCGCGGTTCACGGCCGGACCGGGGTTGCCGGGGCAAGGGTTTTGCCGGACCGGTCATTCTTGGGGCGCCAGGGGATCCATGGCGGCTTCGGCGACGGCCGGCGGGCAATCCGTCCCGGCGGCGCATTCAAATTCGACGCCGCGGATGGCGTCCAGCCACTCTTCGATCCTGTGGGCCAGTTCGGGATGCCGGTCGAGATCGAACCGGGACAGGAGCAGGGCGAATCGCTCCACCGCCCGGCGCTGGCAGGTGCAGTCGCGGCAGCGGGGCAGGTGCATGCCCCGCTCCAGTTCGGCGATGATCTGTTCCAGTTGGGCGGCCGGATTCATCACGTTCACCTCGCAAGGGGATTCCGGCGTCCTGGGTCGGGAGATGCGGCATCGGCGTCGCCGGGAGTACACCTGGTTAGACGCAGGGATGGGGCACGGATTTTCAGGTTATTTCACCCCGGCCGGCGCCGGCCGCCGGATGGGGTCCGGCCCTATTGCGGCCGCTCGTAGACCACCCGGCCGCCGACGATGGTCAGATCCACCCGGGCGTCCATGATCTCTGCCGGTGGAATGGCCAGCAGGTCAGCCCCGAAAACGACCATGTCGGCCAGATAGCCCACGGCGATCTTGCCCTTGCGGTCCTCCATGAATTCGGCGTACGCCGCGCCCAGGGTGTAGAGTTCGATGGCCTTCTCCATGGATAATTTCTCTTCCGGGAACCAGCCGTCACCCGGTTCACCGGCGCGGTCCTTGCGGGTCACGGCCGCGTAAAGCCCTTCCAGCGGATCCAGCGGCTCCACCGGCCAGTCGGTGCCGAAGGCGATATGGGCGCCGGCCTGGAGAAGCTTCTGCCAGGCGTAGGCCCCGGCGCAACGTTCCAGGCCGATCCGCTTCTCGGCGAAGCGCTTGTCGGTGATGCAGTGGGTGGGCTGCATGGAGGCGATCACACCCAGGTCGGCGAAACGCGGGATGTCGTCCAGACGCAGCAGCTGGGCATGCTCGCTGCGGTGGCGGCTGTCCCGGGCGCCGTTCACCTCGCGGGCCTTCTGGTAGGCGTTGAGCAGCCAATGGTTCCCCTTGGTGCCGATGGCGTGGACGCCGATCTGGAAGCCGTGCCTGTCGGCGGCTACGACCAGCTGCTCGAACTCGTCGTAGGGCAGCATGGGCAGGCCGCTGGTGGTCGGGTCATCCAGAAAAGGCTCGAACATCAATGCCGTGCCGGAGCCCAGAGTGCCGTCGATATATTCCTTGAGATAACCGAAGCGGATCCAGTCGTTGGAGGGCGGGTAGCGTCGGCGCAGCTCCTCCATTTCGGCCAGACCGGCCTCGTCGCGGGGCATGGGCATGCTGATGGTGGCCCGCAGGGTCAGCCGCCCCTCGTCCTGGAAGCGCTGGAAGCGTTCGAAACTGCCGGTGAGGTGCTGGACGCTGGTCACGCCACAACGGCGGGCCTCGGCCAGGGCCAGTTCCAGCGCCTGGTCACGTCGCGCCTCCTGTTCGGCCGGGCTGAGTTCCACCGTGCTGCTGATGGTCAGAAGGTCCATGGCCCCTTCCTTGAAGATGCCGGTGGGTTCGCCTGTCTTCTCGTCGCGGACGATGGTCCCGTTGGGCGGATCGGGCGTGTGGCGGGTAATGCCCGACTCGCGGATGACGTAGCTGTTCACCCAGACCGAGTGGCCGTCGGCCCGGCGGAGGGCCACCGGGTTGTCGGGCGCCACCTCATCCAGGATGTCTTTGGTCGGCCATTTCTTGTCGGGAAAGGTCTCATGCTCCCAGCCGCGGCCGGTGATCAGTTCGCCCGGCTTGGCCTGGGCCACCTTCTCCCGGACCATCTGCTGGATGGTCGCGACATCATGCACATAACGGAAGTCCAGTTGCATCAGGGAATCACCACCGCTGGTGAAATGCAGGTGGGCGTCGTTGAAACCGGGCACCAGCCGCCGGCCGCCGGCATCGATGACGCGGGTCTGTTGGCCGATCCGCGCCTGGGCGTCTTCGGTGGAGCCGACGAAGACGATGCGCTCACCCTTGACGGCGACGGCCGTGGCCTGGGGGTGTTCCGGGTCGATGGTCAGGATTTGGGCGTTGGTGATGACCAGGTCCGCCGGCAGGATGTCGGACGTCTGGCTGCAGGCGCCGCCGAAAATGATCAGCCACAGGCTGACCAGGAGCAATTGCCATCTGTATTTCATGGACGTGTACCTCGGTTGGGATGGGGCGGGCGGCCGGATACCGTCGTCAGACCGAAGCCGGTCCGGCGGTAACGGATCCGTCGCCACTGCCGGAAATCATACCAGCAAGCGGCGGCCCAGACAACCGTCAAAGTCCTGTTGGGTCGTTGTCATGGCCGCGCCGGGGCCACTTCGGCCGGGCCCGGGCGGTGGGCGCCGACCCTGCCGGTACAATGCAGAGGGGAGCAGGGGAGCGACTGGCCGCGGGGATGGACCGCCTACTCGGCCACCTGGGGATACTGCTTCAGGCGGGACGTGTCGTACTGCTGCGCCTCCAGCCGCTGCAGGATCCCGGTATAGACGGCCTCGTCCAGCTGTGGCGTACGGGCCAGCACCCACAGATACTTGCGGGAGGGATGGCCCACGACGGCGTAGGAGTAATTCTCTTCATCCAGATCGATGATCCAGTAGTCACCGCTGAACGGCCAGAAGAACTGAACCTTGAGCCGGGCGTTGGATGTCTTGTCCACCACCCAGGCCTTGCCGCGGCTTTCCTTCAGTTTGCCGTCCACCGTTTCCTTGCGGCAGCGGTTGATCACCTCGATCTTGCCGTCGGGCCGGAAAACGTACTCGGCGGTGGAGGCGACGCAATCCTTCTGGAAGCGGTTGTCGTAGCGGGCGATTTCATACCATTTTCCGACGTAACGTTCCAGGTCCACCTGGGCGACGGTTTGCGGCAGGTTGGGGTCGTTGGGATCGTACCCGGCGCAACCCGAAAAGAGCAACGCCACGCCCAACAGCGCCGCCAGGGCGATCAGGGTGAGAAACAGCGTCATGTCGTTCGGTTGAATCATAGCCCCATCCTTGGGTGAAGTGGTCACGCAAGCGGTCACGTTCCTTGGGGAATGGATGCAGTGCCCGGACGTTGGGGTTCCGGAACACTGGCCTGAACCTGCCGCCGCCGGTCACCGGAGGATGTGGCCGCGCAGCGCGGTTCGTCCGGGGGCGACGGTCACCCCCGGACCAGCAGCAACGGGTTACGCCGGGCGATTTCCTCAGGCGCCGGAGCGGGCCCGGGGGCAGCACTCGGCCAGAAATTCCTTGATGACGCCGGCCAGACGCTCCATGCCCTCCCGGATCTTGTCCTCCGGCATGGCCGAGAAGTTCAGGCGCATGGTGTTCTCGTTGCCGCCGTTGGGGAAGAACGAGCCGCCGGGGACGAAGGCCACTTTCCGTTCGATGCTGCGTTTCAGCAACTCCCGGGAATTGCACTCCCTGGGCAGGACGACCCAGAAGAAGAGACCGCCCTGGGGCCGGGTGTACGTCGCTCCTTCGGGAAAGAACCGTTCCATGGACTCCAGCATGACGTCGCGCCGGCGCCGGTAGACAGGCAGCATGCGGGCCACATTCTCCTCGATGGAGTATTCCTGCATGAAGGTCCAGATCTGACGCTGGGAAAGGGTGGAGGTGTGGAGGTCGGCGCCCTGCTTCACCAGCACATATCGGTCGTAGAACATCTTGTCGGCCACCAGCCAGCCGATGCGCACGCCCGGAAACAGGATCTTGGAAAAGGTGCCGAGGTAGATAACCAGGCCCTCGGAATCCATGGATTTCAGGGATGGCATGGCCTCGCCCTCGAAGCGCAGCTCGGTGTACGGCGCGTCTTCCACCACCGGGACCTGCACACGGTTCACCACCTCCATGAACGCCCGCCGGCGGGCCAGGGACCAGGTCCGGCCCGACGGGTTCTGGAAATCGGGGATCACGTAAATCACTTTGACGTTTTCGATTTCCTGCAGCATCCGTTCCAGTTCGGGGATGATCATGCCCTCATCGTCGGTGGGCACCTCGCGGAACCGGGGCCGGTAGGCCTTGAAGGCGTTGATGGCGCCCAGGTAGGTGGGACTTTCGCACAGGATGACGTCGCCTTCGTCCAGAAAGACTTTGCCGGTGAGATCCAGTCCCTGCTGCGAACCGGATGTGATGAGGACTTTCTCCGCCGTCACGTTGGCGGCCCCCTGGTTGTTCATCCGATGGGCGATGGCCGTGCGCAGCTTGAAATAGCCTTCGGTCGTGGAATATTGCAGGGCCTTGCCTTTTTCCGTTTCCAGTACCCGGATGCCGGCCTCGATCATTTGCTTCACCGGAAAAAGTTCCTGGGCCGGCAGCCCCCCGGCGAAGGAGATCACTTCCGGGTCCTGGGTCAACTTGAGGATCTCGCGAATCTCCGAGGCCCGCAAATCCTGCATTCTTCGAGCAAACTGAATGGTCATGATGATGCCTCCTTGGCGCGCTTCCGATGAAGCGGTTGATGAATAAGGGTCGTTTACACGATGGGCAACGTGCCCGATTCCCGGCGGTGGGCCGGCCAGTTCTGGTCGGCCACCTCGGCGATGACGCGCATCAGGCGCCGGACGCCGCTACGGATCTGTTCCGGCCGGGGATATGAAAAATTCAGACGGATATAGGTCGCCGCCGGCTCGTCGTTGAAGCATGACCAGCCGGGCAGAAAGGTCACCTTGTGTTCCACGGCATGGCTGAGCAGGGGCGTTCGCTCCACCGCCTCGGGGCAGCGGCACCAGAAGTAGAAGCCGCCGGCGGGCTTGCGCCAGGTGAAACCGGGCGGCGGATTCTCCAGCAGGGTGTCCTCCATGGTGTCCCGCCGCTGGCGGTATTCCTGGCGCAGGCGCTGCAGGTGCCGCTCGACGAGGCCCCGGCGCAAGAAGCGCTCCATCAGCCACTGGGCGGGGGTGTTGGTATGCAGGTCGATGGTCTGCTTGACCAGGGCAAACTGCCGGATGACCGGACGGGGGGCCACCAGCCAGCCGACACGCAGGCCGGGAAACAGGATCTTGGAGAACGTGCTCAGATAGATGACCCGCTGGTGGGTGTCCAGCGCCTTGAGGGTGGGCGGTGGCGGCGGGCCGTAGCTCAGCTCGGAGTAGGGATCGTCTTCCAGGACGGGCACGTTGTGTTCCTCGGCCAGCTGCAGCAGATGGACCCGCCGCTCGACACTCATCAGGGTGCCCGACGGATTCTGGAAGGTGGGGAGGGTGTAGATGAGCTTGGGGCGTCGCCGCTCGAGAACCTTGGCCAGGACGTCGGTGCGCATGCCCTGCTCGTCCATGGGGATGCCGATGATGCGTACCCCGGCCGACCGGAACACCTGCAGGGCGCCGAGATAGGTGGGTTCCTCCACCACGACCTCGTCGCCGGGACTCAGGAACACCCGGGCGGCCAGGTCGAGGCCCTGCTGGGAGCCGGAGAGGATCAGCACTTCGGCGGCTGTGCAGCGGATGCCGCGCGGCCCGAGCCATTCGCCGAGCGCCTCCCGCAGGGGCGCGATGCCTTCCGTGGGGCAGTGGAGCAACAGGGACGGACCGATGTCCGTCAGGAGTTGCACCGTCAGCTCGCGGTAGAGGTCAAGGGGGATCAGCTCCGGCGCTGGCAGTCCCAGGGCCAGGGAGATGACGTCGTTCCTCTCGATCATTTCCAGCAGATCACGGATGAGCGGGTCCCGGGAATAGCCTGTCTCCGCACGGAAATACTGGCGCCACTCGGGATGGCGGATGGCATCCTCGTCGTCCTGAGGTGATGGTATGGGCATGACGATGGTGCCGCGCCCCACGTGGGACTCCACCAGGGCATCGGCCTTGAGTTCGCTGTAGGCGTTGAGAACGGTGCTGCGGTTCACCCCCAGGGACTGGGCCAGTCGGCGTTCCGGCGGCAGCTTGGTCCCGGCGGGCAGGACACCTGACAGGATCATTTCCCGCATCTGGCGCACGATCTGCAGATAGATGGGCAGCCGGCTGTCGCGATCGATGGTGATGTTCATCGCTGTTACCCCTGTCCCGCATCCACCGGGCCAATTTGATATAATGCCCGGTTCGGATTCAGAATACACCATCCAATCCAAAAATCAACAGCCAATTTTAAAAAATATGGCCAGCCAATTGATCTTTTTTGCAGACCAATTGGACCGGTTTTTTGTCGACCGAAGTATAAGGGAGTCTGGTGGATGGACCGGCGAAAATGTCCACTCCCGGAAACGGGCGGCCGGGCAGGTATTTGTTTTGTCGGGGCCGGTTTGTGGTATACTGTCGGCTTCATCCGCAACGGTTGTGTGTCAGCGGTTGCGGCGGCGGGCGGCGACCCGGCCCGCCGGGGGGGTAGGGACAGTTCAGGGTGAGGTGCAATCATGTTTGAAATTCCCCGCAGGAGACCCTCTTTTTCCCAGGCGGAGGCGCGGCAGATCACCGCCGCGGAGTACGGAATCGGCGAGGCGAAGATGGTCGAACTGCCCGGCGAGCGCGACCAGAACTTTCACTTGACGTGTCCGGATGGCCGGGAGTTCGTGCTGAAAATCTCTCACGCCGAAGAGCGCAAGGAAAACCTGGAGTTCCAGCTCCAGGCCTTGTCCCATCTGCAGCGGAACTGCCCGGATCTCAACTGGCCGGAGGTCCAGCCGGCGCAAAGCGGCGGCTGCCTGGCCCAGGCCCGCAATGCCGAGGGGGAAACCCATCACATCCGGCTGGTCACGTATCTGCCGGGTGTCCCACTGGCCCGGGTGCGCCCGCACTCGCCGGAGCTCCTCCGAAATCTGGGGCGGGCGCTGGGCAAAATCGACCGGGCACTGGAGGATTTCCATCATGAAGGCGCCCATCGCCACCTCCAGTGGGACCTGTTTCATGGGCCCGAGGTGCTGGAAAACTATGCCGAGTCCATCGAGGACCCGGAGTTGCATGCCCTGGTGGACCATTACTACAACCGCTTCACCACCCACCTGCGGCCTCGCCTGTCGAAGCTGCGGCGGTCGGTCATTCACAACGACGCCAATGACTACAATGTGCTGGTCGGACCGCCCCGCGCCGCGGGACGGGAAGTGACGGGGATCATCGACCTGGGCGACATGGTGCACACCGCCACCGTGTTCGAAGTGGCCGTGGCCTGCACCTATGTGATGATGGAGAAGGAGGACCCCCTGGCCGTGGCCGGCTGGCTGGTGTCCGGCTACCATGAGGTCAATCCCTTCCGCGACGAGGAGCTGGAGGCCCTCTACCTGCTCATCTGCATGCGCCTGTCCGTCAGCGTCACCCTGGCCGCCTTCCAGCGGCGGCGGGAACCGAACAATGACTATCTCTCCATTTCCGAACAGCCGGCCCGCGAACTGCTGAGCCGGCTGATGGACATCAATCCCAATTACGCCCACTACCGTTTCCGGGAGGCGTGCGGCCTGCCGCCCTGTCCCCGCGGCGAAAGGACTGTGGCCTGGCTGAAGGAAAATGCCGGCCGGATCGGGAAGATCATCGAGCATGACCTGCGCCGGGAACCGGTGCATCGGTTTGACCTGAGCGTGGGCAGCACCGAACTGGGTCTGTGCGCCGACATGACCGATCCGGCGAAGGCCTCGGAGATCATGTTCCGTCGCATCCGGGAAGCGGGCGCCCGGGTGGGCATCGGCCTCTACAACGAAGCCCGCCGCTTTTACACCAGTCCCCTCTTTCAGACAGGTGAAGCCGGGGAGTGGCGCACCATCCATATCGGCACCGACATCTTCATCAAGCCCTACTCACCGGTCTTCGCACCCCTGGACGGGGAAGTGCACAGCCTGCAGGTGAACACCTCCCCGCTGGACTACGGTCCCACCATCATCCTCGAGCATCGGGTGCCGGATGAGAACCTGAAATTCTACACCCTGTACGGCCATCTGACCGCCGACTCGCTGGACGGCCTCTACGCGGGCATGGCCATCCGCCAGGGGGACCAGATCGCCCGGGTGGGCGATCGGCCGGAGAACGGCAACTGGCCGCCGCACCTGCACTTCCAGATTATCGCCGACATGATGGACTACATTGGCGATTTCCCGGGAGTGGCCCTGCCCAGCCAGCGGCGGCTCTGGTTGAGCCTGGCGCCGGATCCCAACCTTATCCTGCGCCTGCCTGGCGGCTGTTCGGCCGTGCCCCGCTATGCCCGCGAGGAACTGTTGGCGGAGCGGCGCCGTCATCTGGGTCCGAATCTCAGCCTGGCCTACCGGGAGCCCCTGGCCATCGTGCGGGGCGCCGGTGCCTACCTCTACGACGAGAACGGGCAGGGGTACCTGGACCTGGTCAACAACGTCTGTCACGTCGGTCACTGTCATCCCCGCGTGGTGGCCGCCGGCCAGCAGCAGATGGCGGTGCTCAACACCAATACGCGCTATCTCCATGAAAACATCGTGTCCCTGGCCCGGGAGCTGTGCGCGACCCTGCCGGAACCCTTGCGGGTGTGCTACTTTGTGTGCAGCGGCAGCGAGGCCAACGAGCTGGCCTTGCGGCTGGCGCAAACGCATACGGGGCAGCGGGATATCATGGTATTGGCCGGCGGGTACCACGGCAATTCCGGCCTGCTGGTGGATGTCAGTGCCTACAAGTTCGACGGACCCGGCGGCCGGGGCGCCCCGTCGCATGTCCATGTCCTGCCGTTGCCCGACGGCTACCGAGGGCCCTACAAGTACGGGGATCCGGAATGCAGTCGAAACTATGCCCGGGCGGCGGCGGATGTCCTGAAGGAGCTCGCCGCCCGGCAGAAGGGCCTGTCCGCCTTTCTGGCCGAGTCCATTCCCGGCTGCGCCGGCCAGGTGATGTTGCCACCCGATTATCTGAAGGAAGTCTACGGGCAGGTACGCCAGGCCGGCGGCGTCTGCATCGCCGACGAGGTCCAGACGGGTTTCGGCCGGGTCGGCAGCCACTACTGGGCCTTCCAGACCCAGGGCGTGGTGCCGGACATCGTCACCATGGGCAAGCCCATGGGCAATGGCCATCCCGTGGCCGCGGTGGTGACGACACCCGAAATCGCCGCCTCGTTCGATACGGGTATGGAATACTTCAACACCTTCGGCGGGAATCCGGTGTCCTGTGCCATCGCCCGCGAAGTGATGGCCGTCATCGAGGCGGAAGATCTGCAAGCCCACGCCCGCCGCCAGGGCGACCGGCTGGGCCAGGCCCTGCGCGAGCTGCAGGCGCGCCACCCGATCATGGGGGATGTCCGCGGTGTCGGTTTGTTCCAGGGAGTGGAACTCGTCGTGGACCGGAAATCCCTGTCGCCTGCCCGGGAGCAGGCGCAGTACATCGTGGAGCGGCTGAAAGAAAAGGGGATCCTCCTCAGCATCGACGGACCGTTGCACAATGTCCTGAAGATCAAGCCGCCCCTGGTCATCTCCGGCGCCGACATCGATTTTTTCCTGGCCGCCCTGGAAGATGTGCTGGCCGAGGATTTCATCGGGTCCTCGGTGCAGGGGTAAACCCGGGAGCCGGTATGCCCGGGGGGGTGGATGACCGGTGGTGAGGGCGACCCTCCGTCAGTGAAGGAAGGGGAAAATCCATCGTGTCGGCGACGGCAGGGAAACGTGGAGTGAGGACGGGAAGGGGAGATCCCGGCAGCCGATCCGGCCGGGGGGCTTGCCGGGCGTGGCGCCGTTGCCGGAACCGGATCGTGCGGCACCGGCCCAGTCGCCGGTGCGCTCGTCATCCCGTGAAGGGGTTCGCGGTGCCGGTTGCTCCTCTTCGAGACCGGGCAGAGGTACATTCTCCGCGCCGGCCTGGACGGGCGGGGTGGGGATCCAGCCGGGGTACAGGGGCGAGACCGGATGGGCCAGACTGGGCAGATGGCTCCCGGGAGCGGGACGGACGGCGGCGGACTGCTCACCTCCCGACAGGTTCGAGTTTTCCGCCCGGGCGGTGGGTGTGACCTCTGTCTGGGCCAGATGGTAAAAAAGTATCAGGGAACCGGCCACGTAAAGGCCCATGATCAGCACTTTCACCGACATACTCATTTCCCGGCGACCGGACTTCCGTGTATTCATGAAATCTCGACTCCTTCTGTCATGTAGTACGCCGGGGATTTGGAAATGGTTCCCCTTTCATCCTTGAATCCGACCGTTGACGGATTGTTTCAGCAACCGGGCTGCAAACGGGGAGCTCGCCGGCGGACCGGCCCCGCCCTTCAGGCCGTGGGTGATGCTGCGCGGTATCCGTTAACGAAGAGGGCGCCCACGGGAGGGCGAACATGAACTGGCGGTGCATCGATTATCTGCAACACGGCAACGCCCGGCAGCGGCGGGCCTGGAGCACCCTCCGGCGACTGGGCCTGCCGGAACGGCTGGACCGCTACCACGCCACCCTGGTGAGCACGGTGTGCGTCGGGCTGGATATTGAGTCCAGCGACCTGGACATCATCTGTGAAGTGAACGACGGGCCGGAGTTCGAAGCGACCCTCCGCCGGTATTTCGGCGACCGGCCCGGTTTCACGTTTCGCCGCCGGGCCGTCGACCGCCGGGAATGGGTGGCCCGGTTCGAGACGGATGACTTCCCCGTCGAGATCTTCGGTGCGCCCGAACGGGTGACCCGCCAGAATGCCTATCGTCACCTGTCCGTCATGTGGCGCCTGCTGCAGCTGGGGGGCGAGCCCCTGGCGGAGGCGGTCCGCGCGCTCAAGCGGGGGGGATACAAGACGGAAGCCGCCTTCACCCGCCTGCTGGACCTGGCCGGTGATCCGTACCAGGCGCTTCTCCGTCTGGAGGAACGGACCGATGAAGAAATGATCTCCCTGCTGAAACGGTATGGACGGTGGTTCGACTGACGGGCCATACAGCGCGGGGATGGAAGAATGTCGCCCGCTGGTCCGTCTCGCTCCGGCCACCCTGCCGAAAAATCATGGCCGACAATTGGCCGGTCCGGAAATTCGTGGAATTGGCGGTGTGAAGCACCCCCGCCGCCGGGCTATCCTGTCGGCCGCGAAATCCCACGGCCGGATCTGGGCCGTTTCAACCGCCGGCGGGAGGCATTTTCATGAAGAAATATCCGTTGTTTCAGGTCGATGTATTTACGTCCGAGCTCTTCGGCGGCAATCCGGCGGCGGTTTGCCTGCTGGCCGACTGGTTGCCGGATCATCTGATGCAGGCCATCGCCGCCGAAAACAATCTCTCGGAAACGGCGTTCGTGGTGCCGCAGGGCGAGGCCTACGGTATCCGCTGGTTTACGCCGAAACTGGAGATCCAATTGGCCGGGCATCCGACGGTCGGGGCGGCACATGTCCTCTTTACCGAGCGGGGGGAGGGCCGGCGGCGGATCGAATTCCATTCCCCGGCCGGCGTGTTGCCGGTGGAACGGCGCGACGGACGGCTGTGGCTGGACATGCCCGCCGCCGCCCCCCAGCCGGTGCCGGCACCCGATAACCTGGCCCGGGGACTGGGTTGCACGCCGCTGGAAGTTTTCAGGGACCGGGATTACCTGGTCCGCCTGGAGCGGGAGGAGGATGTCCTGGCCTTGCGACCGGATTTTCAGGTTCTGTCGGCGGTGGAGTGCCTGGGTGTCATGGTGACCGCCCCGGGACAACGCTGCGATTTCGTGTCGCGTTTCTTCGCCCCGGCGGCCGGCGTGAACGAGGATCCCGTCACCGGCTCGGCCCACGCCATGCTGGTGCCCTACTGGGCGGAGCGGCTGAACCGATCCACGCTGCTGGCGCGCCAGTTGTCGTCACGGGGCGGCACCCTGCATTGCGAGGCAGCGGGCGAACGGGTCCGGGTCGGCGGGGAGTGTGTGACCTATTTGCGGGGTGAAATCGGTCTGCCCGACTGAACGGGAATTGGCTGCCACGGCGCCGAAACCGGATGGGGGCGCGACCGGTGGCGCCGGTCGTCAGGGTGTGAGCTGCAAGTCCAGGCACTTGACGATGAAGCGGCCGGTATCCGCAGCGTGCTTCTGCAACTGCCGGATTTCCTGATGCATGGGGGATTCGGCCTGCCGGGACATGGCCAGCAGGAGCTCGCCGGACGCGGAGATGCGGCTCAGCGGGGCGCGGTCCGTGGGTGTGGCCGGGGCGGATTGGGCCGACGGCGTGGGGGGCGGCTGCGGCAGGGACAACGCGGCGGTGAACACGGCCACCAGCAGGAGCGCCGCGGCGCCGGCCTGCAGCACCTGCAGCGGCCCGATGCCGGCCGGTTCAGACGGCAGACGGGCCGGCAGGGCCCGGTCGATGCGTCGGGCCAGATCCGGCGACACCGTTTCGGGCATGACCGGGCGTTCGCTCGTCAACCGGCGATGCACGCAATGGAGGGCGTCGGCATACCGCCGGCACTCCGGACAGCGGTGCACATGGCGCCGGGTCAGGGCCGGTTGGGACCGGCCGTCGTCCAGGGCCCGGGAAATCAGCCAGCGATGAATGGCGCAAAACATGGGGTTTCTCCTTCTTTCATCCACAGGATACCGTTTGCCGCGTGGCGGCGGCTTCTTCCGGAACGGCCTCGGGGAATCCGTCCACCAGTTTCCTGGCCAGGGCCCCGCGGGCCCGGTGAAGCTGGACCCGCACCTGCAGCCGGGTGCGCTGGACGACGTGGGCGATATCCTTGATGGCCATTTCTTCCTGGTAGCGCAGCCAGAGTAGCTGGAAATATTCGGGGTTCAGGTCCCTCGCCAGTGTCCACACCTGGTCGGCCTCTTCCTGCCGGTGCAGGATGTCCTGGGGATCGGGCGGCGTCTCGACGACGGGCGCCGGTCCCGGCCGGTCACGGTGCTTGCGGTAATGGCTGACCGCCAGCCGGGCGGCGACGGTGTAGAGCCAGGTGGAAAAACGCCAGCGTGAATCGTAGAGCCGGATTTTCTGGAAGGCCCGCATAAATGTTTCCTGGACCAGATCTTCGGCGTCCTGATCGTTCCGGACCTTCTGGCGCAGAAAACAGTACAGCCGGCTGCTGTATCGCTCCACCAGCCGGGTGAAGGCGGCGCGGTTGCCCGCCTGGGCCGCCAGGGCCAGCGTTTCATCGGTGGGACATTCGGTGCCGGGCGGTGCCTGAATCGTCATGGGTGCCTTGCATTCTTTCCGATGGACAGGGGGGCGGCCGCAGCCGCCCCCTGTCCACAGCTATTCCGGTCAATCGATGTCAATATCCATGCCCAATTTCTTGTTGAACAGGAGGTCATAGATCTGCGCCGAGGGGTACATCCACTGCAGGCTCACCACGCGGTCCTCCGTCACGATCTGGAGGGCGCTCAGTACGGCCGCCGCATCGGCTTCCTTGGCCAGGTTCAGCTGGGCCATGGCCAGCAGCCCGCGGGCGATCTGTTCGATCTGTACGGCGGCTTCGGGCGTGTCCGTTTCCAGGCGTACGCGGAGGGTGAGATTCTCGTCCTGTTCCTGGGCCAGGAAAGCGGCCATGCGCGTCTGCTTGAGGATGGTGGCCGCCTCGTGCGACTTGACCATCTCCGTCATGTTATCCACGGCGGCCACGGCAAAGGCGTTGGCCGGGACCTGGTTCAGCCAGGTCAGCTGGTCGCTCTCCACCAGGGAGGCCGCGAAACCGTCCAGCACGTCCAGCGCCTTGCGCAGGGATTCTTCCGACTGGCAGAAGTAGATCAGGTTCGACCCGGCGAACGCCGCGCACTGCTTGCCATCCCATTTATAAAGGGTGTGCTGGCCATGGGCAAGCTCCAGATAATCCTTGTGCTCGTCCAGGCGGTCGAGCAGCGCCTTGCGGTCAAAATTGCCCTGTACGCAGATTACCGTGCCGGATTCATCTCCCGTGGTACCGAAGAGAGTGAGTCCGTAAAGATCCGTGTAAGGATCGATGTTCAACTCCTCCTGGACTTCACGGAAGGGCTCCTGCATACCCAGGCGGTCATCCTGGCGCACCAGCTGGAACAACTGGGTGCTGGTGAACTGCTCCATGTCCATGTGCATCACCCAGCGGGTGTCGGCCGGCAGCATGTTTTGGCGGAGAGGTCCGGCCAGCAGGCCGGAACCGGCCACCGCCATCAGCGCCAGCAGGACTGTTGTCAGGAATGGTTTTCTCATTTCGTTTCTCCTTGGCTCTATGATTCTGACATGATGACTTTCAAAAATTCCCACGTGTGAATTCACTCATTTATACGGCCCAGTAAGAAGAACGTTACAGTCGGGGGTGAATGTTCCATGGTCGACCCGCTCCACCGGTCCAGCCGTCCCTCCGGCGCGGATAATACTTGATCGGTGATGACACTTTTTTTATGATGATGCTTCGAAACCAGCCGGCATCATCCCGGTACCGATGGAGAAATGCAGAGCCGACCGCCAAACGACATGTCAATCGCCCGCCGTCCGGCCTGGTGCTGGATTCATCGATGCCTGGCCGGAATTTGTCTTGTCTCGCTCCTCGCCGGTACAGCGGCGGCGGAGGTTTTCCCGTCGTCCCCGGAGATCGGCTGCCGCCTGATCCGCAGCTATACACTGGATGACGTCCAGGCGGGGTCCCAAAACTGGGGCATCGCCCAGGACCGCCGCGGGGTCATCTACGTCGCCAATCTGGCCGGTGTGCTGGAATTCGACGGGGAATGGTGGCGGTTGATCCCCCTGGACAATCATTCGGCGGTGCGGTCCGTGGCCCTGGACGGTGACGGCCGGATCGCCGTCGGTGGCTTTGACGAGTTCGGTTATCTGCAACCGGACGCCGCCGGAGAGATGCAGTATCAGTCGCTGGTGACGCAACTGCCGGCGGCCGAGCGCCATTTTGGCGAAGTCTGGAAAATCATACCCGCCGCCGATGGACTCTGTTTCCTCACGGATACGCGCCTCATTGTCTGGGACGGCATGGCCATCAGCCTGGTCGCCGATTTCCAGTCCGGAGAGAACAACAAATCCTGTTTCCGGATCGGTGAACGGGTGCTCGTCTGGCAGCCGGACGGCCTGCGCCTGCTCCGGCACCGGCGGCTCATCACCATCCCGGATGGTGCCCGCTTTGCCGGACGTCCGGTGGAGTTGATGCTGCCCCTGGCCGACGGACGGATTCTGATCTCCCTGTCCGGCGAGGGGCTGTTTGTCTGGGACGAACAAACGCTTGTCCCCGTCGCGCCGGCGGCGGGGGCCTGGTTGACGGCGCGGCAGGTCACCCACGGCTGTGCCTTGGCCGACGGACGTCTGGCCATCGGCACCCGCCATGGCGGTGTGCTGATCCTGGCCCCCGACGGCCGGATGCTGGAACGGATCGACTCCAGTACCGGGCTGCCGTCGGATCTGGTGCGCTATGCCTTCACCGACGCCGAGGGCGCCCTCTGGATCGCCGTGGACGGCGGCGTGGTGCGCGTGCAGGTTTCCTCGCCGGTGTCGGTTATCGATGCCCGGGCCGGGCTGCGTGGCATCGTCGCCGATATGGTCCGACACCAGGGCCAGCTCTATCTTGGCACTTCTCACGATCTGTATCTGGTCGTGCCGGCCCGCGCCAATGCCCGGACCGGGGCGGGACCTTCGGCCACCCGGGTTCAACCCGTCCCCGGTTTCGGCACGTCCATTATCTCCCTTTGTTCCACGGGCGAGGAATTGCTGGTCGGGACCGGCCAGGGCTTGATGGTTCTGAGAGACGGGGGGGTGGAGATGGTGGCCGGCATGGCGGATACGGTCATTTACCGCATGTTGCGTTCCCGTCCTTACCCGGAGCTGCTGTTCGCCGGCGGCCGGGACGGCCTGACAGTGCTGCGCCGCGCCGGCGATGGCTGGCGGCCGGTCGGTCAGGTTGACGGGATTCCCACCCAGGTGGCTACCCTGGTGGAGACCGCCGCCGGCGAACTGTGGGTGGGCACCATCCTGGAAGGAGCCCAATCGTTCTGCCAGCAGGACCTGGCAGAATACCTGGCCGGGAAAAAGACGACGGTATCCATCCGCCGCTATGGTGAGGGTGAGGTCTACTGTTATCTGGTGGACGGCGACCTGATCTTCACCCGTGACAACAGTGTTTTCCGGCTGGATCAGGACCGTCGTTCACTGGTCCCGGATCAGGCCCTGGGCAGCCGGTTGGGGCGTTCGAAGATGTTCATCGTCGCCCAGGATTCTGCGGGCGATATCTGGGTCAACACCCGGCCGCCGACCCGGGCGACCATCAGCGAAGACGGCGGCTACATTTTGGAGAACCGGCTGTTGCAGGGAATTCCCGGCAACGACTTCCAGGTGATCTACCCGGATGTCGACGGAACCGTCTGGTTCGGCAATGAACGGGGTGTGATCCGGTTCGATACGGCCATCCGGCGGGAAATGGGGCGACCATCACCGCCGCTGATTCGGCGGGTGAGCACCGACGATGACCATCTGCTCTTTGCCGGGGCCTGGGGGCCCGAGTCGGCCGTGGCGCCGGCACTGCCGGCCGATATCAACCGCCTGCGGCTCGAATTCGCCCCGGCGGTCTTCGATCATACGGTCATGTACCAGCATCGGCTCGACCCCATGAGCGGGAACTGGTCCACCTGGTCGCCCGAGCCCTTCACCGAGTTCACCAACCTTTGGGAAGGGCGCTATATCTTTCGACTTCGCGCCATGGGGCAGAGCGGGGCACCCGGTCCCGAAGCCGCATATTCCTTCCGCGTGCTGGCCCCCTGGTTCCGCACGCCCTACGCCTATGCCGGGTACGGGCTGTTCCTGATCCTGGCTGTGGCCGCCATCAGCCGCCTGCGCAACCGGGCGTTGCGGCGGCGAACCCTTCAGCTGCAGGACCGGGTGGCCGAGCAGACACGCGAACTGGCCCGCATGGTGGACGAACTGCAGGACGCCAAGCAGGAGGTGGAGGACAAGAACGTGCAGCTGGAGGAGGCGAACCGGCGTCTGAAGACCCTGTCCCTGCGGGACGGGCTGACAGGGATTGCCAATCGCCGCCAGCTGGAGGAGACGCTGCAGCAGGAGTGGGCCCGTGCCTGGCGCATGAATACCTCTCTGGCGCTGGTGCTGATGGATATCGATTTCTTCAAGGAGCTCAACGATACCCAGGGGCATCTGGAGGGGGATGACTGCCTCAAGCGCGTTGCCGGTTTCCTGGAACGCAGCCTGCGCCGCAGCGGCGACATGGCCGCCCGATACGGCGGCGACGAATTCGTGCTGATCCTGCCTGGCACGGACCTCGACGGGGCCCGTCATTTTGCCGCCAGCATCGCCGTCGGCATCCTGGAGTTGAAGATCCCTTTCCGCGCCTCGCCCTTTGGCACCGTGACCACCAGTATCGGTGTGGCCGCCCGCCATCCCCGCCAGGGCGGCTCGGCCGACCATCTGCTGGCCGACGCCGACCGCGCCCTGTACCGGGCCAAGTCCGCCGGCCGCAACCGGGTCTGCCACGTTGTGACAGAAGATGGCCCGCCCGCGGAATCCAGACCCTCGCCTTAGGCGCTGATCCGAACCTCGCCCTATGTTGACGATATGCTTTTTGCCGGATTGATCCGGGCGGACCGCCAGGCCTGCTGGCTGACAGTGGCCAGCGCGCACACGAGGGTAATGCTGCCCGCCAGGGCGAATATCCAGTAGTGGATGGATATCCGGTAGGCGAACGTATTCAGCCATCGGTCCAGGAACCAGAACGAGACCGGCCAGCCCATGGCGTTGGCCGCGAGGATCCAGCCGAAATATTCCCGGCCGAACAGCAGCAGAATCCGCCCTGTCCCGGCGCCCAGCACCTTGCGGATGCCGATCTCCCGCCGGCGCCGGGCGGCCATGAAGGACGCCAGACCGAACAGTCCCAGGCAGGATACGGTGACAGCCAGGGCGGCGAAGACCGTGACGATACCGCCGATACGCTGCTCGGAGCGGTACATCTGGTCCAGCTGGTCGTCCAGGAAGGTGTATTGGAATGGATAATCGGGCGCAAACTCCCGCCAGATGCCGGCCAGGTGCGTGAGCACGGGTTCCGGATTCCCCGGTTTGAGCCTCACCATCAGGTTGAACACATTGCCGGGCTGTAACAGCAGGACCAGGGGCTCGATCCCGCTGTGCAGCGAGCGGAAGTTATAATCCCGGATCACCCCGATGACCGTATAATCGGTCTCCTGGTTATAGTTGATCCGCTGGCCCAGGGGATTCGCCATGCCCATCACCTTCCGGGCGGCCTCGTTGAGGATGATGGCGGTGTCCTCGGTACCCATGGCCCGGGAATAATCCCGCCCGGCGGCCAGCTCCATGCCCATGGTTGCGATGTAGTCATAGTCCACATAGACGGCCCGGATGAGCGTTTCCGAGTCGGGCGCCTGCCCTGCCCAGTGCCACAGGCTGTTGGAAAAGGCGTACCCCTGGGTCGGCAGGCTGGAGGAACCCGTCACCGACACCACGCCGGGGTGCCGCAGCAGTTCCTGCTTGATGGTTTCGTAATTGGGGCGGATCCGGCTGTAGATCTGCAGGCAGACCAGGTTCTCCTTGTCAAAGCCCAGCTCCTTCGACTGGAGATAGCGGATCTGGCTGTAGATGACGAACGTGCCGATGAGCAGGATGACGGAAGCCGTGAACTGGAACACCACCAGGATCTTGCGGAGACGATCGCCGCTTCTGGACGGTGTCCAGACGCCGCGCAGGGTCTGGACGGGCTGCAAGGACGACAGGAATGCCGCCGGGTAACTGCCGGCCAGCAGCCCGAGACAGACCGTCAGCAGTGCCAGGGCGGCCAGGAGCCAGCCGTCCGTAAAAATCTGGCGGGTGAATTCCTTGCCGGAGAGTTTATTGAACAGGGGAAGGGCGACATTCACCAGCGCCATGGCCAGCAGGGCGGCTAGGGCGGCATACAGCAGGGACTCGCCGAGATACTGCAGCATCAGGCGCCGCCGGCCGGCGCCCAGCACCTTGCGCATGCCGATTTCACGAGCCCGGGCCGCCGACTGGGCCGTGGCCAGGTTCATGAAGTTGATGCCGGCGATCACCAGGATCAGCAGGGCGGCTACGGAAAAAATGATGACGTAGGACATATTGCCAATGCCGGCATCGTCGAAGTCGATGTCGGTCCCGAAATGGATGTCGGACAGCGGCTGCAGGTCGAGGCGGGCGAATTCTTCCAGGGTCGGTTTTTCCTTGAGGAAATGCTCCATCTTGCCGGCTACATGGGCCCGGCTGGTGTCGGCCGCCAGCAGGACATAGGTGTAAAACGTGCTGTTGTTCCAGCGCTCGACGGTATACCCCAGGTCTCTGGCCAGCACCATGGGGCCCAGGAACTGGAACTGCATGTGGGAATTGGGCGGTGGATCGGACACCACACCCGTGACCGTCAGGTCCCTGGAATTGGCCAGGTTGAGGGTTTTGCCCAGCGGGTCTTCGGCACCGAAGATCTTCTGCGCCAGGGTCGCGGTGAGCACCACTTCGTCGGGCTGGGTGAGGACCCGGGCCGGATCGCCCTTCTCCAGTGGAAAGGTGAACATGCGGAAGAACGACGGGTCGATATAGGCGCCCGCCTCCATGAAGGTCTGCCCGTCGCGGACCAGGCGCCAGCGGGTGGGCTCGAAGCGACAGAATTCCTCGATCTCGGGGATTTCCGCCTTCAGGGCCGGTCCGAGCGGCCCCTGGGTGATGGCCCAGTCCACCTCCTCCTCGAAGCGGATATGCTGGATGACCCGGTGAAGACGGTCGGACTGGACATGAAACGTATCGTAGCTCAGCTCGTCCTGCACCCAGAGCAGGATCAGAACGGCGGCGCTCAGTCCCAGGGCCAGGCCGACGATGTTGATGATAGTAAAGAGCTTGTTCTTTCTGAGGTTGCGCCAGGCGGTCTTGAGAAGATTCAGAAGCATGGGTGATACCTTTCTGCCGGGAATGGGGCCGGCGGGCCGACGGACCGGGCGACGACCATCGTTATGTCGGTCGCCATGGACAGGCGGGTGCCCTCGGCTGTCGAAGAAGATGGTGCATGGAGTGGGCCGTCCGGTGCCCGCTGCGGCAGGATGGTGCGGTCTGAAAGGGATGGGCGGAGATGGTGACTGTGGCTGGCGTGGATCATGACGGACCCTGTCCCCTTCGGGCAGCATGTGATGTCGACAGGTGATACGCTCCAGACGAAAAAATCGTTGGCCGCAGGTTTGATCCACGGCACAATCCGGCGGGGGCGGCCCCATGAAACGGCGGCGTGGCTGACGGATTCCCGCCCCATGTCCCGCCTTCTGCGCTATAATAAAAGTTTGAACTGCCTGGAGGTACAGGCCATGGGTCTCGCCGCCATTCTCCAACCCCGATGTCATGTAATTCTGGATACCTGTGCCCTGATCTACCTGGTGCGGCTGAATCTGCTGGAACGTGCGGCGGCCGGATTCGATCTGCTGATCCCCGAACAGGTCCTGGCCGAATTCCGTCACAAGTCCGGGGGGCGGCCGGTGAGCGAAGTGGTGGAGCGGCTGCTGCGGGAAGAGAGGCTCACCCTGCGGCCATCCACCGGACAGGGGACCCAGCCGCTGTCGGGCGGGGAGGGGGCGTGCCTGGCGCTGGCCCGCCAGTTGACGGGCGACCGGGCGAACCCGCCGGCGGTGGTGGTCACCGACGACGGCAAAGCCTGCCGGGTCCTGCGCGCCCAGGGGATTCCCTTCCTCAACACCCCGCTGCTTATCTGTACCCTGGTCCGGCTGGGCCGCCTGACGGCCGCCGACGCCGCAGCGGCCATCCGCCGCAATCTGGCCATGGGCCGCTACGGTCAGGATGTCATCCGCCGCATCCGGCTGCATTTCCATGAGAGCACCGGCGAGATCCTCGAAACCGGCCCCTGACCGGCCGGGTCGCCCCCCTTTGCCGTTGTCTCCAGCCGGTCCCTCGCCTATAATGGCGGGCAACCTGTCGCGAGGAGATGGCGCATGAACCGTACGTCGGGTACTGCTACCACCGTGTCGCTGCTGCTGATGTTCATGGCCTCCTGTTGGGCTGTGTCCGCCGGGAGCGGGGCCTACCTGCTGGTGGAAACGGGTTACCACTTCGCCCGACACACTGCATTCACCGATGCCGGCGGCTGATGCGAGGGGTTCGTTCCCCTGTACGGGGACGGTTACCGTGCCGCGGGCGATTTCGGACATTCGGCATCCATGGGGCTGGGCTTCGGCTACCGGCTCCTGCCGTATCTGTCGGTGGAAATCCGCCTGGCCTTTCACCCGCAATTCGTCTTCGACGGCCAAACCAACTTCCTGAGTCCGTCTGACCCGGAGCCGGTTCGCGGCGAAACCGACGTGCTGGCTCTGTTCGGGGACGTTGTGGTCGATTTCGGGGAGCTGGGCGTCCGGCTGCCGGGCGGGTTTGCCCCGCGGACCGGTGCCGGCATGGGCGTCGCCGCTGTCTGGATGGACGGCATGCGGTTGCGTTACCCGACCCTGGCCGTGCCCCACATTCTGACGACGCCGCGGGGTACGTCGGTCAACCTGGCCTTCAACCTGCGGGCCGGCGTGACACGGCCGGTGGGCGACGGGTTCAGCCTCCTGATCGAATACCGCTATATCCATTTCGGGGACGCCGCCACCGCGCGCGGCCAGGCGATGCGCTACCGTCCCTCCATCCGCGAGACCGTCTGGCTGCCCATTGGGGGTACCTCCGCGCCGCTGCGCGCCCACGGCCTCGTACTCGGTCTCCACTGGCATTTCTGACGCGGATTCAGGCCACAACCCGCACCTCCAGCTGACCCGATGACCGGGTAGCCGTTGACTTCATCCCGCCGGGCCGCTATAGTGCCGTCAAGGAATCGGTTTTTCCATGAACCGACCGGTCGGAAGGAGCGTCTTCTCGGGACAGCGCATATCCCCAGGCGGGACCGGCCGCCCCTATCCTACCCGTTGCAGGAGGTGAAACATGAACGCACAACGAACCATTTTCATCCGGATCCGGCTGGCCGTCCTGTTCCTGCTGGGTGGGGCTTGGCTGAGTGGTGGGCTGCCGGTGGCGGCGGAGATATCCAATTCAACCCATGTGACGGAAGATGCGTATGGTGTTCCCGTCATCACCGCCGGGACATTCGAGGATGCCTTCCGCATGGTGGGGTACCTTCACGCCCGTGATCGTTTCTTTCAGATGGATTATAACCGCCGCCTGTTCAGCGGCACCCTGGCCGAACTGGTGGGCGGATCCGCCCTCTTCAGCGACCTCCAGTTGCGCACCCTGGGCCTTCGCCGGGCGGCGGCGGAGTCTCTCGAAGTCCTCTCACCCGAAACGAGGGCGTGGCTCACGGCCTATGCCGCCGGTGTCAACGACTGGCTGGCCGGAGCGGCCGGCGCCCTGCCGCCCGAATATCCGGCCCTGGAGCTCACCGCCGCCGAAATACCTCTCTGGACGGAAGTGGATACCCTGACCATCATCAAGGGACTGACCTTCGGGCTCGCCTTCGATTTGCAGGAGTTGACCCTCACCGAGGCCTGGCTGACCTTTCAGACGACGGGTGCGGCCAACAATTTCGACGGCGCCGCCCTCTTCTCCGAAGACCTGTATCGCAGCTCGCCCTTCCATCCGGCGGTCACCATTCCCGATGCGAAATTGCGGCCGATTTCCCCTCGGCCGCCGGCGAAAGCGTCGCCCCGACCGTCCTACCTCCATGACCGGACACGGACCATGCTGCGCCGGTTGCGCGAGAAATACCAGCGGGTACCCCGGCTGGCCCGGGCCCTGCGTCCGTCGGAGCGGCCGGCCGGCAGCAACTGGTGGCTGGTGGCCGGCGGCCTCACCGATTCGGGCGATCCCCTCATGGCCAACGATCCGCACCTGGCTCTGGACACGCCGGCCGTGTTCTGGGAAGTGCGGGTGCGGGTCCATTCACCGGCCCACCCCATGGACGTCTTCGGGATCACCTATCCCGGCGCGCCCATGATCGTACTGGGCGCCAACCGCCGCATCAGCTGGTCGGCCACGGTCAATCCCATGGATGTCACCGATGTCTATCAGGAGCGCATCGTGCTGGATCCGGTCAGTGGCCTGCCTACCCACACCATCTTCGAGGGCTCACCGGAGCCGCTGAAGGTGATTGTCCAGATCTTCCTGATCAACCAGACGGGTGACGGCGTACCGAATAACCTGATACAGGCGCAGGTCGGGCCCCTGGATGGCGGAAGAACGTTTGTCGTCCCGCGCCGCAACAACGGGCCCCTCATCGCCTTCGATTTTGCCGATCCCGATGAACCCCTCGCCCTGAGCGTGCAGTTCGCCGGCTCCCGGGCCACCCGCGAACCCGATGCGTTCCGGCTGTGGGCCCTGGCTGAAAACATGGCGGACTTTCTGGCCGGCCTGGAATACTTCGATGTCGGCTCCCAGAATTTCGGTTATGCCGATGTGGACGGCAACATCGCCTATTTCGCCGGCGGGGAGATGCCGGTGCGCGAAGACCTGCAGACTCTTGGCGTGCCCGACGGCGGGGCGCCGCCCTACATGGTCCGCGACGGCACGCACCAGTTCCGCCACGAGTGGCTGCCGGTGGCGAATCCGCAACCGAACCAGAGCCTGGCCTGCGAGATCCTGCCCGCCGCCGAAATGCCCCACCTGATCAACCCGGCCCGGGGCTACATCATCAATGCCAATAACGATCCGCTGGGCATCTGCCTGGACAACGACCCCCTGAATCAGCTGCGACCCGGAGGCGGTGTCTATTACCTCAATCCCGGCTATGCCATGGGGTGTCGCGCCGGCCGTTTGCAGGACCTGTTCGACGCCTCCCTCGCCGGCAAGGTTCCGCTCTCGGTGCAGACCATGATGGACTTCCAGGCCGACCACCAGCTGCTGGATGCCGAGGTGTTCGTTCCTTACCTGCTGGCCTCTGCGGACAAGGCTCGCCGGCGGCCGGGCACCACGGCCGGCATGCTGGCCGATTCGGCCGCCGTCAGCGAAGCGGTGGAGCGGTTGCGGCAATGGGATTTCAGCACCCCCACCGGAATCACGGCCGGTTTCGACCCGGGGGATGATCCGGAGAATCTGCCCGATCCATCGCCGGAAGAGGTGGATGCCAGCGTCGCGGCCACCATTTACGCCGTCTGGCGGGGCCAGCTCATCAAACGCGTCATCGACGATACGCTGGACACTTACGGCCTCCGCTGGCTGGCGCCGTCCAGCGACCGCAGCATGGTGGCCCTGCGCCATCTGCTGGACAATTTTTCGGTGAACCAGGGGGTCGGCGCTTCGGGTATCGAATTCATTCCCGGCGGTGATCTCGATGCCGTGCTGCTGCAGGCCCTGGCTGACGCTCTGGATCTCCTGGCCGGCAGCCGCTTCACCGCCGCGTTCGGCAATTCCGTCCAGCAGGACGACTATCGCTGGGGCTACCTGCACCGGATCGTGCTGAATCATCCCCTGGGCGGAGCCTACAACATACCGCCGGCCGGAGGATTGGGCAACGTGGCGTCGGGACTGCCCGGCCTGGCCCGCAGCGGCGGCTACAACACGGTGGATGCCGCCAGTCACAGCCCCCGGGCCGACGGTGTCAACGAGTTCATGTTCGGCTCCGGACCGGTGCGCCGTTTCGTGGGCCAGTTGGCCCCCGACGGCGTCATCGTTCACCAGGTGATCCCCGGCGGCGCCGGCGGCGTAAAGGATAGCCCCCACCAGGCCGACCAGCTCCGCCTCTGGCTCACCAATGCCTACGTGCGGCGCGACCTCCGGCCGATCCCGGGCGACCTCGATGGCGACGATACCGTCGATGCCGCGGATGTACTGCTCCTGTCGGAATATTTGGTGGAAAGAACCGGCTGTTTTATGTGTTTTCCCCTCGAAGTGGCCGATCTCAACAACGACGGCCGCATCACCGTGGTCGATCACCTGTTGCTGAAACTGATGGTGGAATCCGGACCGCAAGATTGACCCCGGTCGGCCCGACCTCCGGTCATATGGTCATGGACCCTGAGAGTCTGAAGCGAATCCGCATTTCTGCCCAGGTAAAGTGAGAGGTCCAGATTGAGCCTCGATGAAGCCGCATGAGGTCATCTCTATCCCCGGTTCACCCCCCCGGAGGGCCGCAATGACGTGAGGGGCTACCAGAAGATCCGGTCAGGTTGGTTTTTCGACAGAGATCCCGCCCCCGGAAGCGTTTTCTGTATTGGCGTGGATGGTTTGTTCTCACCGGAACGTCTACGGCGGTAGCGAATCGGCGGACTCGAGGTTGGCCCATACCATCCGCAACAGAGTCGCTTCCCGATGTTGGGGTTACATTCTCCAGGCATCGACGATTTTTTTCTGTTTTCCAGTAAATTCATGTAAATAATATTTTTAACGCATGACCTCCTCCGATGATGCCCGTCTTTGGCGAGAAATCGGGGCCAGGCCGGACTTTCTTCATGGAACTCTTCCGGCGGGTGATGGCCGAGCCGCTTCTTTGGACCCCGGGCCGGCTGGCGCCGGGAGCCAGCACCCGGGAAGCGGCATCGGCCGGCTGGGCGAACGGCGAGGATGGGGCAGGGTCCGTCTCGGGGCGGTCAGAGGCCGCCATCGTTCGCAGGGTGGCGGACCCAGGGTGGAGTTGCGGTTGCCGGTGACAGGCTGGCAGAAATCGTCATCGACAGCATTGAATGCTGCTCCGCAACATGCATCCTCATGCTATATTCATATTGGCCTTCGGATTCGATACGCAAGGCCAGAATATTGATCCGGATGGTTGTCCATTCTCGCGACGATACTTGCGGAGAGAGGGGTCATTACGATCCATGAGAAGTGTCGTCGGTCAGGTCCCTGGCGTGTCTGAAATATTTGCGGGGAGGCATCCAAGATGAACAAACACCATCGCGCTCAGTGGGTATCGCTCCTGAGTGTAGCCGCCCTCTGCCTGGCGGCGGGTGTGATGCTGGCCGACGGGCACGACAGCGCTTCGACGGCGAGCCATTTCCAGACCAAGGGGTTTGATGTGGGGGACCCCGTCACGGCCAACGCCGGGGCATACCACTTCGAGCTGCTCCTGCTGGATCTGGGGGGGCCGCTGCCGCTGCGATATGTTCTGGACTATCGCTCCGACCGTTCCGACGAGATCAATATCACGGGCATGGATGGGCCTTTCGGGAGTCGCCTCAACCGGTGGTTGGTCCGGCAGCAGTGGTTCCCTGGGCCAGTGACCGTCGCTGTCAACCTGGGGGGCGGCGAGACCCCCGTCTTCACCCCGGCGCCGGAACGTGCCGGAGAGTGGGTGCTGGACGCCGCCTCACCGGTGCGTTACCAACTGCTGGAGACGGGCGAAACGTATGACGACGGATACTTCTACCTGTTGGATCCTATTCTGGAATGGGTCTTCATCTTTGAGAAGGCGGCCATACCCGGCTGGTGCGGCAGCGATACATCCTGCAGTTCTCGTCTGGTGGCGGTAGTGGATCGCAACGGTAACACCCACACCTGGACCTACACTGCGGCGGACAGCTTTCGGCCGGCCCGGGTCTCTGACGGACTGGGGCGATGGCTGGATTTTACCTACGACGGCCGGAAGCGGCTGATCTCGGTGGTCGACCAGGCCGGCCGGTTTGTCGTCTTCACTCCGGAGGCGGAAGCGGCTGACTGCCCGACCTGGAACAACCGGCTGCAATCGGTGCTGCGTTCCGTGACCGACGCCCACGGACAGGTCACCACGTTCCTGTATGCCTGCGACCGGGGGAGCTTCCAACTGGTGGGTAGTCTCCGCCGGCCAGCCGGCAATCAGCCCTACACACAGACCTACGCGCAGCAGGCGCTGAACGAGGTACCCTGGGAGTGGCGAGTCATGTCCCAGACGGACGCTTATGGGAACGTGACGGCCTTGGCGTACGACCCTGCCGTCAACCGGGTGACCGAGACTCGCCCCGATGGCGAAGTGGTGGTCTATGAGCACCAGTACAACGACGGTATACCCAAACAGCTGACCGATCCCGAGGGCAAGACGGCCGTCTTCGGCCAGACCGTCCACGAGCAGATCGGCTCGGTGACCGACCGGCTGGGCGACACCAGCCTCTTCGCCTACCATCCCGAGACGGGTCAGCTCACTGCCCACACTGACGCCCTGGGGCGAACCACTACCTGGACCTGGGAGGCCCGGGAACAAACCTTCTCCAATCCGTTCAGCAAGGTGGAGGCGACCTTCACCTGCTACGATCTGGTTCGGGTGGACCATGCCGATGGTACGTGCGAGACTTTCTCCCACGACGACCGGGGCAACGTGCTCGCCCGCATCGACCGGGCCGGCCAGACTTGGGTGTACACCTACAACGGGCGGGGTCAGGTAGTCACGGAGACCAATCCGGCAGGAGGCGCGGCCACGTATACCTACAACGCCGACGGGACCCTGGCCACGGCCACCGACAGCGACACCGGCATGACTCTCTATGAGTACGATCTCTACAAGCGGCCCAGCCGGATCAGCTACCCGGACGGAAGCGTGGTGCACCTGCTGTACGACCTCAACGACCGGCTGGTGTCGCGGACCGACGAGAACGGGGGGGAGACCCTCTTCGCCTGGGACGCCAACGGCAACCTGGCCAAGGTGACCGACCCGGAGGGGCGGGAGACGGTATACGGGTACGACCTGATGGACCGGCTGGTCAAAACTACAGACCGACTGGGGCACGCCGCCCGACTGGCTTACGACACGATGGGCCGGCTGGCCGAGACGTCCGACGCCACGGGTGTCAAGGCCGCCTGGGGATACGATCCGCAGGGCTGGCCGGCCAGCCTGACCCGGGCCGGAAAGACCTGGGCCACAGCCCACGACGATGAGGGGGTGCCAGTGTCGCGGACAACGCCACTGGGTCGTACAGCCAGCCATGTCACCGACAAGCTGGGGCTGCTGGCCGGCTATACGGACCCCGAGGGGAACACCACCACCCTGCAGCGGGACGCCGTGAACCGGGTCACGGCGGTGACCGATCCCAACGAACTCACCACCGGCTACGGCTGGACCGACCGGGGGGATCTGGCGGAAGTCACCCTGCCGGGGGACGCGGCGGCGGCCTACACCTACGACGCGCGGGGCCTGTTGGCGGAGCTCGCCGATCTGAACGGGGCGGTCTGGAGCTTCGCCTACACCGTTATGGGCCGGCTCCTGGAACGGGAGGATCCCCTGGGCCGGACGACCCTGTACGGCTACGACATCCGGGGGCGGCTGGACCAGGTGGCCTGGCCCGGGGGCGGGAGCCTGGATGTGACCCTGGACGGGGCCGGCAACGTGCGGCGGCTGGCGTATGCGGGCGGGCCAGACCTGAATTACTTCTACGACAGTGAGAACAGGCTGCTGACGACGGAAGGGGTGACGCTGGAGCGGGATGCCGAGGGCCGGGTGGTCTCCACCGCCGACGGGGGGACGGCTTTCGGGGCAACTTACGACGGGGCCGGACGGCTGGCTTCGGTGACATACGACAATGGCGCCTTTACGGTAACCTACACGTACGACGTGGGGGAAAACGGCACGGGGTTGCTGACCGGGGTGAGCGACAACCTGACCGGCACCGCCATCGCCTTCACTTACGACGACGACATGCGGCTGCGTACAATGGTGCTGCCGAACGGGGAGATCATCACCCGTACCTGGGACAACGCCGACCGTCTGACCCGGCTCCAATCGGGCCATCACGTGGACCTGGCCCTGTCATACGACCCGGGGGGAAGGATAACCGCCGTGGACCTCATCGCTCCACTACCCCCGTCGGAGCACCTGCAGAGCGCCCCGGTGGGGTGGACCTACGATGCCGCTTCCCAGAACAGTTCTCCGGGTTGGACTCATGACGACCAGGGCCGGGTCACGGCCACGCCGGAGCACGCTCTGGCCTGGGACGGAGCCAGCCGGCTGACCGGCGTGGACGGGGTGAGGCTGACCTACAACGGTCTGGGGCAGGCGCGGACCCGCACCGCGGGGGGGGCGACCGACCGGTTCCACTACAACCAGGCCCTGGCCCTGGCGCCGCTGGTGGCGGAACAGGATGAGGGAACGGGGCAGATGCGGCGTTACTACGTCTGGACGCCGGAGGGGCGTTTGCTGTACCTGATCGAGGTCATGACCGGCCACCAGGTACTGTTCTATCACGGCGACCAGGTGGGCTCCACCCTGGCCCTGACGGACGCTGCCGGCGAGGTCGCCGACGCGTACGCCTACGACCCTTACGGGCGGCTGCTCGCGCACGAGGGGAGCAGTTCGCAGCCTTTCACCTTCAGCGGGGCCTGGGGCGTGCGGCAGGAAGGCGCCGGCCTTTACCAGATGCGGGCCCGGTACTACGACGCGGCAGCCGGGCGCTTCCTCTCCCCCGAGCCCCTCTGGCCCCAGCTGCTGGAGCCCAGGGCGCTCAACCCTTACCAGTACGCCCACGGCGACCCGGTCCGGTTCATCGACCCGGCGGGATCGAGCCCGGAACTGCCGCTGTTCCATGAGCAGTCGATCAGAGACCATGTGGCCGCCATTACATCCGAGGTAAATTCCAGACTGGATGAGATGGTCAGCAATGTTGTTCTGGCAGGAGACGTCCGACATGATTGGAATGAACTCCAGGATGAACTTGACAAGGCGCTTTGGTACGCACCAGCTGCCATCATCGCGGAGATGGGCATGTCGGATGTGGTGGAAAGAGAACTGGAGCGCAAGCGGAATAGAGTCGAATCAAAGCGCAAGCACTATGCGGACATTAATGAGACGATCAACCGGCAGAAAAGAGAATTGAAGGAGTTCATCATCGGCAAGAGATTAACCATTTACAAACTGCTTGCCCAGATCGCCCAATGGAACGATATCTTGAGGAAACTGGAGGAAAACCATCAAAAATCAGCACTATACCATCTCGCCGAAGGGCGTCTGTCAGAAGCCAGAGAAGCTCTTGAGGCGGCCAAGAAAGCCGGATCCGGGATCGATCAGGTCAACAGGTACCGAGAGGACTTGCTGGGGATTTTGAATTACTGAAGAGTATGCGGGGCGGTCTTTTTTTTCACGGAGCCGAAGGGGAGAGCCGTTTCCTCGGTCCGTATCATGCTGGTTTGAGGTGCGTTTCGCGTTCGGAACCTGCCGGATGTCAGGCAACATCATTTTGAATTTTTTCATGCCATGTCCAAAGAGCGGGGGATTCCGGTGCCCCTGTCCGGAATAAAGGCTCAGGGAATGCAGGACTTGAGACCTGGTCACGGAGCCTCGAGTTATAGTCTTAACACTTGACACTGCTCACGGAAAAGTGGAAGCCGCAAATGCTGTTGTCGAAGAAAAGGGGATTTGGACTATATGACAGGGCGTCTCCCGCAAAGATAAGAGCGAGGGGCTTCTCCGCGTGGGATGCGAGCGCCTATTTCGGACGGGTTGCTGTGCAGGAAACCATTCAAGAGCTCCAGAGAACAGGGAAGATTAAAACCTCCCCAAGAGGCGGGGTGTATTGAAGGTTCTGGAAAAATTGCACATAACCAATAGAGCCTCTGCTCTGTGAGTAGGGTGAGGGATGATTTCCCGCGGATATCCACTGCCGGGCGAATAGCGATAGCGGCCCGTCAATTCGTTTGGGCCGTCGGATCGCGGGCGTCATCCGTCGGACAGAATTCGCCCGCATTTCCTGTCAGGAGAAGTGAAAGGTCAGATTGAGCGTCGATGAAGCCTCATCGGGCCGGTCTGCACTCCGGCTCATCCCCACGGTGGATCTCAATGACGTGTAGGTGGTCTCCGGAGATCTGTTCGGGGCGTTTAGGGTTGCAGATTCCGCTGATGGGACACACTTGTCCCGTCCTGGCGTGGATGAGTTGCACTCACGGGAACGATGCAGTACCGCAATGGACAGGACCTCTGAAGATAGGCCAGCGCCGCCCGAAAAGATTCGCCTCCGGATGTGTGTGCCGCACTGTGTCGGCAACGGCGATTTTCGGTATCCTGACAAGGTTTTGTCTAAAAGTACCCTTAACCCATGAGCGTGACCGATGACCCTTGTTTTGGGTGAAAATTTCGGGCTATCCTGCCTCGCCGTCACCGGTCGGATAGAGGTGGATGTACTTGTAGGCGTTGCCGGTGTTGAAGAGCACAACGGTCTCCCCGTCCCGAATCCACCCTGATTCCCTGAGCTTGCGAAAAGCCGTCAGCGTGGCGCCGCCTTCGGGCGCGGCGAAGATGCCCTGGGTGCGGGCCAGCCGCAGCGTATCGGCCATGATCTCCTCGTCGCTGACGGCGACGGCTGTGCCGTGGCTTTCCCGCAGGGCGCGCAGAATCAGGAAATCGCCCACGGCGGCGGGCACGCGCAGGCCGTCGGCCAGGGTCCGGGCGCCGCTCCACGGTTCGGCGAACTCCATGCCGGCATGGAACGCCCGCACCATGGGCGCGCAGCCGTCCGACTGCACTGTGACCATGCGCGGCCGGTGACCGTCGATCCAGCCCAGGGCCTCCATTTCGGCGAAGGCCTTCCACATGCCCACCAGGCCGGTGCCGCCGCCGGTAGGGTAGATGATGACGTCGGGCAGCGTCCAGGCCATCTGCTCGGCCAGTTCGTAGCCCATGGTCTTCTTGCCTTCCAGGCGGTAGGGCTCCTTGAGGGTAGACACGTCGAAGCGGCCGTGGGCTTTCACGCCTTCGGCCGCCAGCCGGCCGCAATCGGTGATGAGACCGTCGACGAGGGTAACGGTGGCGCCGTGGGACACACACTCGGCGATGAAGGGCGCCGGGACGTCGCGGGGCATGAAAATGTGCGCCTCGAGACCGGCCAGGGCGGCATAGGCGCTGAGAGCGCCGCCGGCGTTGCCGGCCGAGGGGATGGACAGGGCCGTGGCGCCCAGTTCCCAAGCGCGGGAGACGGCCATGGCCAGGCCGCGGGCCTTGAAGGAGCCGGTGGGATTGACTCCCTCGTCCTTGACGTAGAGGGTGTCGAAATCCAGGTCTGCCGCCAGCCGTTCGGCGCGGTGGAGGGGTGTCCAGCCCTCGCCCAGGCAGAGGCGGTAGTGCGGATCCCGCACTGGCAGCAGTTCATGGTAGCGCCACATGGTGGCCTCACGGCCGGCCAGGGATTCGCGGGACCATTGCCGGCGGGCCTGTTCGAGGTCATAGCGGGCCAGCAGCGGTTTGGAACAGTCGGGGCACAGGTTCCAGGGTTTCTCGAACGGGAGCGTTTTTTTGCAGTAGCCACATTCCAGATGGGTCAGGTAGTTCATGTTTGCCTCGCGGATAGCGGATCTGGAACCGGCCGGCCACAGGGCCCGCCGGACCGCAGAACTCATTGTACACGAAGTCGTGACCCACGGACAGGTATCCGGTGGAATCTTCCGGATGAATGCCGACGCCGCCCGTCAGCCTGGCGGACCGGCGGCGCCCCGGCTCGGCCTCAGGCCAGCAGGTTGCGGGCGATGACGTAGCGCTGGATCTCCGAGGTGCCCTCATAGATCTCGGTGATGCGCTGGTCGCGATACAGCCGCTCCACCTTGTAGTCTTTCATGAAGCCGTAGCCGCCGTGGATCTGCAAGGCCTTGTAGCAGACCCGGTGGGACATTTCCGAGGCGAAAAGCTTCAGGATGGCCGATTCCTGGGTGAACCGCTTCTGTTTCTGCTCCTTCATCCAGGCGACCTTGTACAGCATGGTCTTGGCCACTTCCACGTCGGTGGCCATATCGGCCAGCATGAACTGGATGCCCTGGAATTCGCTGATGAGCTGGCCGAACTGGCTGCGCTCCTTGGAATATTTGACGGCTTCCTCCAGGGCGGCCTCGGCGATGCCCACCGCCTGGGCGGCGATGCCGATGCGGCCGCCGTCCAGGGTGGCCAGGGCGATGCTCAGGCCCTTGTTCTCCAGGCCCAGCATGGCGTCCGCCGGGATGCGGCAGTCTTCGAAGACCATCTCGGTGGTGCTGGATGTGCGGATACCCAGCTTGTTTTCGTGCTTGCCCACGGTGAAACCGGGGGTGTCGTTCTCGACGATGAAGGCCGAGATGCCCTTGGCGCCGCGATCCTTGTCCGTCTGGAAGAAGGCGATGATGACCTCGGCGAAGCCGCCGTTGGTGGTAAAATTCTTGACGCCGTTGAGCACCCAGCTGTCGCCGTCCCGCACTGCCGAGGCCCGCAGGGAGCCCGGATCGGAGCCGGCGCCCGGCTCGGTGATGGAGAAGCAGCCGAACACCTCACCCGCCGCAAGTTTGGGCAGGTATTTCTTCTTTTGCTCCTCGGTGCCGAACCGCAGCAGGGGATCGTTCACCAGGGAGTTCTGTACGGACATGCCCACCCCGGTACCGGCGTCCACCTTGCTGATCTCCAGCAGGGCCCCGGCGTAGGCGATGTCGCCCATCTCCGATCCGCCGTATTCTTCGGGCACCGTCATGCCGAGATAGCCCAGTTCACCCAGCGTCCGCAGGCCGCCCATGTTGACTTCCTGCTTTTCATCCAGCTCCATGACCACCGGCGCCAGCTGTTCGTCCGCAAAACGGCGGGCTTCCTGGATGACCATCTCCTGTTCGTCGGTAAACGTATAATCCATGATGATATCCTCCCTTAGGTTTCCACGGTGGAGTCGGAGCGGGTTTCGGCCCACTCCTTGATATACGTGGCGATCTCGTCGATATCGGCGCCGGGGCCGAACAGACGGCCCACGCCGAGCTCGTTGAGACGGTCGCGATCCTTGTCGGGGATGATGCCGCCGCCCGTCAGCAGGCGGTCGCCGAGGCCATGCTCCAGCATCAGCTCCCGCACCCGCCTGAACTGGGTCATGTGCGAGCCGGACAGCACCGACAGGCCGATGACGTCGGCGTCCTCCTCGATGGCGGCGTTGACGATGGCCTCCGGCGTCTGCTGGAGGCCGAGATAGACCACCTCCATCCCGTTTTCCACCAGGCTGCGGGCGATGACCTTGACCCCCCGGTCATGTCCGTCGAGCCCGGGTTTGGCCAGCACTACCTTGATTTTTTTTCCTGTCATTGCCTCCTCCCACACATCCTCTCCGCTAAACATGATTCAGGGATACACCTCTCCGGAACCCTTCTTGCCGTCGGCCCATGCCGGCCGGATCAATAGAACGGCGGCTCGCGGTAGGTGCCGAACACCTCGATGAGGGAATCCGTAATCTCGCCGACGCTGGCGTACACCCGCACGCACTCCAGCAGGTGCGGGGTCAGGTTGTCCCGGCCGGCGGCGGCTTTGGCCAGCGCCTCCAGCCGCAGCCGGACGGCATTGTTGTCGCGGTCCCGGCGGGTCTCCTCCAGCCGGCGCAGCTGGTCGGGCTCCACGTTCTCGTCTATTTCCAGGACCGGGATTTCCAGCTTCTCCTGCTCGTTGACAAAGTGATTGACCCCGATGTGGTATTTCCGTCCCCGGGAGATGGCCTTCTGATACTCGTAGGCGGCGCGGGTGATCTCCTTCTGGGGGAAACCCTGCTCGATGGCGGCCACCACGCCGCCGAGGCGCTCCAGCTTGGCGAAGTACTCTTCGGCCTGCTCTTCCATCCGGTTGGTGAGGGTTTCGATGAAATAGGAGCCGCCCAGCGGATCGGCGATGTTGGTGACGCCGCTTTCGAAGGCGATGACCTGCTGGGTGCGCAGGGCGATCTCCACCGCTTTCTCCGAAGGGAGGGCCAGGGCTTCGTCCATGGAGTTGGTGTGCAGGCTCTGGCAGCCGCCCAGGACGGCGGCCAGGGCCTCCAAAGCGGTGCGCACGATGTTGATCTCCGGCTGCTGGGCCGTCAGGCTGCAGCCGGCCGTCTGGACGTGAAAACGGCAAAGCCAGGAGCGTGGGCTCTTGGCGCCGTATTTTTCCCGCAGGTGCCGGGCCCAGATCCGGCGGGCGGCGCGCAGCTTGGCGATCTCCTCGAAGAAGTCCAGGTGCGAATTGAAGAAAAAGGAGAGGCGCGGCGCGAAGGTGTCCACGTCGAGTCCCGCTTCGATGGCTTTTTCCACATAGGTGAAGCCGTCGGCCAGGGTGAAGGCCAGCTCCTGGGCGGCCGTGGAGCCGGCCTCGCGGATGTGGTAGCCGCTGATGGAGATGGTGTTGTACTGGGGCACGTGCTCGCTGCAGAAGGCCATGAGGTCGGTGATGAGGCGCAGGTGCGGCTGGGGCGGGAAGATCCATTCCTTCTGGGCGATGAACTCCTTCAGGATGTCGTTCTGCAGGGTGCCGCGGATCCGGTCGAAGGGCACGCCCTGCTTTTCGGCCGTGGCCAGGAACATGGCGAAGATCCAGGCCGCCGGGGCGTTGATGGTCATGGAGGTGGACACGTCGCCCAGGGGGATCCGGTCGAAGACGATCTCCATGTCGGCCAGGGTGTCCACGGCCACCCCCGTCTTGCCCACCTCACCCAGGGACAGGGGGTGGTCCGAGTCGCGGCCGTACAGGGTGGGGTTGTCGAAGGCCACGGACAGGCCCGTCTGTCCTTTCTCCAGCAGGAAGCGGAAGCGCCGGTTGGTCTGCTCGGCGTTGCCCATGCCGGCGAACTGGCGCTTGGTCCAGAGCCGGCCACGGTACATGGAGGCATGCACGCCCCGGGTGTACGGGTATTGGCCGGGATAGCCGAGATCGCGGACCGGATCGAAGTCGGCCAGATGGTCAGGCGTGTACAGGGGTTCCAGTTCCTGGCCCGACAGGGTGGTGAAGTCGGCGTCCCGCAGGCGCCCTTGTTCATAATGCTGCCGCCACAGGGCCTTTTTGTCCGTGTCATCACGTTTCTTGGTCATGGTTGCGTTCCATCCTGATTCTGGATTTCAACTCGTGGATGAAGGGGAAGGGCGATTCGCCCCCATCCGCCAGTTGCCGGGCCACGCGGGCGATCTCCTCCCGGGCGTCGGTCAGCCGCAGGAAATCCGCCCACAGGTGTTGCTGGATGTGGGTCCGGATGTCCTCGGCCAGCCGTTGCTGCCGCTTGCGGCGCAGCCGGCCCTCTTCGCGGAACCGGGTGATGAGCCGTTCCACGGTCTGGAATACCTCGGGCATCCCCGTCCCGTCGTGGGCGGAGGCGGTCAGCAAGGGCGGCGGCTGGTAGCCCGGCCGGTGGGCGTCCATCTGGAAGATAAAGCGCAGGGAGTCGAGAACCATGTCCACGCCGGGCTGGTCGGCCTTGTTGATGAGAAAAATATCACCGGCTTCCATGATGCCCGCCTTGAGGGCCTGGATGATGTCGCCGGTGCCGGGCTGCAGCACCAGGATGACGATGTCGGCGCAGTTCAGCACGTCCAGCTCGGCCTGGCCGACGCCCACGGTCTCGATAAGGATCCAGTCCATGCCGAAGGCGTCGAAAACCTCGGCCGCGTATGGCGTGGCCGGCGACAACCCGCCGTGGCCATCGCGCGAGGCCAGGGAGCGGATGAAGACGCCGGGGTCGCCGATGTGGTCCTGCATGCGGATGCGGTCCCCCAGAAAGGCGCCGCCCGAGAAAGGGCTGGTGGGGTCCACGGCGATGACGGCCAGGGTGTGGCCGGCGGCGCGGGCCCGGCGGGTGAGGGCCGAGGTCACGGTGCTCTTGCCCACGCCGGGCGGACCGGTGATGCCGATGCGCACGGCGCCCCGTTGCAGCGGGAAAAGACGGTGGCGGATCTCCGGATGCAGATCCGGCCGATTTTCCAGCAATGACACGAGGCGGGCGCAGGCGATCCGGTCGCCCTGGCTGAATTTTTCCCAGAGGGCAGGGGATAGGGCCGGGTCCGGCTGTGTATTCACCGCAGGGAATTCTCCTTACTGGCGGATCGTTTGTTGAATGGTTCAGAATCTTTAGCGATTGATCTCGATTTATTGTAGGGAGGAAAGAGGGCATTTGTCAAGGTGAGGATGAGAACGGGGCGGGGAAGGCGGCGGTTTCCCTTGACTTCATTGAGGCGACGGCTAGAATGGACCTGAAATCTGTTGCCGTCGAACCGGGAAAGCCGATGAAACCGACCATTCTCATCGTCGAGGACGAGGACGCCATCGCCGACACCCTCGTATACGCGCTGGAGACCGACGGCTGCCGAGTCCATCGCTGCGACACCGAAAGGGCCGCCCGGCACTTTCTGGCCGATCACGCGGCCGACCTGATCATCCTGGATATCGGCCTGCCCGACGGCAACGGATTCGAGCTGTGCCGCCATATCCGACGGACATCGACGGTGCCCGTCATCTTTCTCACCGCCCGCAGCGGCGAGGTGGACCGGGTGGCCGGCCTGGAGATGGGCGGCGACGATTACGTCGTCAAGCCCTTCAGCCCACGGGAGATGGCGGCGCGCGTCCGGGCCGTATTGCGCCGGACCGACCACCGCGGCGCGGCGCCGGCCGCCCCCCCGGCACCGGCCCATGGCTTCCCGTTCCATCTCGATGAAAACCGCAGCCGCATCAGTTACTTCGGCCATGTTCTCGATCTGTCCCGCTATGAGTACCACCTGTTGCGCACCCTCATGGCCCACCCCGGCTGGATCTACTCGCGGGAAAAACTGATGACCATGATCTGGGACGAGCCCGACATGAGCACCGAGCGTACCGTCGACACCCACGTCAAGACCATCCGGGCCAAGCTGCGCGCCGTGCGTCCCGGCATCGACGCCATCCTGACCCACCGCCACGTGGGCTATTCCCTGAGGGAAGAATGGTGAAGATCCGCTATCGCATACTCCTGGGGTTCGTGGTCATCATCGCCGGCGGTTTCTATTTCCTGACCTCCTGGACCATTACCGATCTGCGGGTGCAGCCGCTCAAGGCTTCGGAAGAGGCGCTGGTGGACACCGCCCACCTGCTGGCGGCCTTTCTGGAGATCCGGCTGGCCGAGGAGGGGCTGGCCGTGTCCGATCTGCGGCAGGTGATGGCCCGGGCGGCCCGTAGGCACTTTCTGGCCCGCATCTACCAGCTGGACAAGCAGCAGGTAAACCTGCGCGTGTACGTGACAGACCCGCGGGGGGTGGTGGTGTTCGATTCCGACGGCGGTCGGGATGAAGGCGTCGACTATTCGGAGAAGAACGACGTGTATCTTACCCTGCGCGGCCGGTACGGCGCCCGGGCCACCAAGATGACGGCGGACGATTTCTATTCCACGGTGCTCCATGTGGCGGCGCCGGTCCATGATGGGGACGGCCGGTTGCGCGGTGTGCTGACCGTGGCCAAGCCGGTGGAGAGCGTGAAGCCGTTCATCACCGAAGCGGTCCGCAACATCGTTCTCGCCGCGGTGCTGGCGTTCCTGGCGGCGGGGGTGCTCAGTTTCGTTATCGCCGACTGGATCAGCCAGCCGTTGCAGCGGCTGATCCGTTACTCCCGCGCGGTACGGGACGGTGAGCGCGTCGGACTGCCGCGGCTGGGCGGGGGCGAGGCCGCCGCCCTGGGGGAGGCGTTCGAGGAGATGCGTGACGCCCTGGCCGGCCGGAAATATCTGGAGCATTCCATCCAGACCCTGACCCACGAGCTCAAGAGCCCCCTGTCTTCCATCCAGGGGGCCGCCGAGTTGCTGACGGAGGAGATGGAGCCGCCGCAACGGCGAAAATTCATCGGCAACATCCGCGCCGAGACCGGCCGCATCCAGCGACTGGTGGATCGCCTGTTGCGGCTGGTGGAACTGGAGAACCGCAAGACGCTGGAGAACGTGGAACCCGTTCGCCTGGACCTGATGCTGGACGAGCTGGCCGACAGCCTGGGGCCGCTGCTGCGGCCGAAGAACCTGTCTCTCGACCGGGATATCCCGGCCGGGCTGGTGGTGACGGGCGAGGGGCTGCTCATCCGCCAGGCGGTCCTGAACCTGCTGCAGAACAGCATCGATTTTTCGGCCGCCGGCGGCCGCATCACCGTGTCGGGGCGGCGGGGCGGGGCAAAGGTGATCCTGGAAATCGCCGATGAGGGGGCCGGCATTCCCGAGTATGCCCGGGACCGGGTGTTCGAAAAATTTTACTCCCTCCCCCGGCCGGACACCCGCCGGAAGAGCACGGGACTGGGCCTTTCCCTGGTCCGGGAAGTGGCCGAACTGCACGGCGGCGACATTCTGCTGCTGCCCAATGAACCCCGGGGCACCCGCGCCCGGCTTGCGTTCCACGCCTGAGGGCGGCGGCCGGGATCACGCCGCGACCAATTCCAAATTGACACCTCCGGTTGAAGAATCTAGAATGTAAGGACTTTGTCCCCACCGTGTGACGAAGAAGTCCAATCCCGAAAGGAGTCCATCATGCGCCCCACCCTGCAGTTTTTGGGAAATGAGCTAAAAGAACAAATTGTTGCGGAAGCCTTTACTGTTCTGAAGGAACTGGGGGTGGAGGTCCAGAATCCGGAGGTCCTGTCCCTGCTGGGTGAACACGGGGCGGCAGTGGATCTGTCGCGGCAGCGGGCCTGTTTTTCCGAAGCGCTGATCCGAAAATGCCTCGAAACCGCGCCGCGAGCCTTTGCCCTGTACGATGTGTACGGTGAGCCGACCCATGATTTCTCGGGCGACAATGTCCATTTCACCCCCGGTTCGGCGGCCCTGAATATCCTCGACAGTGAAACAGGCAAGATGCGCAAGCCGGTCACCGTCGATTACGTGGATTACGTCAAGGTCGTCAACCAGCTGGACCATATCGCTTCCCAAAGCACCGCCTTCATCCCCGCCGACGTGCATGAGCGGATTTCCGACAGCTACCGGCTGTTTCTGAGCCTTCTTTACGGCGAAAAGCCGGTGGTGACCGGCACATTCACCATCGAAGCCTTCGCAGTGATGCGGGACTTGCAGCTGGCGGTGCGCGGGAGCGCCGACGCCTTGCGCGCCAAACCGCTGACGGTATTCTCGTGCTGTCCCACGTCGCCGCTGAAGTGGAGTGACGTCACCTCGCAGAACGTGGTGGACTGCGCCCGCAGCGGCATTCCGGTGGAATTCATCGCCATGCCCCTGTCCGGCTTCATGGCGCCCGTTACCCTGGTGGGCACCCTGGTCCAGCATACGGCCGAAACCCTCAGCGGGGTGGTTATCGCCCAGCTGGCCTGCCCGGGCGCGCCCATGCTCTACGGCGGCTCGCCGGCCATCTTCGACGTGCGTTATGAAACCACGCCCATGGGCGCCGTGGAGACCATGATGACCGATTGCGCCTACAGCGAGATCGGCAAGTATCTGGGCCTGCCCACCCAGGCGTACATTTCCCTCAGCGACGCCAAACTGCTGGACGCCCAGGCCGGCCTGGAGAGCGCCATGGGCGCGACGCTGGCGGCCCTGACGGGGATCAACAACATCTCCGGGCCGGGCATGCTCGATTTCGAGAGTTGCCAGAGCCTCGAGAAACTGGTGCTGGACAACGAGATCTGCGGCATGAGCCTTCGTCTGGTACGGGGCATCGAGCCGCGGGAGGATTTTCCGACCGTGCCCCGTTTGCAGGAACTCATGCAGGAACAGCATTTGCTGATCTCCAGCCACACGCGCCGCTATCTTCGCCAGGAGCACTACTTTCCCGGACCGGTCATCGACCGGGCCAACCGCTCCCGCTGGCTGGAGGAAGGCGGCCTGACCCTGGCCGAGCGCGCCCGCCGGCGCGTTGACGGCCTGCGGGAGAGTTACGCGCCGCCCCGCTATCCGGCGGAGGTCCGCCGTGAACTCATCGCCCGCATGGAGGCCGAGGCACGGCGCCATGGCCAGGAATCCCTGCCGGAAAGGCCCGAATGAGCCGGGAACCGACCTTGACCATTAACGACGTGGTACCGGATCCGGTGGCGGTGCTGCGGCAGCAGGGTGTGCCCGTGCACGGGGTGACGATGCCCCGGGGCGACGGGGCGGCGAAGATCCGTTCCGGCGATCTGGTCCTGCCGCCCGGCGTGCCGCCGCGCATCCGGAACCTGCTGGTGGAATCCGGTCGTCGCTACCTGGAACTGGCCCGGCCGCGGGCGCTGCTGGCGGACGTCACCGCCGCGGAATTCGCCGGGATCTATGCCGGCAACGGGCAGAATGAACCGCAGACGCCGCTGGCCGGGCTCTTTCCCCGGGCCCGGCGGCTGTGGCTCTTTGCCCTGACCCTGGGCGAGGAGCTGAGCCGCGAGATCGAGGCGCGCCTGGCCGACGGCGATTATGCGGTGGGCGTCATGCTGGACGGCTGGGCCTCCGAAGGGGCGGAGCGGGCCGTGGCCCGGCTGGAGGACACATGCCGCCGCTGGACGAGGGAAGAGGAGGGGGATCCTTCTCTCATGGTGCTGAGTTACAGTCCCGGGTACTGCGGCTGGAACATCCGGGCCCAGCGTGAGTTGTTCGAATATCTGCGCCCGGCGGCCATCGGCCTTTCCCTCAATGAAAGCTGCCTGATGTGGCCGCTCAAGTCGGTGACGGGTGTGCTGGTGGCCGCGCCACCGGACGTGCACCGGTTCGAGGACCGCTTCCCCTTCTGCCGGGAGTGTCGCGACCGGACCTGCCGGCGGCGCATGGCCCAACTGGCCGCGGCAACCGGAGAATCTGGCCCAACAAAGGATCGCAACAACCAACCATAAAGGAGCAGTTTATGGATATTCTGCAGGAAATCTCCCGCTATCTCCAGTCGGGTGAAACGGAACAGGTGCTGGCGCTGACGGAGCAGGCCCTCGATCTGAACATTCCCCCCGCCCGCATTTTGCAGGACGGCCTTATCGGCGGCATGGCGGTAGTGGGCGAGCAATTCAAGAATCACGAGATCTTTCTGCCCGACGTCCTTATGGCGGCCAAAGCCATGACAGGCGCTATGGACCGGCTGAAACCGTTGCTCATCGGCGGCGAGTCGCCGGCGCTGGGGAAAGTGGTCATCGGTACCGTGCGCGGCGATCTGCACGACATCGGCAAGAACCTGGTGGGCATCATGCTGCGGGGCGCCGGTTTCGAGGTCATCGACCTGGGCAAGGATGTGCCGCCCGAAACATTCGTGGCCACGGCCGCAGCCGAGAAGGCCCAGGTGGTCGGCATGTCGGCCCTGCTCACCACCACCATGCCGGTGATGAGACAGGTGGTGGACATGCTCCGCGCGGAAGGCTTGACCGACGTGCGGACCGTCATCGGTGGCGCACCGGTCTCGGCCGATTATGCGCGGGAGATCGGCGCCGACGGTTATGCCTATGACGCCGGCAACGCGGTGGAAAAGATCCGGCAACTGGTCGGGCGCTAGCCGGGACGGCCAGTTTTCTGTCGTCAGGAAAAGCGAGAGGAGGCGAGTATGGAGCCATTGCTTGACCGGATTGCCCGGGGCGAGGTGCTGGTGGCCGACGGCGCCATGGGCACCCTGCTCTTTGAACGCGGGCTGAAGCCCGGCTACAGTCCGGAGGAGATGAACCTCAGCCGGCCCGAGGTGCCGGGCGAGGTGGCCCAACTGTACCTGGAAGCGGGGGCCCATCTGGTGCAAACCAATACCTTCGGCGGATCGCCGCTGAAACTGGCCAACTTCCAGCTGCAGGACCGGACCGAGGAGATCAACCGGCGGGCCGTGGAGATCGTGCGGCAGGCAGTGAGCGGCCGTGCCTATGTCTCCGGTTCCTGCGGGCCCACCGGCTGTTTGCTTCAGCCTTACGGAGACACGACGGCCGGGGAAATGCTCGCCGCTTTCCGCCGCCAGCTGGCGGCCATGATGGCCGCCGGACCGGATGTCATCTGCGTGGAGACCATGTCCGACCTGCAGGAAGCCACCCTGGCCATCCGGGCGGCCCGGGAGATCTCCGCCGACATTCCCGTCATGGCCACCATGACCTTCGACCGGACGCCCCGCGGTTTCTTCACCATGATGGGCATTGACGTTCCCACCGCCGTGGCCGGGCTGCTGGACGCCGGAGCGGACATCGTCGGTTCCAACTGCGGAAACGGGCTGGAGAACATGATCGAACTGGCCCGCGAGTTCCGCCGGCATACCGACCGCCCGTTGCTGATCCAGTCCAATGCCGGCCTGCCCGAGAACCGGGACGGTCGGCTCCAGTATTCGGAATCGCCCGAATTTTTTGCCCAAAAGGCGGAGGAACTGCTGGCGGCGGGGGTCAATATTATCGGCGGCTGCTGCGGCACCACCCCCGCGCATATCCGCGCCATCCGAGAGGCCGTGGACCGCTGGCGTCCCGCCTAGCCGTCGTCCCCGCTACCTTCCCCCGCTTATCCTCCCGTTCTCCGGGGCAGCCGGCCCATTTTTTTCTTGACAAACGGGATTTTCTGTTATATCAATATATCTTGATATATGAATATAGACACCGTGGCATTATTCAAGGCACTGTCTGACCGGACCCGCATCCGGCTGATGAATATCCTGTTGCATCACGAGCTGGGCGTCAATGACCTGGTGTCCATCCTGCAAACGGGGCAGTCGGGGATTTCGCGGCATCTCGGTATCCTGACGGCGGCCGGCTTGCTGCGCTGCCGGCGGGACGGTGTCTGGGCCTATTACTCCGCCGCCGCCAACGGGGCGGGGCAGCGTTTTCTCCAGGCGGTAAACTACCTGTTCGAGGCGGATGAAGCGCTTGCGTCCGATCTGCAGCAGGCCGCCCGCCTGAAGGAAGAGAGCCGCCAGCGGCGGCGCAATTATTTCAACGCCATTGCCGCCGACTGGGACCGTCTGAAACGGGAGATTCTGGGCGAATGTGACCTCAACGGGCTGATTCTCGGGCACCTGGGCCATCAGTACGACGTGGCGCTGGACCTGGGTTGCGGCACCGGCGAGCTCATGGCCGCGCTCCGGACGCGGGCGCGCACCATCATCGGCGTGGACAGCTCCAGCCGGATGCTGCAGGAGGCCCGCCGGCGCTTCGGCGAAACGGACGGTGCCGTGGATCTGCGCCTGGGCGAACTGGAGCATCTGCCCGTAGGGAACCATGAAGTGGACCTGGCCGTCATCGCCATGACCATGCATCACCTGGAATCGCCGGCGGCGGCCATCGCCGAGGTGGCCCGCGTCCTGCGGCCGGGCGGGGAATTCATCGTGGTGGATTTCGCCAAGCACGAGGACGAATCGCTGCGGCGCAAATACGGTTTCCGCTGGCTCGGCTTTTCGCCGGCGGAAATCCATGGCTGGCTGGAACGGCACGGGCTCCGTGTCCGGCGCGAGGCCCGCCGGGAATTGAACAATGCACTGTTTTTAAATGTGTACCTGGCCCAAAAAATCAACTGAAAGAACCGAGTGGAGGATACCATGACGACCCAAACCGAAAACCGGAACGCCTGCCTGCCGTTGAATCTGGCTCTGCCGTACAAGGTGGCCGATATCAACCTGGCCGAGTCCGGTCGCAAGGAAATGCAACTGGCCGAGCGGGAAATGCCCGGCCTGATGGCCGTCCGTGAAAAGTACGGCCCGACCAAGCCCCTGCGCGGCATGCGCGTGACGGGCAGCCTGCACATGACCATCCAGACGGCCATGCTCATCGAGACCCTCACCGAACTGGGCGCCGATGTCCGCTGGGCCTCGTGCAACATCTTTTCCACCCAGAATCACGCCGCGGCGGCCATCGCCAAGGCCGGCTCGGCGGCGGTCTTCGCCTGGAAAGGGGAATCCCTGGCCGAATACTGGTGGTGCACGGAACAGGCTCTGACCTGGCCCGACGGCGGCGGCCCGGACCTTATCGTCGATGATGGCGGCGACGCCACCCTCTACGTGCATCAGGGTGTGGCGGTGGAGCAGAATCCGGAGCTGCTGGACCATGAGTTCGACAGTCCGGACATGCGCTGCCTCATGGACCGTCTCCGCCTCAGCCTGGCGGACGACCCGGCGCGCTGGGGACGCATCGCGGCCAGGATCCGCGGGGTCTCCGAAGAGACGACGACGGGGGTTCACCGCCTGTACCAGCTGGCCCGGGACGGCAAGCTGCTATTTCCGGCCTTCAACGTGAACGACTCCGTCACCAAGTCCAAGTTCGACAACCTGTACGGCTGTCGCGAATCCCTGGCCGACGGCATCAAGCGGGCCACCGACACCATGGTGGCCGGCAAGCTGGTGGTGGTGTGCGGTTATGGTGACGTGGGCAAGGGCTGCGCCCAGTCCATGCGCGGCTTCGGCGCCCGGGTGGTGGTTACGGAGATTGACCCCATCTGCGCCCTGCAGGCGGCCATGGAGGGGTATGAAGTGGCCACCATGGCGGAAATGGCGCCACAGGGCGATATCTTCGTCACGGCCACCGGCTGCTGTGACGTCATCACGGGCGTCCACATGGAGCAGATGAAGGATGAGGCCATTGTCTGCAACATCGGTCATTTCGACAGCGAGATCGAAATGAGCTACCTGGAAAACAATCCAACTTGCCGGCGCGAGATCATCAAGCCGCAAGTGGACAAATGGACCCTGGAATCCGGTCGCTCCATCATCGTCCTGGCCGAAGGCCGGCTGGTAAACCTGGGCTGCGCCAACGGCCATCCCAGCTTTGTCATGAGCAACAGCTTCACCAACCAGTGCCTGGCCCAGATCGAGCTGGCCACCCGTCCCCACGACAAGACCGTCTACACCCTGCCCAAGGAGCTGGACGAGGAGGTGGCGCGGCTGCATCTGTCCAAACTGGGGGTTCGCTTGAGCCGGCTGAACCAGAAGCAGGCCGATTACCTCGGTGTCCCCGTGCATGGCCCGTTCAAGCCCGATCACTACCGCTACTGAGGCCACCCTCCGGTCGCCACGACGCACAATCCACAGCAGGCCCGGTCTTCCGGCCGGGCCCGCCTGTTTTCGGGCACATGCCGGCGAGAGCGCGGCTTGCCGCCCGTCCGGGGCGTCAGGACCAGACCCTCCGGTCGCGGAGGGTGCGGGTCACTTCCCCGGCCCAGTCGCGGTTGGCCTGCGGATTGGCCGGGCTGGGATGAAGAATCTGCACCACGTCCAGGTCCCGCCCGGCCAGGGATCGCCGGGCGGCGTCGGCGGCGAACTTGCCCACCCCCACCACATACCGCGGTTGAAGTTCGGCCACCATATCGGCCAGGTGTCTGTCGCACAGGTCCAGCAGGGGATCCCGGTCCGCCGCCGGGAGTTTGTCGGGGGTGAGGTTGCGGCCCGATTCCTCCAGAAAGAGCAGGGGGCAGTAGTTGGCCACGAAATGGTGCCCGAAAAAGCGGTCGGGCGTGTCAAAGCGTTCGCGGAAAAGACCCCACAGCCGCCGGCCGCTGACTTCGGACCGGTGACAGGCGAATCCTTCCACCGGACGCCTGGGATGCTCCCGGGCCGGCTTGTCCACGTCGGCCTGAATGCCCAGCCAGTCCCGCACCATCCCGATCTCCCCGAACGGCACCCCGGTTTGGGCCATGCCCCACGGTCCGGGATTCATCCCCACGAAGACAACCTCTTTCCGGCCACCGGCGTAGCGCTCCAGATAGGCCCGAAAGCCGGGCCAGGCATACTGCAGGGGATTGTAGACAAAGGCCACCGGCCGGTGGAAGCGCAGCTCGCCGGCGCGACGGCTGAAGTCGCTGGTCAGTTTCCGAAGGCGGTCAATGGCCATTTTCTTGCTCCGCGACAGGGATTAAAAAAATATAACGTGAATACATTTGCCATACAAGGGGGGATTTTTCTACGTAACAGTCCGGTGGTGGAAAGAGCGAAACAATCTCCCCCCGGCTCGACCGGTATGTCCCGCGCGGCGGCCTTCGGCCCTCCAGATCCGGCGAGTGCCGCTGGCCATGGAAATGAGGCGTCATGACCCGAACGTACATCTTCACCTGCACCGATTGTCGGCGGACGTTTACCTATGAACGCTTCCCTTTTCCCGTGGGCGGACTGAACTATAACTACGCCCGGGGCGATGACGATCCCCAGGATGCCGTCACGGCCGTCTGTCCGGCATGTGGCGGGCGATTGATCATGCAACCGACCCGTCCGGACAGCGACGACGCTGTCTGGCCGGGGGACTAAAAAACCGGCCCCGCACGGGGGGCCGGTAAACATGGAGGTTGCGAATGTTCCGTTGTCTCACTAACCACTAGTATAGATGCCGCCGGCCCGCCAATGGTTGAACCGTTTTTCAGATTAAACACATCGGAACATGAGGTCCCAAAATTGAACTTGATCATGGCATATGGCGAATCCTTTCCTGTACAATGGGCCGGAGAGATTCCAGCCAGAAGCGGAGGACAAATGAGAGTTTACAGATCCCTGGTGTTACTGATTGGCGGATTGATCGGGCTGCTCGGCACCGGCCTGGCCCCTGTGTGCGGGGCGGACATGCAGAGTCCCGAATCCTATTTCGGCTTCCGGCCCGGTGCAGATCGCCAACTGATGGATTATGAGCAGCTGATCGGCTATCTGCAGCAACTCGACGCGGCTTCCGACCGGCTGACCATGATGACGGTGGGCACGACCCCGCTGGGCAAGCCCATGTATCTGGCGTTTTTTTCCGCGCCCGAAAATCTGGCGCGGCTGGCCGAGCTGAAGGAGATCAATCGCCGCCTGGCGCTGGAAGCGGATCTGACACCGGAACAGCGGGACGAGCTGGTGGCCACGGGCCGTGTGTTCGCGTTCGCCACACTCTCCATGCATTCCTCGGAAGTGGGACCCAGCCAGATGCTGCCCCTGTTCGCCTGGGAAGTGGCGACCACCACCGATGAGGCCGTGCTGCGGCAGCTGGGTGAGGTGGTGTTCATGGTGGTGCCCAGCCACAATCCCGACGGCATGAACATGGTGGTGGAAAATTACCGTGAATACCAGGGGACCAAGTACGAGGGCTCGGGACTGCCCGGGGTCTATCACAAATATGTGGGCCATGACAACAACCGCGATTTTGTGGCCCTCACCCAGGCCGACACCCGGGTGATCAGCCGCATCTACAGCACCGAATGGTACCCCCAGGTGCTGGTGGAGAAGCACCAGATGGGAAGTACCGGCCCCCGGTACTTCGTGCCGCCCAATCATGACCCCATCGCCCAGGTCATCGACGAAGGGCTGTGGCACTGGTCGGCCCTCTTCGGGGCCAATCTGTCGCGGGACATGGGGGACGCGGGGCTGACGGGCGTGGCCCACAGCTGGGTTTTCGACAATTACTGGCCCGGCTCCACCGAGACCTCTCTCTGGAAAAACGTTATCAGTTTCCTGACGGAGTGCGCCAGTTGCCGCACGGCCTCGCCGGTCTATGTGGAACCCAACGAATTGCAGACCCGCGGCAAGGGGCTGGCCGATTACAAAAAAAGCGCCAACATGCCGGCGCCGTGGCCGGGCGGCTGGTGGCGCCTGTCCGACATCGTGGCGTACGAGCTGGTGACCATGCGTTCCATCCTGCGCACAGCGGCCGCATACCGCGAAGACATCCTCCGTTATCGCAATGATTTGTGCCGGGAGGAGGTGGAACGCGGGCGCACCCAGGCACCCTATTATTTCATGCTGCCGCGGCGGCAGCATGACCCGGCGGCCCTGGTGGACATGGTGCGCCTGCTCCAGGAGCACGGCGTACAGCTGTTTCGCCTGCAGGCCGACGTGGAACTGGACCGCACCCTCTACCGGGCCGGTGACCTGGTGGTGCCCCTGGCCCAGCCGTACCGTCCCTTCGTCAAGGAAGTCATGGAGGCGCAGGAATACCCCGTCCGACGCTACACGCCGGAGGGCGAGGTTATCCGGCCCTATGACGTCACCAGCTGGTCCCTGCCGCTGCATCATGGCGTGCGCGCCATCCAGGTGGATACGCGCAGTGCGGACCTGGAGTCCGCCTGGGTGCCGCTGGCCGACAGTGACGCCCTGCTCCCGCCGCGGGTGGTGGTGGATGACGCCACCCGGGCCGTGGCCTGTTCCGTCAACAGCAACGCCAGTTTCCGCCTGGTGTTTCAGGCCCTGCAGAACGGCTTCACTGTGGAACGGCTGCTCGAGCCCATGGATACCGGCCCGGTTTCGTTGCCGACCGGCAGCTTCCTCATCTTCCCCGCCGCCGGCAAGGCCGACCTGCTCAACGGCTGGCTGGGTGAATTCCCGGTCGCGGCCGTGCGCCTGACGGACGTGCCCGAAACCCGCCGCCAGGCAGTGGCGCCGCGGCGCATCGCCCTGGTGGAGACCTACCTCCATGACATGGATGCCGGCTGGACCCGCTATCTGCTGGATACCTGCGGCATCCCCTTCACGGTGCTGCGACCCGGCGATTTCGAAAAGACCGATCTGGGCGCCGTTTTCGACGTGATCCTGTTGCCGTCCACCGACAAGAACGTCCTGCTCAAGGGCACCTACGGCGAGGGAGAGCGGTACTGGGTGCCCGATTATCCGCCACAATACACCCAGGGTATGGGCGACAAGGGGCTGGATAATCTTCTGAAGTTCATCGACCAGGGCGGGATCGTCGTCTCGTGGGGCGGTTCCACCGATCTGTTCATGGGCCCGTTGAAGATCACCCACGACAAGGAGAATGTCGAAACATTCCGTTTGCCGGTTCGCAACGTGGCCGATACCTTGAAGAAACAGGGCTTGCTGGTTCCCGGTGCAGGCCTGCGCATCGGGGTGGTCGCCGACCATCCACTGACCTGGGGGCTGGCGGTCGAAAACTTCATTTTTTCACGGGGCGAGCCGGTCTTCCAGACCTCCATTCCATCCCTGGACATGGACCGCCGGGTGCTGGCCACCTATCCTGAAAAGGACATCCTGGCCAGCGGTTACATCGAGAAAGAGGAGCTGCTGTCGGGCCGGACCGTTCTGACGTGGCTCCGCAAGAACAAGGGACAGCTGGTGCTGATGGGCTTCCAGCCCCAGTTTCGCGCCTCCACCCCCGTCAGCTACAAGTTCCTGTTCAACGCCATCCTGTTGCCGCCGCTGCCCTGACGACCGAATCACCGGCCGGCCTCCGTCGACGGAGGCCGGCCGGATCTGTTGCCCCGCCGCGCGCCATGCCCGGCCCGGTTTTACGGCCGGCGGCGTTCATAAATTCCGTTTCCAGAAATCCAGCATGGTCATGAACACGTGGTCCCGGGCGTTGCTGATGCCGTGGGTGCCCAGGGGATAGATCATCATCTCGAACAGGATCCCGGCCCGGTTCAGTTCGCGGGCGAAACGCCAGGCGTTCTGGGGATGCACATTGTCGTCACCGGTGCCGTGAATGAGCATCAGCCGGCCCTTGAGTCGGGCGGCGGAATTGGCGGCGGCGCTGACCCGGTAGCCCTCGGGGTTGTTCTGCGGGGTGTCGAGGATATTCTCCGCCCACTTGGTGTCGTAATAGCGGAAGTCGGTGACGGCGGCCACGGCGATACCGGCCCTGAAGGCATCCGAACGGGTCATCAGCTGCAGCGTCATGGTGCCGCCGCCGCTCCAGCCCCAGACACCGATACGTTGCGGATCTACGTACGGCTGTTCCTTCAGCCACTTCACGCCGGCCAGGATATCATCCACCTCGGGCTGGGCCACCAGGTGGCCGTAGGCCGTGTCTTCCAGGGTCTTGCTGAGACCCGTGGCGCTGCGGTTGTCCATGAGGAAGCAGATATAGCCTTCCTGGAGCAGCAGGTTGTTGAAATAGGTGTAGCGGTTCCAGTTGTTCCAAACCACCGGCGCCGAGGGGCCGCCGTACAGATAGAGGATGACCGGGTATTTCCGGCCCGGTTCCAGGGTGGCCGGCTTGTAGATCTGGGCCGGCAGGCGGAAGCCGTCCGCGGCCTCCACCGTAAGGAATTCCGGATACTGCAAATCGAAATTGGCGATCTCCGCCGTGCGGGGGGCCGCCACCGTGTGCCGCCGCGTACCGTCGGCGTCATGCAGATACAACCCGGGCAGGGTGCGGCTGTCGGCATAGTGATCGAAATAGCAGGCCCCGTCGGGGCGGAAACTGATCCGGTGGGTGCCCTCCTCGCGGCTGACCTTTTCCGTCAGATCCGAGTCCAGCCGGGTGCGGAACAGGGTCGGTGACACCGGCAGGCCCTGGTTGGCGGTGAAATACACCCAGCCCGCCTTCTCGTCCACGGCGCACACGCCGCCACGCACCCAGGCCACCCCGCTGGAGGCCCGCACCATCCATTGGCCGGCCGTCATCTGCCGGATGAGCTCGCCGTTGATCCCGTACAGATACAGATGATTGTAGCCGTCCCGTTCCGAACTCCAGATGAAGCGGCGGCCGTCGTCCAGAAAGTGCAGATCGTCATGCAGATTGAGAGCGGTTCGGGTCTCCTCGCGCAGGATATGAACGGGCGTGCCCGTGGTGCGATCGGCCAGGTACACATCGAGACGGTTCTGCCGGCGGTTAAGGGTTTGCAGGCTGATCTGCCGGCTACGGGGGAGCCAGCCGACGCGAACGATGTATTCGGGCTGCGGGGCGGTGAATTCCACCCAGGTGGTTTCGCCGGACGCGACGGAAACCACACCCACCCGCACCTCGGGATTGGGAGTGCCGGCCTTGGGATAGCGCTGGCGGGTGACGGCGGGAGTGCCCGGTTCGAAATCGGGAAAGTAACAGACGCCCACCGGCGAATCATCGCTGCGCAAGAAGGCCACGGACCGGGAATCGGGGGACCACCAGTAGGCCGTGTCCTGCCGGCCGAAGATTTCCTCCCAGTAGACCCAGGAAAGCGTGCCGTTAAGGATGGTGTCGCTGCCGTCGGATGTGAGGGCGGTCTCACGGCCGGTGCCGAGTTCGATGACGAACAGGTCGTTCTCGCGGACGAAGCTGACCCTGCGGGCGTCAGGGGCAAAGGCGGCGTTCTTTTCCTCGGCCGGGGTCGCTGTCAGGCGGCGGACGGCGGCGGCGGCGATGTCCAGGAGATAGACGTCGCCGGCCAGGATGTACAGGGCCTGCCGGCCGGCGGCATCGAACGCCTCCGGCCAGGGCAGGGCGTCGGGCAGATCATCGCCCGACAGGGTCTGGCGCAGTTGCTGGCGGATGACGGCCGGGTCGAGGGCCGGTTCCCGCCGGCCCGTGGCCGGGTCGAAGCGCTCGAGGGTCCGCTCCGCCGCGGGTGTCCAATAATCGTACAGCCAGGCCGAGCCGTCGGCGCACCAGAAGATTTCCGGCAGCCGGGTCGTCTCGCGGGCGGTGTCAGACTGGATCCAGTCCAGTGTCAGCCGTTGGGGATCCGTGGCCGGCTCCTGCCCCCGGGCGGGGGGCAGCAGACTGATCATCAACAGGCAGGCGAAAAAGGAAATTCTCTTCATGGCACTCCTCGATGGTCTGGATTGAACGGCGGATGGCGACCGGCCCCGGGCCGCCGGACGGCATCGATCCCTGGGGCATACGGGCCGCCGGCCTCACCGGGAAAAGGCGTCGGCCACCCGCGCCACCTCGTAGACACCCCGGGTGGCACCAATGGCCGCAGTGACCTGGCGCAGCTCGTCCACCGAATGGACATGCACAATAAACATCAGGATGCCCTGGCCGTCCCGGGTGGTCATGTTCAGAGACGACACGTTCATGTCGAACTTCTTGAAAATTTCGCTCACCTGCGCCAGGATGCCCGGCTTGTCCTCCGCCACCACCCGGATGCGCACCGGCATGGTTTCATGGCCGGCCATGGCCCACTGGACATCCACCAGCCGGGCTTCTTCAGCGGCAGGCAGCCGGTTGCACTGGCAGCGGTGCACCGTCACCCCCCGGCCGCGGGTGATGTAACCCACAATGTCGTCCCCGACCACCGGATTGCAGCAGCGGGCGAAGCGCACTTCCATCCCCTCGATGCCGGCCACGAGAATGCCGGAACTGCGCTTCTTCCCGGTGGAGGTGACCAGCGGTTTGGCGATGGTCGTCGCGAAGATATCCTTTTCCGACGGGGCCGGGGTGGCCGATTCCGGCACCAGCGACGCCAGGACCTCGTCGGGATCGGTGGTGCCGCGGCCCAGGGCCAGGAACAGCTCGTCCGTGGTGCGGCATTTCACCTTGTCGAGGGTCCGCTGGAGACGGGTCTCGTCCTTGAGGATTTTGGGGAAGCTCCAGCCCCTGATCTTGAGGACCTTTTCCAGCAGCTCCCGCCCGGCCTGACGAGCCCGTTTCCTTTCTTCCTCACCGAGAAAATAGCGGATCTTCTGGCGGGCGCGGCTGGAAACGACGATGTCCAGCCAGTCCGTCGACGGCTTGCCCCGCGGATGGGTGATGATCTCCACGATATCGCCGTTGTGAAGGGATGTCTGCAGCGGGACGATCCGGCCGTTGACTTTGGCGCCGACGCAGGTATGGCCCACCTGGGTGTGAATGGCGTAGGCGAAATCGAGGGGTGTCGCCCCCTGCTGCAGCTCCCGCACGTCGCCGGTGGGGGTGAAGACGAAGACCTCGTCCTCGAAAAGGTCCGTGCGCAAGGTGTCCAGCACTTTCTCGTCGAACTGTTCCCGGTCGGTTTTGAGCATTTCATGGAGCCAGCCGAACTGGCGGATGCTGGACTCGGAAAAGGCGCGCTGGTCCGATTCCTTGTAGCGCCAGTGCGCCGCCACGCCGTTTTCGGCGATTTCGTGCATCTGTTTCGTCCGGATCTGGATCTCGATGCGCTCGCCCTGGGGGCCGATGACGGCAGTATGCAGCGACTGGTAGCCGTTGGGTTTGGGGACGGCGATGTAGTCGTCGAAGGTTTCGGGGATGGGCCGCCATTTGTTGTGCACGGCGCCCAGCACCTGATAACACTGGGGGATGGTGTCCACGATCACCCGGAAGGCGGTGATGTCGTAGAGATCATCGAAATCGAGTCCGCGATGCTGCAATTTCTTCTGGATGGACCAGAAATGCTTGGAACGGCCGCTGATGCTCCCGCGGAGCTGTTCGCTCCGCAGCAGTTTTTCCAGCGCCTCCTGGACCGTCCGGATATAGCTTTCACGCTGACTGCGTTTGACGGCCACCCGGGACTTGATGCGGACGTACTCCTCGGGGTGCAGGTAGCGGAACGCCAGATCCTCCAGTTCGCTCTTCAGGCGGTGGATCCCCAGACGATTGGCCAGGGGGGCGTAAATGTCCATGGTCTCCCGGGCGACGGGTGGCTGTTCCTCCGCCGGCAGGCGGGACAGATCGCTCATCAGGACGGCCCGGTCGGCCAGTTTGATGAGGATGACCCGGATGTCCCGGGCCATGGTCAGGATCAGCTTGCGGAAGCTCTCGGCCCGGGTGATGCGCCCGCGGGTGAAACTCAGCTGCGAGATGCGCACCGCCCCGTCCACCAGGGCCGCCGTGCGTGGGGAGAGGGCGCCGTCCTGTTCCAGGTCCGGCGTCCGGAGGCAGCCTTTTTCCACCACCGTCAGCAACAGGCCCGCCTCGAGGCAGGGACGGTCCACTTTCAGTTCCGACAGGGTGGCGGCGATACCCATGGCATGTCGGGCGGCGGAATCGTCGGCTGGTGGCCCGCCGGTCAGCAACCATTTTCTGGCCAGCTCTTCGGCATGGCGCACACCCCGCCATTCCGGCGCGGACAGGTAGGCGCGTGCATTCTGGTGAAAGAGCGCCTGCAGTTCATGAATGGTGGCGTTTTTCCTGTTCATCATTGCTGACACCGCCGATCACCGCCACGGGGTCCCCTCTCGGCAAACATACCATCATAATGCCTTGCCCATCCAAAGCCAAGGGAATTCGGCCGCCGTCCCCGGCGTGTCCGGACGCTGGGCCGGTTCTCCGGGTGACGGCAGGCGCGCTGTCTACACCGATCGGGTTTTTTTGTAAATCAGGTCCTTGAGAAATCCCTTGAGAAAATCGTTGGTGGGATGCTGTGGAATCAGGGCATTGACGATTTCGATGGCCTCGTCGATACGGTTTTCCCGTACGGCGCTTTCGGCCTTCCGGATCTCGTCCTTCAACTGGTCCTCCTGCCGGTTTTCCAGGTTCAGGCTTTTCTTCAGCTTTTTGAACCGTGTCTCGTCGGGCAGCAGATTGATGTTGGAGTCCAGCATGGCGATGGCCTCCTGGAGGTTGCCGGCGGTCATGGCCTGCTCGATTTTGTCCGCTTGCTGCTGGACGTACCGGTTCTTCAGCGCCTGATGGAGGGTATGAATGGTGTCCTCTTCCGGGAAATTCTCCTTCAACTGGCGGGACTTGTCGAAGGCGCGGAAAAGCTGGCCGTCCTTTTCCAGGTCGTGGACAGCCCGCACCCCCAGCAGCAGCTGCTCGCGCCGCTCCGTTTCCTGGCGCGTCTTGATGGTCAGAAAACTGGTGTACAGGGCGGTGTGATCCGGCGCTTCCGCCATGAGCTTGCGCACGACCTCCAGGGCCCGGTCATAGGCCCCCTTGTCGGCCAGGCGGACGGCGTGGCCCAGGCGCGATTCGACATCCCCGCTGTTGGCCTCCCCGTCCAGGCTCAGGCGCAAGTGATCGAGCTCCTGGCGCAGGATCATGAGCTGGGTGTCCTGGGGATAGGCCTGGGCAAAGATCTCGAACAGGTTTTCGGCCCGGCTGACATCCTCCTCCCTGAGGCTGCCGCGGATCTCCTCCAGGGAACGCTCGTGTTCCAGGGAGTTCTCCACTTCCATGAGTTTCTCTTCGAACTCGATGGTGCCCGGGTATTTGTCCAGGAGGACCACCATGTATTTCTTGGCCTGGTCCAGGTGCTTCGATTTGAGCAGCGTGTCGGCGATCATGAGCTGTTCCTGGATAAAACCGCGCAAGGCCTCTTCGCGGTCACTCTCCAGCTTCTTGCTCATGACGTCGTTGTATTTTTCCACCAGGTCCCGGTTTTTGGGAAAACGCCGCAGATAGGGGCGCAGGACCTCGGCGGCCTGGGCCCACTTCTTTTTTTTGTCCAGCGACTCGATTTCACCGAGCGCCCTGGCCACCTCCGCCTTTTCCAGCTTTTGGTTCAGCACGGCGGACTTGGCGCCGAATTCCGCCGTCTTATGGTATTTTTCCAGCCCCTTTTCCAGGTGTTTTTCCAGCTTGCGCCATTTTTCGGCCGCGGCCAGTTTCTCCCCCTCCTCGAACCATTCATGGATCTCCCAGACCAGCTCCCTTTCGGAGATCTGCTCCTCCAGCTGGCTGATGAGGGGGGAGGCGCCATCGATCCGCAGCATGGTCTCCAGCTCCAGCCGGGCCAGGGCGAAGTTTTCCTCGGAAACCAGCTTCATGGCCTCCTGGTAATGTCTGTGAAACAGGGTCTTTTTGTCGAAGTGCTCTTTTTCCTGGCGGAGCTGGCGCAGAAAGGTCAGGTATTCCGGGTCGTTCTGAAAGAGTTTGTAGTGGCTCTTCATCAGGGTGTAGGCTTCACTGAGATTGCCGCGGGTGGACATGGAACGGCTTTTGCTAAGCAGCTCGTCGATGGAGAGCATGGGCGAGGTGTCGCTCTCGGGCGGCTGGGCCGACAGGGTGCCGGTGACCGGTTCCAGCACATCGGCCGCCATGGCGATCTGATCGTCCTCCCGGCTGGTGGAGATCTCCTCGTAGACCTTCATCAGGTCCTTGGCCAGCCGGCTCAGGTCGGCATAGCGTTCCTCCCGCGTTTTGGCCAGGCAGCGCATGATGATGTCAGCCAGGTTCTCGGGGCAGTTCGCCCGCAGGGTCCGGATGGGGACCGGCGGATTCTTGAGGATGGCCTGGATGGTGGTGGTGATGTCCTTTTCCACAAAGGGCTTTACCCCGGATATCATTTCGTAGAGGATGACGCCATAGGCATACTGGTCGGAACGGCCGTCCACTTTCTGGCCCATGACCTGCTCGGGGGCCATGTAGCCCAGCGATCCCAGCAGCTTGCCGGCCTGGGTGAGGGTGGACGTCAGGACGTGGGCCACGCCGAAGTCGAGGATCTTGACGATGCCATCGTCGCAGATGAAGACATTGGCCGGCTTGATGTCGCGGTGAACCACGCCCTGCTGGTGGGCGTAATGAAGCCCTTTGGCCACCTGGATGGCGATGACCAGCAAGCGGGGGAAAGGCCAGGTTTTGTCCCGCTTCATGAGGGTGCTCAGGTCGGTCCCCTTGAGCAGTTCCATCACGATGTACGGCGAACCGCCGTCTTCGCCCATGTCGAAGATGGTGATGATGTTGGGATGGCGCAGATTGCCCGCCGAGCGGGCTTCCCGGTAGAACCGCTTGCGCAGCTCCGGATCGTTGGTGAGTTCGCCGGTCATGGTTTTGATGGCCACCTGGCGCTGCAGGGAGGTGTCGAAGGCCTGGTAGATGACCCCCATGGCGCCCCGGCCGATAACCCGTTCCAGCCTGTATTTGCCCAGTTGCTTCTCTTCCATTCTGAATGTCCGCTGAGTCACAGAGATACAATCAATTATAGAAAAAGATGCCAACACTGACAATCGCTTTTCAGTGGGGGATGGAGAATTCTTCGCCGGCCCGGATCTTTTTCGCTGTTTGCAGGGCGGGTGGCCCTTGGTGTAAGATAGGTTTTCGCACAATGAAACGCGTCGCCCCTGGGCGGCGCCCATTATCCCGGGAGGTGACTGGCATGAAACGCACGTATATGGCGATGCTGGCGGTTGGGGTGGGCATCCTCTGCTCCGGCGTCTCGTTGGCGCAATTCGGCGCGGTGCTGCAGGAGGTGGCGACGCCCGGCCCTTGTCCGACCGGCCTGGTATGGGGTGACGGCCATCTCTGGCTGCTGGACCGCCACCTGCAGGAGGTGTATGCCCTGGATCCGTCCGACGGCACCGTGGTCCGGAAACTGCCCACACCCGGCTTTTTCCCAACGGGCATCGCCTGGGACGGTGCGGCGTTGTGGATCTCCGACATCTGCACCGGCGACGACTGCACCGGGCAGATTTTCCAGGTGGATCCCCAAACGGGACATGTGCTGAGGACGCTGGTGAGCCCCGTGGCCTGGCCCATGGGCCTCTGTTGGGATGACGGCACCTTGTGGATTCTGGATGACCGCCGGGACAAGCTGATCCGGGTGGATCCCGTGGACGGGACTGTCCTGGCCGAATTCAGGGCGCCGCATCTGAACCCCACGGGTCTCGCCCTCGCGGGTGACTACCTCTGGCTGGGTGACCGCGGCCAGGACCGGGTGTACCTGGTCCACCGGGTGTCGGGCGAAGTGCTGTATGACCTGGCGGCCCCGGGACCCTATGTTTGGGGCCTGGCCTGGGACGGCCGGGATCTGTGGTGTGTCGATTACCAGCACCGGAAAGTCTACCGGTTGCAAACGGATGACGAAACACCTTATATGCTGGGCGAGGCCCACCGTCACCATCTCCGCGTGACCACCGAGATCCGCACCCGGGGCGAGGGGAAGGTCCTCGAAGGTCTGGTCAGTTTCGCCCTGCCGGAGGAAACCCCGGCCCAGACACTGGTCCGGCCGCTGCAATATTCCACGGAGCCGGCGGAGATCGTGGCCGACAAATGGGGGCAGCGGGTGGCCAATTTCCGGTACCGCGACCTGCCGGCCGGCGAATCGCGGCGCTATTCCTGGGAGGCGGTCGTCGAGCTGCGCGACATGCGCTGGAAGGTCCATCCCGACAAGGTCGGGTCGGCCGAGGATATCCCCGAGGAGATCCGGCAGCTGTACCTGGCCGATTCCATCAAGTACGACATTCACAATCCGTTCATCCGCGCCGTGGTGGACAAGGTGGTGGGCGATGAGCAGAACCTGTACTGGAAAGCCCGCAAACTCTACAACTACGTCATCGAGACGCTGGAATATCAGCGCACGGGCGGCTGGGAAACAGCGCCCATCGTGCTGCAGCGGGGCGACGGATCCTGCTCCGAATATACCTTCAGCTACATCGCCCTGTGCCGGGCGGTGGGTATCCCGGCCCGCTACGCCGGCGCCCTGGTGATCCGGGGGGACGATGCCTCACTGGACTGGGTTTTTCACCGGTGGGGCGAGATCTACCTGCCCGGCTACGGCTGGATCCCGGTGGATGCCAACCATGGCGACCAGCCGCTGCCGGCCGACCGCGCCGAAGGTTTCGGCGTGCTCGATGGCCGGTTCGTCATCACCACCCTGTGCGGCGGCTTCAGTGAATACCTCGAATGGAGCTACAACGGTTTCACCCGACAGACGACCACCGCCCGCTGCCGGGTGGCCGCCGATACCATCGCCGAGTGGTCTCCGGCGGAGTGATGTGCGATGCGCCGGACGGTGCCGGACTTCCGGCGCCGCCGGGACGTCCGGCCAAACTGTGCTTGACATCCGTCGCCGGGTGAGCCTAGAATCATGCCAGGTCTTTGATTTACAGGTGCCGTGAGGCTTGATAGGGAAGGCGGTGAAAATCCGCCGCGGGCCCGCCGCTGTGACCGGGGACGAAACCTGTCGCAACCACTGCTTTCGTGACGAAAGTGGGAAGGGACAGGCCGTAGAGTGATCCGGAAGCCAGAAGACCTGCCTGTAGATCCGAACCACTGGATTCTTCGCGGTGGAGAAAGTCAGTGAATACCGGATATTCCGTGTTCCCCCGACAGCCTGTTCGCCTCCCCCCTGAGAATCCTATTCATTTTCTGAATAGGAGTCATCATGAAGTATTTCCTTGTCCTGCTTTTGGTGAGCGGTCTGGCCGGACTGCTGTCCGGTGCGGCCGAAGACGATGTTACACCGGCGGCGGAAACCCCGACGATTCACATCGAGAATGAGATCGTGGTGACGGCCACCCGCAGCGAGTCGGAGCTGCGGACCATCGGCCATTCGGTCACCGTCATCGACCAGGCGGAGATCCGCCGCCATGGTTTTCGCTCGGTGGCCGAAGCCCTCGCCGCGGCGCCCGGCATCCAGCTGCAGCAGAACGGATCGTTCGGCGGCACCACATCGGTCTTCATCCGCGGGGCCAGTTCGGAGCATGCCCTGGTGATGGTGGACGGCGTGGAGCTGAACGACGCCATGAGCCCCGGCCGGGTGGTCGACCTGGGCAACCTGACCCTGGACAATGTGGAGCGCATCGAGATCATCCGCGGTCCTCTGAGCACCCTGTACGGTTCCGACGCCATGGGCGGCATCATCCATATCATCACCCGGCGCGGCGACGGGGGGCCCCGGCTGGAAGGCGCCATGGAGGGCGGTTCCTATGGCAGCTGGCGTTTGGCCGGCGGAGTATACGGCGGCGACGGCGGCTGGCAGTATTCCCTGGCCGCCTCCCGGACCGGCGCCGACGGTTTCTCCTCGGCCGGCGAACGCTACGGCAACACCGAGGCCGACGCCTGGCGGAATACCACCGTGGACGGTCGCCTGCAGTACGCATTCTCGCCCCATCTGGAAGCCTCCCTGACCCTGCGCTACACCGACGCCTTCAACGAACTGGACAATTTCGGAGGACCGCTGGGCGACGACGTCAACTACACCGGCACGCTGAACCAGCTGAATTCCGGTCTCGAACTGGCCCACCGTCACGGCTCCGGACGCTGGCAACAGAGCCTGCGTCTCACCTATGCCGATACGGACCGCACCTATGACAATCCCGTCGACGACGCGCATCCGCACGATTTCAGCGCCGGTCTGTACAAGGGCATCAGCCGCAAGCTGGCCTGGCAGCACCAGTTCATCCCCGACGAACGGAACATCCTGCTGACGGGGTACGAGTACCAGCGGGAGCAGGGCCACTCCGCCTACCTGTCCGGGAGCCTGTGGGGACCGTTCGAGTCGCTGTTTCCGGACCAGAGCGCCGACACCCACTCGTTTTTTCTCCAGGACCAGTTCCAGTTTCGGGAGCGCCTCTTCCTGACGGCCGGAGTGCGCCTCGACCACCATGACCGTTTCGGCGCCGACTGGAACGGCAGCGTGGCGCCGGTGCTTCTCCTGCACAACGGCGACACCCGGCTTCACGCCAGCTGGGGCACGGCGTTCAAGGCGCCCTCCCTGTACCAGCTGTATGCCCCGCCATCGGACTGGGGTACCGTCGGTAACGAGGCGCTGCGGCCGGAACGCAGCTGGTCCGTGGACGGTGGTGTGGACCGTTACTTCTTCCGCCGGACCGTCTGGGGCAGCGTGACCGGTTTCTACAGCCGGTTCAGCGACCTGATCATCTTCGGCAACGGCTACGAGAACCTGAATTCGGCCGAAACCAGCGGCGTGGAGGTGCAGGGCCGGTGGGTCCCCCGACCCGGTTTCCGTCTGACGGGCGCCTATACCTTTCTGCACAATGAGGACCGCGCCACGGGCGAGGCGCTGCTGCGGCGGGCCCGGCACACCTTCAGCGCCGGCGCCGAGATCCAGCCGGTGAGCCGTTTGCGCCTCCTGGGTGAGGTCCGGTTCCGGGGCGCCCGGGACGATCTGGACCTCTCCGCCTGGCCGGCGATCCGCATCCGCCTGGATTCCGTGCTCCATCTGAACCTGATGGTCACCTGGCGGCTGACCGACATGCTGGAACTGTACGGCAAGTTCTACAACCTCCTGGATGACGACAGCGAAGAAATCTACGGCTACGGCGTGGCCGGCTTCACCGCCTGCGGCGGAATCCGGGCCCAATGGAACTGAATCGGGCCGGGGAGCGAATACCGATGGTCAGGCGCATCTTTCGTCGCAAAAACTGGACTCTCCTGCTGCTGTTGGCCTGGGGCGGCTGGACGGCCGCGGCCACACCGTCGGCGCCACCCCGGCGGGTCATTTCCCTGGCCCCGGCGCTGACGGAGATCTGTTTCGCCCTGGATTTCGGCGAGCGGGTGGTCGGGGTGACGGATTTCTGCCGCTATCCGCCGGCCGCCATGCAAAAACCGGCCGTTGGCGGACTGCTGAACCCGAACCTGGAACATATCGTGACCCTGCAACCGGACCTGGTCCTGCTGGTGCCCGAAGAGCGGCCGGTGGGCGAGCAGCTGCAGCGGCTGGGGATCCCCGGCCTGGAAGTACCGCTCTATCGCATCGCCGACACCCGCGCGGCCATGGTGGCGGTCGCCGCCGCCCTGGGCGACCGGGCGCGGGGCGAACGGCTGGCCGGGGAGTTTCAGGCGCAGCTGGACCGGATCGCCCGCCAGGCACCGGCGGACGCCCCACCCGCCGTGCTGATGGTGGTGGGCCGGGACGCCGCCGAACTGGGCGGCATCTACGCCGCCGGCCGCCGCACCTTCCTGAGTGAACTGCTGACCCTGGCCGGCGGTCGCAACGCCTGCGCCACCGACATCCGCTATCCTGACGTGTCCCTGGAGGGGATCGCCACCATGAATCCTGAGGTGATCATCGAGTTCTGGTCGGGGGTGGGCCTGACGACGGACCAGCGACGTCAGCTGAAAGCCGACTGGCAGCGGTTGCGGCAGGTGACGGCGGTCCGGACGGGGCGCATTTACATCCTGGACGATGCCGCCCTGACCATCCCCGGTCCGCGGATCCCGGCGGCCGTGGAACGGATTCAGCAGTGTCTTCTGGATACGGTGGATCCGGCGGGTCCGCCGTTCCGTGAGGATTGATCCATGAGTGACGTCCTGCTTGACGTAAACCATCTGGGCTACCGGCCGGCCGGCCGGGACGTGCTGGACGACGTCTCCTTCACGGTTCAGCGGGGGGATTTCCTGGCCATCCTGGGGCCCAACGGCGCCGGCAAAACCTCCCTGATCCGCCACATCCACCGCATCCTGCCGGTTCAGCGGGGCCGCATCCATCTCCAGGGGTTGCCCCTGGAGCGGATCTCGCACCGCCGGCTGGCCACCATCGCCGCCTATGTGCCCCAGGCCAAAGGGTATGTGCCGCCGTACCGGGTGGCGGATTTTTTGCTGATGAGCCGCTATCCCTACCAGGGTCCTTTCCGGCCGTCGGGCGCCGCCGATGAGCGGCGGGTGGGGGAAGCGCTGGCGGTGGTCGGCATGACGGATTTCGCCCATCGATTCCTGGACACCCTCAGCGGCGGCGAGCGCCAGAAGATCTATATCGCTGCGGCCATGGTGCAGGACACGGAAATGGTGGTCCTCGACGAACCCACCACGTTTCTGGATCCGCATCATGCCGGCGACATTTTCCGTCTGTTGCGGCTCCTCAACCGCGAGCAGGGCAAAACCATGCTGATGGTCTCCCACGAAGTCAATCCGGCGCTGCAGCTGGCCCAACAGGTGTTGTGCCTGCAGGCCGGTCGGGTGCTGTTCCGGGGGACGCCGGCGCAGTTGCTGGCCCGGGATGTTCTGTCCAGGCTGTTCGCCGTTCCGTTCGGCCGTTACGACCTTCACGGTCCCGGTGCGCCGCCGCACGTCTACCTGCCGGTGGAGGAGCCATGAGCCGTTCCGCCCGTGCCGGATACCTGTTCGTGCTGCTGCTGGCCGGCTCCCTGGCCGTGCCCCTCGCCATGACCCTGGCCGGCAGCAGCTGGATCTCGCCAGCAGACATTTTTACGCCCGGATTCGGCGAGTCGCCCGCCGGCAAGATCTTTTGGCAGATCCGCATTCCGCGGGTACTGACGGGCTTCCTGGTGGGGGCGGCGCTGGCCGTGGCCGGCATGGTGTTTCAGGCCATTTTTCGCAATTCCCTGGCCACTCCCTTCACTCTCGGCGTTTCCAGCGGCGCTTCCTTCGGCGCCGCCCTGGCCGTCAAGGCCGGCCTGGTGTTCACCTTTCTCGGCCTGCCCGGCATCACCCTGTGCGCCTTCGGCACGGCGGTGCTGGCCATTTTCCTCATCTATTTCCTGACCTCCCTGCGGCGGGAGTTTTCCACCGAGGCCATGCTGCTGGCTGGCGTGGCCATGAGCTTCTTTTTCTCGGCGGCCATCCTGGTGGTGCAGTACCTGAGCGATTTCGCCGGCTCGTTCCAGCTGGTGCGCTGGCTCATGGGCAACCTGGACATGGTGGGCTACGCCCGTCCGCTCCAGCTGCTGGCCATGATCATCCCCTGCCTGGTCCTGGTGTGGTGGTTTTGCCCCGCCCTGAACCTGCTCCTGACAGGTGACGAGCTGGCCCTCACCCGCGGGGTGCACGTGCGGCGCACCCGCTATGTCATGTTTTTCACCGTGTCCCTCCTGACGGCGGCGGTGGTCTCCTTTTGCGGTCCCATCGGCTTCGTGGGCATGATGGTGCCGCACATGCTGCGCCTGGTGCTGGGCCTCGATCACCGCCGGCTGATCTGGGCCGTCATCTTCGGCGGCGGCGCGTTCCTGACGGCCTGCGACGGCCTGGCCCGCGCCGTCATCGCGCCGGTGGAGATCCCCGTGGGGATCATCACCGCTTTGCTGGGCGGCCCTTTCTTTCTGTGGCTGCTGATCCGCCGCCGCGAGCAGCGCTTTTTCCTTTGAATCGTTGGATATGAAGGGTTTTTCCCCGTTCAGCTGCCGGCGACGGTTTCATCGTCGCGGATCCGCGGGGCGATGCCGATGCCTGTGAAACCGTAGAGGATGGCGAACAGGAAACCGGTATAGCACATGACCGCCCACTTGGCATAGGCCAGGGTGGGCACACCCAGGGTTCCGGCCATGAACACGCCGGCGATGCTCCAGGGGATAAGAGGCATGATGACCGTGCCGCTGTCCTCGGTGGTGCGCGACAGGTTCTTGGCGGCCAGGTTTCGCTTGCGATAGGCGGGCGCGAACAGTTCGCCCGGGATCAGGATGGACAGGAAGGAGCTGCCGGTGAGCAGGGCCACCGTAAAACAGGAGGCGACGGTGGCGGTGATGAGGGCGCCGGTGGTGCGGGCGATGCGCAGCAGGCGGTCCAGCAGCACGTCCAGCATGCCGGCCCGCTGGATGATGCCGCCAAAGGCAAAGGCGCAGAGGGCGAGGAGGGTGATGTCCATCATTTCCAGCATGCCGCCGCGATTCAGCAGGCGGTCCACCATGGGCTGGCCGGTGGTGGCGGAATGACCGGCCAGCACCGACCCCACCGCCGGCTGCAGACCCGCGTCCTGCACGAACAGGGCCAGCAGGACCGCCACCAGCACCGACAGCAGCATGTAGGGGATGACCGGCCGTTTCCGGACGGCCGCGTACAGCGTGATCACCGGCGGCAGGAACACCAGCCAGTGATAATGGAAATGGGTTTCAATGGTGGCCAGGATGCTGTCCATCTGTTCGAGGGACGCCGTGGATGTGTGGGGGATGGCCAGTCCCAGAAAGAAGAAGACCGCCAGGCTCAGCCCCCAGGCCGGCAGGGTTGTCCACAGCAAGTGGCGGATATGGTCGAAGAGGTTGCTCTTGGCCGCCACTGGCGCCAGGTTGGTGGTGTCGGAGAACGGCGAGATTTTGTCGCCGAAATAGGCGCCGGCCACGATGGCGCCGGCGGCCTGGTCCAGGGGAATCTGCAAACCGTGGGCAATGCCCATGAAGGCCACGCCGATGGTGCCCACGGTGCCCCAGGATGTGCCGGTGACCAGCGAGATGACGCTGGAGACCACGCAGGCCGTAAGCAGGAAATAGTGGGGGGCGATGAGCTGCAGACCGTAGTAGATCAGCCAGGGGATGGTGCCGGCGGCGATCCATGAGCCGATGAGGGCGCCGACGACAATGACGATGAGCATGGCCGGCATGGCTTTCATCATGCTCTCGATGATGCCGGCCTCGATCTCGCGGAAACTGTAGCCCAGCCGGCAGGCGATGAGGCCGGCGACCGCCGAGGCGGCGATGAGCAACACCTCGGCCGGCAACTGGTAGAAGCCGTAGCCCACCCCCATGAGCAGGGCGATGGCCAGCAGGGGTATGAGGGACTCCCACAGGGTGGGGGGACGTTGGGATCGGCCAGGGGAAGAACCATCGGGGATTTGATCCATGCCTTGTCTTTTCCGCTGGATTTGGCGGTGTTTCATGCTGGGCACCGGTCTCACGTGCGCACCCGCATTCTAGCCGGGCCCGGCACGGATTGCAAGGCGCATGACGGCCCACCGGGCGGAATGCGCCGCTTCCAACGGCCAGCCCCACCCGGTCCGGGCGAACAGTCGCCACCGCGGGGATTAGCCGGGGTACTTGGCGGTGATGTAATCCTTCAGATAGCGGTTTTCGGTATGATATTCGTGCAGCTGGGCCTTGACCACATCGCCGATGGAGATGATACCCTCCAGGGTTTCGGCCTCCACCACCGGCAGGTGCCGGATACGGTTGCGGGTCATGATGTCCATGGCCGAGCCGATCTCTTCACCGGGTGCGATGATCAGCAGGGTGGTGGTGAAATGGTGGCGGACGTTTTCCTGGTCGGCGTTTTTTCCTTCGTGGACGCATTTGCGCATAACGTCCCGCTCGGTGATGATCCCGAGGATTCGGTCCTGGTCGTCCACTACCAGCAGCGAGCCGACATTGTTGCGGACCATCTTGTTCACCGCCTGGCGCAACGTCTCCGTATCGCGGATGGTATACACCGTTTTTCCTTTGATCTCCAGCAGATCCTTCACTTGCATGAACGCCTCCCCATTGATGATACTGTTTTGATGCGGGGGCGGGCCAGAAAGATTTAGTATGGCCATCAATTATCGGCCGGTGTCGTTGGGGACCTGTTCTTGCGGCCGCAAAATGAGGAACGGGCGGTCGTGCACGTCTTCCCAGGACACCACGAAGCGGTCCAGCAGCAGATCGGTGCCGGAGCGCTGCATGCGCCCGTCGGGCCGTTCATACTGAAAACAGATAAGGGTATAGGCCCGGACACCGGTGCGGGTGTATTCGTAGGTGCCGGCGAAGGTGCCCAATACGTCACCCGACGGTTCGTACACGGCCAGGCCCTGCAGCGACGCCGTGGGCACCTGCTTGACGATATTGTTGGTCAGGGGGAGGAAGCAGGGCGTTTTGCCCGGGGTGAACACCTCGTCGAAGCGGAGGATGACGTCGCCGGGGGCGGCTTCGGCCGCCGGAACCCAGGCCGGATCCCGGGATTCCGCCCACCGCAGGATGGCGGCCAGATGGGCGTCCACATCCTCGTAGCGCAGGATGCGGGGCTTGTGACGGGTATTTATTTTTTCCTGCCCGAAGTGGTCCAGCAGCGCCTCTTTGCAGGCCGCCGGATCCGGCGCCGACGAGGCGGACGGCGCAGCGGGGGCCATGCCGGCGCTGACCGTGAAGGCCAGCAGACATAGCGACAGGATGATCAGGCGCAAACTCATGCTTTGTCTCCCTTCAGGTATTCGAATCCGGAGGGGTCACGGGGAGTTCGAAAATGAACGTGGCCCCGCCCCCGGGGTTGTTTTCGGCCCAGATGCGGCCCAGATGGGCGTCGACGATGGTCTGGCAGACGTAGAGGCCCAGGCCCACGCCCCCGTCCCTCAAGTCCGTCTGCATGTATTTCCGGAAGATGCTCTCCAGCTCGCCGGCCGGCAAGCCGGGGCCCTGGTCGGCGACGGCGGCGCGGACGGATTCCCCCCGCCGTTCGACCCAGATGGTCACGGTGCTCCCCCGCGGCGAGAATTTCAGGGCATTCTGCAGCAGGTTGCTGAAGACCTGGTCCAGGCGTTCCGGATCGGCCCGCAACGGCAACTCAGGCTGGGCCGTCTCGACGTTCAGGCTGATTTTCTTGCGTTGGGCCATGGGCCGGAAATTGTCCGCCACCTGGCGGGCCAGTGCCGCCAGATCCAGCGGTTGCCGGTTCAGCTTGAGGCGGCCCTGTTCCAGCTTCCCCAGGTCCAGAAAGTCGGTGATGAGGTCCTCGATCTTTTCGGCGCTGCGAACGATGAGATCCAGCAGATGGTGGGACTGGCCTTCAGCGGGCAGGTCTTCGCGCAGCAGGTCCACCAGCCCGAGGATGGAGTGGACCGGCGCCCGCAGGTCATGAACGATCATGTTGTGAAAATCGTGTTTCAGCTCATCCAGTTCGTCGCGGGATTTTTTCAGGCTCAGCAGGGAACGGATCTTGGCCAGGAGCAGATCGTCGTTGATGGGTTTGGAGATGAAGTCATCGGCGCCGGCTTCCAGGCCGCGGATGCGGTCGTCCAGCTCTGTCAGGGCCGTGATCATGATGACGGGAATGAAGCGGCTGTCGGCGCGCCGGCGCAGGGCTTGGCAGACCTGGAAGCCGTCCAGGCCGGGCATCATGACGTCCAGGAGAATCAGGTCGGGTGGTCGCTCGGCGGCCCGGGCCAGGGCCCGGGCGCCCGAATCGGCCGTGATGATTTCATACCCCTCGGGGGCGAGGATCGCCTCCAGCAGGGCCAGGTTATCGGGGCGGTCATCCACCAGCAACAGGCGGGGCGGGTTATTCATAGCCGTCGAACCTCATCTTGACGATCCGGTTGCGGTCGGTGCGCGGTGCGGGGCCGGCCACGGGCAGGGTGAACGAGAAGGTATTGCCTGGTCCCTGGTAGGGTTCCAGCCAGAGGTGGCCGCCGTGGGCCTGAACCAGCCGGCGGGCCAGGGGCAACCCCAGACCGGTGCCCTCCTGATGGCTGTCGGCCGCGCCCCGTACGAAGGGCTCGAAGATTTTTTCCCGCTCGTCGCGCGGAATGGCCGGCGCCTGGTCGGAAACGGAGATCTTGACCTCGTCCCCGTATTCGGTGAGTTGGACCATGATCCCGATCACGCTGTCGGCGGGTGAAAACTTGACGGCATTGCTCAGCAGGTTGAAAATGATCTGTTTCAGCTTGTTGCGATCGGCCCGGATGACGGGCAGCGATTCACCGCAGGTGATCCGGATCTCCTGCCGCTTGTACTCCAGCAGGGACTGCATCGAACGGACACATTCCTCGATCAGGCTGGAAATATTGATTTTGCGACGGGAAAGTTCCATCTTGCCCGACTCGATACGGGAAAGGTCCAGAATGTCGTTGATGACCGAAAGGAGATGTTCGCCGTTTTTCAGGATATACCGGGCGAACTCCGCCTGCTTGTCGTTGAGAGGGCCGGCCTTCTGGTTCAGCAGTACCCGGGAGAAGCCGATGATGGCATTGAGGGGGGTTTTGAGTTCATGGGAGACGCCGGCCAGAAAGGCCGACTTGAGCTGATGGGCCTTTTCGAGCTCCACATACTTTTTCTTCAGTGCGTCGGTTTTGAACTTCAGCTCCCGGGCCAGGTTGACGGTCTTCTGCAGGGTGATGGCCTTCAGCACGGTTTCGGCGACATGGACCGCCAGACGATGGAGGAGGTCCAGGGTATCGGGGCGGTAATTGGCCAGCATGCCGCCCAGGAACACGCCCACATCGCGGGCGCCGCTGATGAGCGGCTGAACGATGATGGCCCGCGGCGTGACCTCGACTTCGCTCGTCTTGCGGATCTTGAAGGGGAAATTGTCGGGGATGTCGCCGGTGACGATCTGCCGCCGTTCCTTGAGGGCGTAGCCGAAAATGCCTTCGTTCCGGTGAAAGGACGGCGGGCTGTCGGACAGGTTGGCCGTTGCCACCGGGATCAGCTCCGCCTCGTCGGCCGAATAGAGGTAGATCACGCCGATGAGGGAGTCCGTGGCCTCGGTGATTTTGACCACCACGTCTTGGAGGATATCCTGGATGTCCCGGTTGGCATTGAGGGTGGTGACGATCTCGTTGAAAATCTGGCCGAGCTGCTGTTTGCGCAGCAGTTCGTTTTCCTTGTTGAGCAAACGGCGGTTGGTTTCGGCCAGCTCCTCGATGGTTTTCACCAACTCGGCCGGCTGACGGGTGACGGATGGTGACAAGGCAGGTTTTTCGGTCATGATGGGATTCCTGCATGGGTCGCGTACGGGCCGTCCAGGCGCCACCGGGGCAGCGGGCTGGCATGACCGGCCCTTTAAATTAAGATGTTTCCGGCCGTTTCGAGTTTCGTCATTCCTCCCACCGCATTACGAAGGCACACCATTCGCCGGCGGCGTACTCCCCGGTGACGCGCCAGTCCAGGGCGTGCAGGCGTTCGCGGAAAGAGTCGGCTTCCGTCTGCAAAATGCCCGTCAGCACCAGCCGGCCGCCCCGTTTCAGCAAGCCGTGCAGCCGCGCCAGGTTGCGGCCCAGGATTTCCGACAGCATGTTGGCGAAGATGAAATCATAGGGCGCGGCGGAATATTCCTCCAGCGGCCCATGGTGCACGTGGATGGGGATCCGGGGCGCATTGATCCGGATGTTGCGCCGGGCCACATCGACGCTGACGTCATCCACTTCCACGCCCTCCAGCCGCACGAGTGCCGCCTGTTCCGGCCAGCGGTGGCGGATCCATTTGGCCAGGGCCAGCAGCAGAATCCCGCTGCCGCAGCCGGCGTCCAGACAGCGGGTGAATGCCGGCTCATACAGCTTCTCCATCAGCTGGATGCACAGACGGGTCGTCTCATGGGAGCCGGTGCCGAAGGCCTGTTCGGGGTCGATCTGGATGGCGAGGCGCGTGTCGTCGGCCGGTGGCAGTTCCCAGGACGGGTGGATCACGAAATGGTCTCCCGCCGGGAGGGGATGAAAGAAATCACGGCTGAGGGCGACCCAATCCTGTTCGGGCATGAACGTGGCGCTCAGGGAGAGCTCCGTGTCCGGCAGCCAGCGGTGCCAGGCGGCGCGGATGGTGTCCAGCAGCCCGGGCAGTGAGTCCGGGACGGCGAAAAATGAGCGGATCTGCCGGTGATGGGGCGGACTGTCGTGGATCTCCATGCCCACGGATCCCTGTTCGGCCATGACCGCGCAGAGCGTCTCCTCGAGTTCCCCGGGCACCCGACTCTCCACCATGATCCAGCCGCCGGCTCCTTGGCTCATTGTGTCCCTTTTCGTCAGTTGTTCTTGTTGAAGTCCTCGATGGATTCCCTGATTTTGCGGAATATCTGTTCCTGGGCCTTCACGGCGTCGGCGTCGATATCCGGCGCCATCTTTTCCAGCAGTTTTTTCTGTTCCCGGCTCAGCTTGCGGGGGATCTCCACCTTGACCCGCACGTACTGGTCTCCCCGGCTGCTGGCGCCGACTTCGGGAAAGCCCTTGCCCCGCAACCGGAAGACCGTGTCTGGCTGGGTGCCGCCCGGAATCTTGAGCTTTTCATCGCCATACAGGGTGGTGACCCGCAATTCGGTGCCGAACGCCGCCTGGATGAACGAGATGGGGACCTCCAGCAGGATGTCGTTGCCGTCGCGCTGCAGCAGGGGGTGTTGTTCGACGAAAACCAGGATGTACAGGTCGCCTGCCGGACCGCCGCGCAGACCGGCTTCGCCTTCGCCCTGCAGCCGCAGCCGGGTGCCGGAAGTGACACCGGCCGGGATCCGCACCTCGATGGTCTTTTCCCGGCGCATCCGGCCCCGCCCCTGGCAGTCGGAGCACGGCTTGTCGATGATGCGGCCGTTGCCGCCGCAGCGGGCGCATGCCCGGGCGATGGTGAAGAAGCCCTGGGAATAGCGAACCTGACCGGTGCCCCGGCAGTTGGGGCAGGCTGTGGGCTGGGTGCCTGGCTCGGCGCCGGAACCGCCGCATTTTTCACAGGTTTCCAGAACGGGGATCTTCAGTTTGGACTTGGTGCCGAAGGCGCTTTCCAGAAACGTGATCTGCATTTCGTATTGCAGGTCGTTGCCGCGCTGGGCCTGGGAGCGCGTCCGCTGGGATCCGCGGCCGAAAATGTCGCCGAAACCGAAGAAACTCTCGAAGATATCCTCGAATCCCGAAAAGACCGACGGGTCGAAACCGCGCTCGAAATTGAAGCCCGCTCCCGATACGCCGGCGTGGCCGAAGCGGTCGTACTGGGCCCGTTTTTCGGGGTTGCCCAGGATGCTGTATGCTTCCGCCGCTTCCTTGAATTTTTCTTCGGCGTCGTTGTTGTCCGGGTTCTTGTCCGGATGGTACTGGACCGCCTTCTTGCGGTAGGCCCGCTTGATCTCTTCCGCTGTGGCGGTGCGGGTCACTTCCAGTACTTCATAATAGTCTCTCTTCGTCAAAACCGTCCCTCCGGCGGGGGTGATGGGACCCCGCGCAACGAGGCATTATACCTATCCGCTTTGGGTTAGACAAGCAGGATGCGTCATGAACGCAGGAAAAGCGCGGCATCGGGGCAGGATTATTCCGAATCGTCCTGCTCTTCCATGGCATCAGCCAGCAACTGTTCCATCTGCGACTGGGTGTCACCCACCTGGGTGGTGAGCGTCGGATTTTCCATCATGGCCGAGGTGATGAGCATGGATTTCCGCTCCAGGTCCAGGTATGACTGTTCGACGTCATCGAGCGGGACATCCACCAGCCGCAAAATCTTCAATGAATTGGCGATGGAATCCTTGATCTGGCTGGTTTTTTCCGGGGGCAGCAGGTAACCGTATTCGGCAAAGGATCGCTGGACATTTTTGAGCAGTCCGTCTAGCCGGTTCAGGGCCATCCGCCTTTCCTTGACTTCCTTGTCCTTGGCGGAAAACAGCTGGGCCTCCTGCTTCATGCGCTGGATCTCCTCCTGGCTGAGGCCGGAGGAGGGCGTGACCTTGATTTCCTGAGCCTTGCCCGATTTCTGGTCGCGGGCCGACACGTTCAGGATGCCGTTGGAATCCACTTCAAAGGTGACGTCGATCTGCGGAATACCGCGCGGGGCCGGCAGGATCCCGATGAGTTCGAAGCGGGCCAGGGAGCGGTTGTGTTCGGCCAGCTCGCGCTCGCCCTGACAGACATGCACCTCTACGGTGGTCTGGTTGTCGGCCACCGTGGTAAAGGCCAGGGTCTTTTTCAGGGGAATGGTGGAATTCCGGTCGATGATCTTGGTGAACAAACCGCCGTGCGTCTCGACACCCAGGGCCAGGGGGATGACGTCCAGCAGGACGATGTCCTTGACGTCACCCTGCAGGACTCCGCCCTGCAGGGCAGCGCCGAGGGCAACGACTTCATCGGGATTGATATCCGAACTGGGCGGCTTGCCGAAAAACTGGGCCGCCATGGCCCGGATCCTCGGCATGCGCGTTTGCCCGCCGACCAGGATGATCTTGTCGATCTCGCCCACGGAGAGCTTGGCGTCGTACAGCGCCTTCTCGCACGGTTCCAGGGTGCCTTCCACCAGATCGTTGACCATCTCTTCCAGCTGCGGTCGCGTCAGGACACGGTCAAAGTGTTTGGGACCCGTTTCGTCGGCGGCAATGAAAGGGAGGGAGATGCTGGTTTCCATGACGGAGGATAGTTCGCATTTGGCCTTCTCGGCAGCCTCCTTGAGGCGTTGCAGGGCCAGAATGTCGTTGCGCAGGTCGATACCTGTCTCGTCCAGAAACTCCTGGACGATCCATTCGCTGACCTTGCGGTCGAAATCCTCGCCGCCCAGAAAACTGTCGCCGCAGGTGGACAGGACTTCGAACACGCCGTCACTGATCTCCAGGATGGAGATGTCGAATGTACCGCCGCCCAGATCGTAGACGGCGATTTTTTCGTTCTTGCCCTTGCCCAAACCGTAGGCCAGAGCGGCGGCCGTCGGCTCATTGATGATGCGCTTGACGTTGAGGCCGGCGATCTCCCCGGCGTCTTTGGTGGCCTGGCGCTGGGAGTCGTCGAAATAGGCCGGCGTGGTGATAATGGCATCCACCTCGCCGGTGCCCAGGTAGTCTTCGGCGCATTTCTTCAGGTACTGCAGTATCATGGCCGAAATTTCCTGGGGCGAATAGTGCCGGTCGAAGATCCTGATTCGGACGTCTCCATTTTCGGCGGGAACCAGTTGGTAGGGCAGATGGTCACGGGCGCGGGTGACCTCGGGCGAATCGTACTTGCGCCCGATGAGCCGCTTCACGGCGTAAATGGTATTGGCGGCGTTGGTGATGGCCTGCCGTTTGGCGATCTGGCCGACCAGCCGCTCGTTTTTGTCGGTAAAAGCCACAATGGACGGCGTGGTCCGCCCACCGACATTGTTGGGTATTATCTGTGAGGATCCCCCTTCGACAACGGCCACGCATGAGTTGGTGGTCCCCAGGTCGATACCGATCAGTTTTTTCATAAAAACCCCTTAGACAACAAACGTTTTGACCTCTTCTTGATTCTGCCGTGCTCCGGCGTGGCCGGTGATCCGGTTACCCGGAACGGCGGGGCATCCCCACCTTGACCAGCGACGGGCGCAGCAGCAGCCCCATATATTTGTAGCCGGCCTTGATTTCCTTGATGATGGTCTGTTCGGTGAATTCGTCGGATTCCTCCACGGCGGCGGCCTGGTGAAAATTGGGATCGAAGGGCCGCCCCTCGGTCTCGATGCGTTCCATGCCCATCTGGGCCAGGAGATCATCCATCTGCTTGTACAGCAGGTTGAAGCCCTTCTGGTAACTCTCGATGCTGTGACTGAAAGAGTCGGAGTTGAAGGTTTTGCGGGCGAAATGAAAGATGTCGAGAATCTCCACAAAATCCTGCAGGAGCTCGGCCTTGGCGTGAGCGGCGTGATTCTCCAGCTGTTTCTCCATCCGGTTCTTGTAGTTCTGAAATTCGAATTCCAGGCGGCGATACTTGTCCTGCATTTGCTCCAGGGTGGCGATGGCGTCGTTGTATTTGACCGTCGTCTCATCGCTGACGGGGGTGTCCTCCGCCAGGTCAGCGAGTTCTTCCGTTTCCGTTTTCAGTTTTTTCTTGGTCTGAACGATCTGGTCAACGGTCTGTTCCGCTTCCTGGAAGAGCTGCTCCAGGTCGAGCTGGGAAAACTTGCCGCTGGCGGCCGCACCCCGGGGGGTGTTTTCATCGTCCTCCAGGGGAGGGGGAAGAGAATTCGAATTCTCCGGTTGATCAGGCATTATGAAGCATTCCTTGTTCGGAAGTATATAACACTTCGCGGAAGTTGTGTCAACACAGTTTATTGGCTCGACCGCGACGGTCAGTCCCGTCGCATGGCATAGTATCCCTTGCGATGCCGCACCGTCAGATTGTCGCCTTTGACGTTGACGCGGATGGGGTGAAATTTCCCATCCTGCTTCAGCTCTTTCGGAATATAGCTGATGCTGTACTGGCTGCGCAGTTCGCGTTCGATCTCCTTGAAGGCGAGGCCCAGGTCCTCCAGACGGGTGGGATAGTAGACCCGTCCACCGGTAGCCGAGGCCAGCTGCTCGAGGACGGCGTCGCCTTCATCGTTGCCGCGGATCCCGAAATGCCCGCCCTTGTTTGTGGATATGGCGAAGATAATGGCGCCGGAGCGGTGAATCATCTCCAGGGCTTCCTCGAAGGTGACGCTGCTGACCGTGTCTTCGCCGTCGGAAATGACGATGACGGTTTTGCGCTGCTCGCCCAGGTCCCAGATGAGTTTCTCCTCGGAGACCAGATAGAGGGCGTCGTACATGGAGGTGCCGCCGGCGGCGCGAAGGGTTTTCAACTGCTTGTCCAGCAGGTTGGGGTCATTGGTGAAGTCCTGGATGAGGGTCACGCCCGTATCGAATTCCACCAGCAACGCCTTGTCCTCGGGCCGCAGGATCGTATAAAAGAATTCCGATGCGGCTTCCTGTTCGAATTTCAGTTTCTTGCTGACGGAGGCGCTGGTGTCGATGAGCAGGGAAATGGAAAGGGGGATCTCCGACCGGGCATCGAACTCCTCGATGACCTGCGGTTTCCCCTCGTCGTACACGATGAAGTCGTCCTTGGTGAGATTGGTGACAAAACGGCCCTTGTTATCGACCACCGTGCACAGGATATTGACCTTGTCGACGCGGACGGTAATCCGGCCGGTGGTGTAGTCCTGATCCTGTTGGCGGGCGGCCTGCTGCCCCGCCAGGAGGCCGAACATCAGCCACAGGGTCAGCAGGACAACCGGCCACCGCCGGGCCGTCCAGGTTCCACCGACAGAATGCCGGGTGAGGGTAGCCACTTCGATTCGGCGCGGGTATGTTGAAGTCAATCTGCAAATTCCTTTCCAAATCAATGTTAGCTGTTTATTATAGTGAACGGAATGAAACGAAGTCAAGAACAGGTGGCGCCGTGAGCGGATTCAGGCAATGGAGCGTACTGTTGGCCCTGGTGGCGGGGGTGTGGCTGGCGTCGTGCCGGCCGGACGCGGCGCCGGAGTCCGTGTCGGGTCCGGCGGGCGAATCGGCCTCGCCTGTTCCGGCCGCCCGGTCCCCGCGGCCCGCTTTTCCGGAGGTCGATCCCCTGCGGCTGGAAGAATTCTACCGGCTGCTGCTGGACCTTTCCCCGCGCCCGGTGAATTCGGCGCGGCTGGAAGACCTGCGGGGCCGGCTGGAGGTAATGTTGCAGGGATGGTCCCTGACCGTCACCCGGGAATCGTTCACCGTGCCCTCCGGACAGGACCGGCTGCCCATGGCCAATATCATCGCCGAGAAAAAGGGGGCCACGGCTGAACTGATCTATCTGGGCAGTCACATCGATACGAAAACCATGCCCGGTGTCGAGGTCGTCGGCGCCAATGACTCCACGTCCAGCACCGCCGCCCTGCTGGAACTGGCCCGGATGGTCGCCGCCGTCCCCACGCGCTGCAGCTACCGTTTCGCTTTTTTCGACGGCGAGGAGGCACTGGGAGAACATATGACTTACAATGACGGACTGTACGGCAGCCGGCATCATGCCCGGCGGCTGCAGGCCGAAGGCCGTGTGCTCGATGTGCGGGCCTTCATCCTGCTGGATATGATCGGTGACCGGGACCTGGGGATCACGCGGGACACCAACTCCTCACCCGAGCTGTGGTCCCTGTTCGTCAGCTGCTGCAACCGGCTGGGCCATGCCGGCATCATCAGCGACCAGGAAATGGCCATCCTCGATGACCACATCCCCTTCCGGGAACTGGGCGTGCCGGCGGTGGACATCATCGATTTCGAGTTCGGGCCGGGTAACGCCTACTGGCATACGCCGGCCGATGTGCCGGCCAACGTCTCGCTGGACAGCATCCGCCGCGTCACGGAAGCCGTCCGCTGCATGCTGATTCAACTGGAAAACGGTTAGTGTCTTGTCGGTCCCCTCTACGGGCGAACGGTCGATGCATCGATCACCAGCACTTTCCCTGACAGAAAATCACTGATCCAGATCCGGCCGCGGTTGTCGGGGCGGATCCGCGTCAGGGTAAAGATGCCGTCGCCGAACTGGCCGCGCATGTAAAAAGCGGTGTTGGCCGTGTCGAAACGGGTGTTGCCGAAAGGATAGGCCAGCCGGTGGACCGTCTCGAAGGTGGCCGTCGCCGGCTCGAAGAAGAGGACCGTCAGGGCATCGGGAGCATGGCTGGTGAGCACCACCCGGCCGTCGACCATGGCCACGTTGTCGGGATATCCGGTCACGGGCAGGGGGTAGACCGAGGATTCCAGGCGGTTCCTCAGATCATAGACCTGCAGGCTGTTGGCCAGGTGGTTGATGACGTATGCCTTGCCGCCGATCCTGTCCACGGCCACCTTCAGGGGCGCTTCGCCGGCGGCGACCGAGCGCCAGCTCAAGTTGTCCCGGTCAATGACGCTGACCGTGTCGCTGTCGAAATTGGGGACCAACAGAACCTGATCGGCCACGGCCAGATGGGTGGGCGTCCGCTCCACCTCGATCCGTTTCAGTACCTGGCGGGTATGGAGATTGACGATCTGCACGTCACCGGGATCGGCGTCGGTCTCGCCGGTACGCACCACGTAGAGATAATGCCGGTCCGGATCATAGCGCAGGACGCGCGGCGTCGTCTCGCGGACGGCCTCGGTGGCGAGCTCGATGCGCCGGCCGGGATTGAACAGCCGGATCTCATCCTCCAGCACCGTGAGAAACAGTTTTTCCTTGCCCCAGTTGTTCTGCAATGCATAGAGGGCACCGTCGCGGTCCACGACGATTTCGTGGGCCAGGCGGGGGATGCGCCGGTCGTAGACCGCCATGTCCGCCGGATCGATGCGCAGGATGCCGTTGCGGGCGCCCCAGATGTACACCACCGGCCAGTAGGTCTGGTGGGGGCCGTAGGCCAGGTAGATCTCTCCGCCCGGCGCGTAGGCGGCCTGACCGGGATAGAGGCAGGGGAGGGTGCCCGACGACTTCACCCCGTTTTCCGTGATGCGGGCGTACTGATCCTCGGAACCGAAGACCAGAAATTCCGGCTGTCCCGGCACCTGGAGCAGGTCCACCGGCGCCCAGCCGGTGCGGATCTTTTGCGTCTCTTCCGTGTCTGGATCCAGGGCCGTCACCGCCGCGCCGAAGGAGCCGTTCACCGCCGTGGCTCCCAGCGGGATGTAGAGCCGGCCGTCGGCCGGGTGAAAACACATGCTGAACATGTGGGGGATCACGCCGAGATTTTCGATGCGCTTGAGCAGGCGGCGGGATTGGAGATCCACCACGTCCACTTCACCTTGGGCCCAGCTGGCGACGTAAAGCCTCTGGCGGGCCGTGTCCAGGGCCACGGCGTCGTTGCCGTACGCCGGCAGCTTCACCTCGTGGACGGTGCCGCCGGCGGAGAAATCCACCACATGCAGGGTGGGATCGTTGTCGTAGGCGATGTAGATCTCATCCCGCCCGGGATCGGAGGTGATGCCGACCCCTTCGGACAGGCCGGGCAAGTGGATGATCTGGTGCCGGCCGCCGGCCAGATCGAGGCGGGCGGCGGCCACCACCTTGCGCGCATCGGTTTCCGTCACCAGGTAGAGACAGTCATGGGCCGGATGGTAGCCGGCAAAGTGCCAGCGTCCCCCCGCCGGCAGATCGAGACGGACGGTTTCCTGCCGGGTCAGGGTGTCCCCCCGGAAAACGGTCATCTCGGCCGTGAAGCCGTCGATGGCCAGCAGCCGGTTGCGGGCGCCGTCGTAATAGACCTTGCGAATGGGCGGCGGCGGCGTCTGGTTCAGGTTGCCCATGCTCTCCTCGTGCTCCACCCAGTCCAGGGTCGACAGCTCACCGCGGCCGGGGTCCGCCACCAGGATCCGGTTGCTGGCCCGGCCGACGAAAAAGGCCCGGCCCGTGGCTTCATCCACGGCCACGGTGTCAACCTGTTTTTCGCAGGCGAATGTCCGGGCGGTGCCGCGGTCGGGGAAGATGATGTGCACCGAATGGTCGCCGACCACGTAAATATTGCCGGAGCGTCCGTCCAGCAGCAGGGCCTCGTCCTTGACATATTGCGGCACCCGGTCGGCCAGGGGGATGTTGCGCACGGTGTAATCCCGAAGGTCGATGAGCGATACCGACGACGTGTATGTGTTGATCAGGACGACCCGCTGGCGGGGCGGATCCTCCCGCACCAGAAGGGGACCGGCGCCGTTAACCTCCAGTCCCTGGATCTTCAGGAGATCGATCACCTTGACAGGGACTTCGCACCGGGCGAAGCCCGACATAGCCAACAGGATGAGCAGCACCGCCATGGTCTTGACGTTCATGATTTTCTCCTCGCCGGATAATGGAACAGCCGCCCGGTCCGTTGGCGGACCCGGTCGACACGGGTTGTGGATCGGAAACCGTCCACAGTCTAGCACCCCCCGCCGGCATGTTCAACAGGGTTCCCGCGCCGGCGGGCGGTGGTTGTTCTGCGGCGTTTCGGGGTCACCGCCGCCGCCCTCACGGGGCCAGACGGCCCGACGGACGCCCCCCCTCGCCGCTGAGGCGCTTGATGAGCAGCGTGGCGTAACTGCCGCGGGGCAGGAAAAAGCGCAGCGTCATTTTTTGCCGGCCGGCATACTGGTCGTCGTCTTCGGGCGTCGTCGCCGTCAGATCGCCGGGCGTCACCAGCATCGCCCGCTCCTTGGCATGAACCTGCAGACCGGTCAGCTTGCGCACCCGTAACTGGCTGAGGGTCAATCCTTCCCGCGCCAGGACGTCGGCGGCGATCTTCCGGATCTCCGGCTGCCGGAAAACCGTGTCATAGGCGGGCACCGGCAGGGTTTCACCGCGCAGCTGTTGGGCCAGATCGACCGGCAGGCGAGCCGGAAATACGAACTCGCCGGCCAGGTAGGGCACGGTGAGGATGGGGAAATCGTGCCTCGGCCGCAGCTCCAGCAGGAACCGGCGAAGGATCTCGTTGAACAGGAAGGACTGGTAGGCGTTGATCACGAACAGCAGGTAATCCCGTGGGATCAGGGACAACGCCCGGGTGTAGGAGCGCTCGAAACCGTCCTCGGCCAGAAATTCCAGAATACGCTTGTAGTCGCCGAAGGCCTGGGCGGCGAGCTCCGGCCAGCGTCCCCAGCGGCGGATGACCTCGCTCTTCAGCCGCCGTTCCCGCGACGGGTCGAAGCGGGAGGGCTCGAAATAGAGCCGCAGGGCGGATTCCCGGTTGCCCAGGAATAATTCCCTGCCCATGAATCCCTTGCCGTGCCGGGCGGAACCGAAGCGCTGGTCGTCGTAATAATTGGGAACGCCGTCGCGCCGGACATCGGCCAGGTTTTGGACGATGCTGTCCACCTCGGCCGCCGACAGGGAGCGCAGGGTCAGCTGGAAATGGTTGCCGGTAATGTCCCGGGCGGAAATGGGGCGGGAGGCAAAGCCCAGGCACTCCGCGGAGAAATGGCGCTCCTCGTGGTGCGCCGGCAGGTTCGGCCGCTCCCTGACGGTCATCAGCTGCGTCGTCTGGCCGTAGCGGTCCTTGAATCCGCCGACGGCGAAATCCCGGCGGGAACAGCCGAATACCCGCGCCAGCCGGGCCAGCAGGTCGAAGGTGTCCCAGTTCCGCTTGCGGACCCGGTAAACCCGGAACGGGCCGCGTTTTGCCTGCACCGGCAGGTTCACGGCTTCATCCACGATAAAATCTTCCGGATTGACTTTCAGCTTCATGCAATGTCCCGTTATCCGCAATGGGTCACTTCTACTGTATCACGTTCACCGCGCCGGCGTCGACGACGAAGCCTTTCCCGCCGGCGGCAGCGGTCGGAAAGCCTGTGCCCATCGAAGGCGCCACTATGTTACCATGGCGATAGCGAGCCGTCGAACCGCTGTGGAGCGGCGGACGGGGTGGCCGGTCGTATGGGCCGTCGTTTGTCAGGTGCGTTCATGAATGACATCTCTTCTGCAGCGATTCCGAGCCATGGCCCGCTCATCATCGCCCATCGCGGTGCGCCGCGCCGCCAGCCGGAAAATTCCATGGCCTCGTTCCGCGAGGCGGTGGCCATGGGATGCGACATGATCGAATGCGACATCCGGCGGACGCAGGATCACGAGCTGGTCGTCATACATGACGCGCGACTGAAACGACGGCCGGTCGGCGACCTGACCCTGGCCGAACTCCGGGCCCGCCACGCCAGCCCCGACCATCCCGTGCCCACCCTGGCCGAACTCCTGGACGAACTGGCCGGCCGGGTCCGATTCGACCTGGAACTCAAGGAAGCCGGATACGAACGCCAGGTGTTGCGCGCCGTGCTGTCGCGGCTGCATGAATCGCAATTCTGGCTGACCTCCTTCCTGCCCGAATCCCTGGCCTCGCTCAAGCGGGCCCATCCGTCGCTGACCACCGGTCTGCTGCTGGGAGGTGGCTGGCACGCGGCGCTGCGGCCGGCGAGAGTGGCCCCCTGGCGTCGGTCACTGGCGGCGTCGCAGGCCGATATGGTCCTGCCGCATCATTCGCTGCTCAAATGGGGTGTCGCGGACTGGGCCCGGCGGGCCGGCCACGGAGTGGCGGTCTGGACGGTCAACGGGAGCGGCGAGCTGATCCGCCTGTTGCGGAATCCGCTCATCGACGCCGTCATCACCGATGTGCCGGATGTGGCCGTCCGGTTGCGCGCCGTGGCGGCGAAGCCTGGGCGCACCCCGTCATAGGCTCTCAGCCCGTGGCCGGTGTGTCATGGATGAACTGGCGGTATTTGCGGAAGCGGTCCAGGATCTCCCGGACATAGCGGATGACTTCCTCGCCGCGGCAATAGCCTGACCGGACCACCGGATCGTTGAAGAACTTGCGCTGGGATTTGCGATGCAGAAAATATTCGACGCTGTCCGACCAGACATCGGGATTACGGTCGTACTTTGCGGCCAGACGCCGGGCGTCCTCCACATGCTGGTGCCCGACGTTGTAGGACGCCAGAATGAATCTCAGCCGCTCCTGGGGGTCGCGGATCTCGGCCCAGTATTCGTCGAGCCATTTCAGAAACAATGCGCCGGCCGCCAGATTTTCGTCGGGATCGGTGAGATCCCCGGCGCCGAACATGCGGCCGGTGCTGGGGATCAGCTGCATCAGACCAACGGCGCCGGCCCACGAGCGGGCCGCCGGATCGAAGCCTGATTCCTGGTAGATCAGGGCGGCCAGCAACCGCCAATCCCAGCCGAGAAATTCCGCTTTGGCCTGAATCTGTTCGTCGTACGGCGAAATCCGTTCGCCGCTGGTCATGGAAAAAAAGTCGCTGGCCATGCGCCGGCGGAAGGCCCGTTCATTCTTGTAATATTTGTCGTAGATCACATAATAGTCGGCATCGGCCTTCATCCTGTGCAGCCAGGCATCCACCGCCCGGCGCAGTTCGGGTGCGTTGCGGCGGACGGCCCAGGCCAGGCGCTGGGGAAAACTGACAGGTGTCGCCACATCCAGTTGCGGATAATACGAGCGGTTGATCAGGGCCAGGTTTTCATCCACCACCGTGAAGTCGATTTCGCCTTCGGCCACCCGCCGGATCAGCTCTTCCTGGGAGACATGGCCCGGCACCTCCACGATCCGGATGTTGCCGCCGATTTCCTCTTCCAGATTGCGCAGGCGGGTGTAATAGGCGGAATTGCGCCACACGTGGACCTCCCGTTGCAGGAGATCCACCGGGTTGCGGACCAGCTGCTGCTCGATTTCATGCGATTTGAGTTGCCGCCAGGTGTCCGGCTTGCGCTGAACCAGCACCTGGCGGGTGGTGTTGATGGTCTCGGTGAAGGCCACTGTGCGGGACCGGGCTTTGGTTACCGTCAGGCTGAAGGCGATGATGTCTCCCTGGCCCTGGTTGAGCATGGTGAAAATCCGGTTGAAATCGCGGGCGATGACAATCTCCAGGTCCAGCCCGAGATCGCTGGCCAGACGCTCCAGGAGTTCGAACTCGTAGCCCATGGGCTGGCCACGATAAATGAAGTAGCTGGTGGCACTGTAGCCGGTGATGGCCACCAGCTTGCCTGTCTGGCGGATTTCGGCCAGGTCGCGGCTCACGGGGGCGGGTTCTTCCGCCGTGGCGTCACCGGCCGGGTCGGGCCCGCAGGCGGCGGTCAGGAAAGCCAGAAAGATGGCCGCAAGAGCGGCGACGGTTCGCAACAGGACTCCTCGGACCTGGGGTGTGGTGCGGATACGGTAGCATTCCGGGCAGGGGCCTGACAAGCAAAATTTCCGCCCCGGGAAGCGGGCGCGGCCTTCGGCCGTCAGCGGGCCTTGGCGATGACGAGCGTCATGTCGTCCGATTGCTCCAGTTTGCCGGTGAAGCGGGCGAAATCGTCCAGGATGAGGTCGCGGATCTCTTCCACGGACAGCCCATGGTTCTGCATGACCAGGTGGATGATGCGCTCTTCGCCATATTCGAAACCCGACGGGTTCGTCGCTTCGGACAGGCCGTCGGTAAACACCACCAGCAGATCGTCGGGCTGGAGTTCCACCGATTGCTTGGTGTAATTGCCGTGTTTGAACATGCCGATGGGGAAACCGGTGGCTTCGAGGCGATGAAGATGCAGTCGGCGGGCGTCACCGTTGGCGTTGAGCAGAATGGGTGGATTGTGACCGGCGTTGACGAAGGTGAAGCGGCGGTTGCGGTCATTGTACAAGCCGTAGAAAAAGGTGGCGTAGCGGGAAGCTTCGGTGGAATCGCACATCAGGCGGTTGATGTCCAGAAGCAGGCGGTCGATGTTCTCGCCGTGCAGGGCAGCGTGGCTGCGCAAGAGCGCCTGCAGGGTGGCCATGAGCAGGGCGGCCGAGATGCCCTTGCCGGAGATGTCGCCGAGGGCGATGCCCATCAGGTCCTGCTCCAGGGGCAGGAAATCGTAGTAATCTCCGCCGACACCCCGGGCCGGCAGACAGACACCGGTATACGACAGGGTTTTCAGGACGGGCATGGTCTGGGGGAAAAGGCGCAGCTGAACCTCCCGGGCGATCTCCATCTCCCGCTTCATCTTTTCCTGTTCCGTCATCCGGTGAATCAGGTTGCTGTAATCCAGAGCGATGGCCGTTTGTTCGGCAATGGTCATGGCCAGCTGCCGGTCTTCCCGGGTATAGGGGTTCTCCGACAATTTTTCGCCGAGGCTGATGAAGCCGATGAGCCGCCGTTCCATGACCAGCGGCACGAGCAGCCGCGTATTGAGGAATTGCAGAAATTCCAGGTCACGGGCCAGCAACAGCGGATCCAGGTCCGCCGGCTTGGGCAGGTTGATCCACGACTGGGGATCATCCATGTAGACGTCGATGGTTTTGATCCCCTCGCGGACCGAGATGTCCAGTTGCCGGGCGATGAAGGATTCGGGCGGCAGCGTCAGCTGGAGAAAGTCGGAGATGTCGGACGGATTTTCCCGGCGATGGGGGGACCGCAGCCGGTGGCACTGGCAGCGGAAAAGGCCCTTTTCAGCCGGGTTGAACTTGAACAGGAGGTTGCCGGAGATGGTGTCCACCACCGGCGTTCCTGCGCTGTCGCCCCGCAGAAAAATGGCCGCCTGGCTGGCATAGAAGGCGTCGCTCAGCTTGTAGGTCACCAGTTCCAGCAGTTTGTCGGGCCGGGAGCTGAGGTGGCGGACGGCCCAGCTGAGGTCAGTCAGAATCTGCTGGGCATCGTAGGAGTCCTGGAAGAAATGCCGCTCGAGAAGGGGCACCACCCGTTCGTTCAGTCGCCGGATCAGGCTGGCCAGCAGCAGGGTGATCCCGGCGCTGCTGATGGCGATGGCCTCGATACCCGGATCGGGAAAGAGTTGCAGCAGAAACGATTTCAGGGCGAAAAACAGCAGACCGAAGGCCAGCAGGGCCTCCACCAGAAAGAAGCCGGTGGAAACCATGGCATATTGCAGTCCGCGGCGGATGATCAGCCGGATGCCCAGGACCCGATGTTTCAGCACGGCGTAGACGAAAAACAGCGGGAAAAAGCACAGGGAGACAAGCACCAGGATCACGGCCCACAGCGGGGGCGGCATCTCCGCCTGATACACGTACAGGATGAAGGCGGTGGTGGGCAGCAGAGTGGTGAGGGTTCCGTTCAGGATGATGAACAGCCGGCGGCGGACATCCCGGTTCCGGGCGGTGAAGGTATTCAACACCAGGGAGGTCACCCCGAGCCCGAGCATAAGCAGGAGCAGGTAGCTGTACACCGTCTGGTACACGCCCAGCAGCGGCTCGAGGGGCACCAGGTGGGCCGGATGATAGATGTTCAGATAGGAGGTGGGCAGGCTGACAAGGATGTTGATGGCCACCAGGACCAGAAAGACCTGCTTCAGCCAGGGCAGGCGGCGTTCGATGGGCGAAGGCTCGGGGAAAACGAGGAAGAACCGCATGAACAGATAAATCATCAGCGACTGCAGCACCACCCAATACACCAGTCCGATGAGTCTGGCCAAATGCGGGAAAAGCACGAAGGAACTGCCGAAAATGGAAGAGAAGCTGACGAAGAGCAGGCAGGCCAGCACGGCCTTGTTGTCCTGCGGCTTCATGAAGCCGATGAAGAAACCGGTGATGAGGGTGATGAAGGGGAGAACGAGCTGCTGGCTGTAATTGAACACCCGAACCAGCAGGCGCACTTCGCCGGGACTCACCGGCGGCAGACGGAGCTGCAGTGTTGTGCCTTCGCGCTGAACTTCCAGAACGATGGATTCACCGTAATCGATGTCGCGCACGAAATCCAGGAAATCCGCATTCCGCTGAATGGGTGTGAATTCCGAGTTCGCGATGGCCATGGCCGTGACCACGTCGCCGTTGCGCAAACCGGCCTGCCGGGCGTGGGTGGTGACGCCGAAAAGATCGCGCTCCTGGACCAGGGCCGTCATCCCCGCGGGGGTGTAATACAGCTGGAATCCGGCGTACCAGAGGATCTGGGCCGTTGGCCGGAGAAGCATGTAGTACAGGGAAAATCCCTGATAGAAAACGGTCAGCGCCAGCAGTGCGGCCAGGAAAAGTGTGCGGCGTTTCATAGATGACGGGTAATCCTCCTCGCCCTTACCAGGATTATACGTAAAAAGGAGGGCAGGATTCACGGTTTTTGTGAAATATGACACTATCGTTACTCTTACGGGGGCCGCACGGGACGCCAGCGGGAGCGGGGATGACGGCTGAAACTGCCCCGGCCGCCCGCTGAGAAAAGCGCAATCCCGTTGCTTTTCCTGCGCTGATTTTTGTATAATTCATCTCAAGAGCATATCACCCAAAAGCAAGCTGCTTCCTGACCTGAATTTGTCGGAACCAAGACATTTTTTTGGCAACATCAGTTTCCTGTTGGCGATAAATAGAGTGATTTTTAAAAATCTTATCAACAGCCGAATTCAGCGTCCATAAGGATAAAAGGAGGTAAAGCATGCAAGTCAATCAGTTTAATGTGCAAAATTACACCTTCAATGTGTTCAACACTGTGGACCAGGGCATGCAGGCGGCGGGACCGGGCCAGGTCAACCAGCTGCAGTCCCTGTTTTCACAGGCACTGGGTGTAATGGACAAGATGGTGGACAGTCTCCAGGCCCTTCTGGGCCAAAGCATGTCCCAGATGCCCCCTTCCGGGTTTGTGCCCAATCCCGGCCCGGAGATGCAGTTCCCCAGCAATCCCATTCCCGGTCCCGATGCCCAGCCGGGTGACGGCAAGACCGGCCTGATCCAGTCGGGCAAGGAACCGCCCAAATTCGTGACCCCGGGCGGCTACACCGTCGAGGCGGAGAAGGGGAGCAACGCCTGGAAGATCACGACGCCCGAAGGGAAATCCACCCGGATCTGGGGCGATCCCCACGTCAACGAAAGCGATGGCGGCAAGTGGGATTTCAAGAAAGGGATGAGCTTCGTGCTGCCCGACGGCACCAAGATCACCGCCAAGACCACCCCGCCGGGCAAGAACGGGTACACCGTCACCCAGAGCATCGATATCATGAACGGCAACGAACGGGCCACCATCGGCGGCATCGACAAGAACCAGCCCCAGAGCGAGGGCGTGAAGGCCGACAGATGGGCCGTGGATGCCCGCGTGCCCGACGGCGACTATGCCGTCATGGGCGGCGACGGCGACGACTGGTTCCTGCACGGCCGCGGGGAGATCGTCGGTTCCTCCAAGCAGGGCGAAGTGCTGCACACCAAGCAGGGCCCCGGCGAAGGCATCACCGACAAGGCCAAGGCGGCCATGCAGGAGGCGCCCTCCTTCGGCAGCCCGCAGTTCATGCAGCAGATCATGCAACAGCTGCTGCAGCGCATGATGAGCCCCATCCCCTTTGGCCAGTTCGGCGGCAACTCGCCGTTCAATCCCGGCAATCTGACCCAGCCCACCGGCCCGCAGCCCGGCATGGGCGGCTGGGGCATGCCCCCGGGCATCGGCAGCGGCCAGCCCAATCCCGGTGTCGGCGACATGATGGGGAAATTCATGGAAACCATCACCAACATGTTCGGCATGATGAAGAATCTCACCGGCATGATGGGCGACCTGATGCAGAACATCCACCGCGGCGGTCCCGGCGGCGGCATCTCGCCCACAATCCCCGACACCCAGCGGCCGACGCTGCAGGGCATGGCCAACGACAAGTTCAATGAAATCATGGACACCTTCAAAACGGAGCAGGGGGGCAAGCCCCGTCTATTCGACATACTCTCGGGCAAGGATTTAGACAAGGCCGACAACATGATCCGGGATCTGACTAGGGATCCGGCCCTGCTGGGGGCCATGAGCCCGGACCAGCGCGGCCAGCTGCTGGAAGTCCTGCTGCGGGAAACGGGTGGTCCCGGCCGCGGTGAGAATATGGCCAACGAGCGGGCTGCCCTGGATATCCTGCGCACGGCCAAGGATCCCATGGAATTCAGGCAGATGGCGGACGGTGCCGGCGGTTTCAGCAAGCTGGACGGCCTGTTCCATGGCCCGAACCAGGGCTCGTTCGATTTCCTCATGGAAAAGAACGGCATGCGCCCGGCGCCGGGCCCGTTCTTCCTGGCGGGCGGCTTCATGCACGCCCTGGGCCGGTAGCGTTTTGGCCGGCGGCAGGTAACGGAAACCGATGAAACAACGCTTTGGTAGAAACATTTGACATCCCGGGCGCGGCCCCTGACCGCCGGCGGCGGTGGGGGCCGGGCCCGTCCACTTCAGAAGGAGGACATCGATGCCTGAAAATATCAATCCCGCAACGGAACCCAATCCGGACGATCTGGCCCAGCAGATCGATCCGGAAGCCAAGCCCCTGGTCCGGGATGAATACATCACGCGGTTCCTGATGGGCGATATCACCGCGTCGGACATGATCGGCCTGACCCGCGACGAACTCTACATGATCGCCAAGCGCGGCTATGAACTGATGGAACAGGGCAAGGTCGACGAGGCCCGCCAGGTTTACGAGGGGCTGGTGCTGCTGGATCCGTACGACCCCTATTTTTACACCGTGCTGGGCTCCGTCTACCAGCGCCTCGACGACGAGGACAAAGCCCTCGAATGCTATAACCAGTCCCTGCGGATGCAACCCTGGAACCTCAGCGCCCTGACCAACCGCGGGGAGCTCCTGTTCAAGCAGGGCAAGCTGACGGATGCCTTCAAGGATTTCCAGCGCGTCATTGAACTGGATCCCGGCGACAAGAACCGGTCCACCCTGCGCGCCAAGGCCATCGTCCTGGCGCTGAAGGAAACCCTGGAGAAACAGCAGGCCTGACACAACCGACGGTTTCAGAAGCGTTCAGTCTGAACCCCTGATTCGCCGGCGGCCATCATGCACCGCCGGCGGAGCGGGGGTTTTTTTATTCGCCCTGAGCGGGCGTGACCCGGTCGCCGGTGCCACCGTCCCGCAGAGCGGTATGCCCCGCTTTCGCATAGAACCTTGCCCCTCCGGCCGGGTCAGTCGCTCATCGGCGGGCGGGGCAGTTTCACCACCGGTTCGGCCGGGGCCGCATCCTTCGGGGCGCCGTCATGGACCGGCCCGAAATGGCGCAGGGGGATGAGGCGCCGGACGTCCACGGCGAAGCTGTTGAATTCCTCCGTCACCGTGCCTTCCACCACGAACGGCCCGGGCTGGGTGGTGAAGTGTCCCCAGCGCCGGTAAGCCGCCGGGAACAGCACCGCCTCGAAGATGTCCGTCTCGTCTTCCAGGGTGAGAAACTTCATGTACTGCTTGTTCCTGGCGAACACCCGGCGGCTGGTGACGGGCCAGCCGGCCAGGCGCACCGTCCGGTCCTTGCGGCGGGGCAGGTCCGCGGCCCGCGTCAGGTCGAGACGGGCCAGCTCCGGCCGGTGCAGGGCCAGGGGGTGGTCGCTGACGAACACCTCGAGAATCTCCGCCTCCTGCCGCAGTTTTTCCGCCGGCGTGAAATCGGGCAGACGCGGCAGGATGACGGGCGGGAAGAGCGGCTCGGCCAGCTCCGGAAACGGCAGCCCCACCGCCGCCGGATTGGCCCGGGCGCGGCGCACCGGCTCGAACAGCAGCTCCAGGCGCCACAGCAATTCCGGCCGCGAGAACTCGAAGCCGTCCAGGGCGCCGCAGCGGATCAGCGCCTCCGTTTCGTCCCGGTCCGGCGCGGCCCGGTGCAGGAAATCCGTGAACGACGTGAACAGCCGCTGCCGGCGGGCCGCCAGGATCCGGTCGGCGGTGTTCCGGGCCAGCTTGCCCACCAGGCCCAGGCCCAGCCGCACGGCGGCGTCTTCGGCCACGCAGAAGTAGTCGCTGCGGTTGATGTCGGGCAGGCGCACCGGGACGCCCCAGCGCCGTGCCTCCAGCACATAGGCGGCCCGGCTGTAGAAACCGCCGCCGTTGGAGATGACGGCGGCGAAAAACTCCGCCGGGAAGTGGGTCTTGAGGTAGGCCGCCTGCCAGGAGAGCACGGCGTAGGACGAGCTGTGGGCCTTGCAGAAGGCGTAGCCCGAGAACGACTCCATCTGCCGCCAGATCTCGCGGGCGATGTCGGCCGGCACGCGCCGCCCCTCGGCCCGGGCGATGAACGTGGCCTTCATGGCCTGCATGGCCTCGGCCGAGCGCTTGCTGGACATGGCCCGGCGCAGCTTGTCCGCCTCGCCGGGAGTGATGCCGGCGATGGCGTGGGCCACCCGCAGGATGTCCTCCTGGTAGACCATGACGCCCAGGGTGGAGCCCAGCAGCGTCTCCATGGCCGGGTGGAGGTAGGTGATGGGGCGGGTGCCGTGGTAGCGGCCGATGAATTCGCGCAGCATACCGGCGTCGGCCGGGCCGGGGCGGATGACGGAACTGGCGGCGATGATGGTATCCATGTCCCGCGGCACCAGCTTGCGCAGCAGGGAGCGCATGCCCGGCGACTCGATCTGGAAGCAGCCGATGGTGCGGCCTTGCTGGATGTTGTGCCAGGTGGGGGCGTCGCCCGCCGGCGCCCGGCTGAAGTCGAGCTCGACGGCGTGGTTTTGGCGGACGGCGGCCAGGGTGTCGCTGATGACCGTCAGGGAGCGCTGCCCGAGGATGTCGATCTTGAGAAGGCCCACGTCCTCGGCCTCGCGCATGTCGAACTGGGTGGCGGCGAAGCCGGTGGCGGTCATCTGCAGCGGCACCACCCGGTGGAGCGGCACGCGGCTGAGGACGATGCCGCACGGATGCAGGCCCAGGTGGCGGGGGAAGCCGGCGATGCGCTTGGCCAGGCGGATGATGGAGCGGTACGGTTCGGCCGCGAAGGGGATGTTGCGGCATTCGGGGATGTCCCGCAGCACCCGCTCCATGTGCTCGCCCCGGTGATGGGGGATGTGGCGGGTGAAGCGGCTGATTTCGGCCTCGGGCAGGCCCAGCGCCCGGGCCGTTTCGCGCAGGCACAGCCGGCCGGCCATGGTGACGAAGGTGGCCAGCATGGCCGAGTTCTCCTGGCCGTACGTGTCGTAAAGGTAGCGGATCACGTCGTGGCGGCGGCGCCAGCAGAAGTCGATGTCGATGTCGGGCGGATCGGTCCGCTGGTCGTTGAGAAAACGTTCGAAGGACAGGCCCAGGGCCAGCGGGTCCACGTGGGTGATGCCCAGGGCGTGAGCGGTGAGGCTGCCGGCGGCCGAACCGCGCCCCACGGCGGGGATGCCCTCGCGTTCGGCGAACTCCACCACGTCGCGCACGATGAGGAAGTACTCGGCGTAGCCCATGCGGCAGATGACGTCCAGCTCGTGCTCCAGCCGCCGGATCACCTCCCGGCGCAGCGGCCGGTAGCGCCGGGCCGCCCCGGCGAACGCCTTTTTCCAGAGCAGGGAGTAGGCCGTCTCGCCCTCAGGCACCGGAAAGGGCGGGTAGAGCGCCCCTTCGGTGGTGAAGCGGAATTGGCAGCTTTCGGCAATCTTCACGGTGTTGGTCACCGCTTCGGGGATCTCGGTGAACAGTTCCCGCATCCGGCGGGCCGGCTTGAGCCAGGCTTCGGCCGGCGCCGTGTCGGCGGGGGTGAGCTTGCCCAGGGTGGAGCGCCGGCGGATGGCCGTCAGCAGGCGATGCACGGCGTGATCATCCGGCTCGGCGAAGGCGACGTCGTTGCTGGCGCAGACCATCAGTCCGTGCTGCCGGGCCGTTGCCAGCAGGCGGCGGATGCGGTGCCGGTCGTCCGGCCGGCCGTGTTGCACCAGCTCCGCCACCAGGTGGGGCGAGCGAAAGCGGCCCAGGATCTGGTCCAGCAGGGCCGGGCAGGCCACCAGCAGCCAGTTGCGTTCGGCCAGCCGCTCCAGGGCCGGCAGCCACTGGAAGTCGGGGTCCAGGTGGTGGGCGGTGAGCTCCCGGCACAGGGCGGCGTAGCCCTCGTCGTCGCGGACCAGCACCGCGACCCGCCGGCCGTCGGCGACGGGCAGCTCGGCGCCGGTGACGGGATGGATGCCGGCCGCCTCGGCCAGGCGGCAGAAATTCACGGCGGCGTAGACCCCGGCCCGGTCCGTCAGGGCCAGGTGGCGCACCTCGCCGCGGGCGGCCTGTTCCACCAGGGCCGCCACCGGGCTGGCGCCCTCCAGGAACGAGAAATGGCTGCGGCAGTGCAGGTGGGCGAACATGGGCACCTACCTCGGCGCGGACGCGGGATGGCGCAACGGCGAAATGGCGAAGGAGCTCACGCCGGCCGGACGCGGGGGTAGAAACGGCGCAAGGACGCGGGAACGTGGCGGCGCGGGAGCGGCGCCGGCACGACGGCCCTTCCGCGGTGCCCGGCGGCGCCAATCCGTCGTCTTCGGCCTGTTCCGTCGTCCTTCATCCTTCATCCTTTATCCTTTATCCTTCCTCCTTCTTGCCTGACACTTTTTCCCCGTCAGGCCAGCCGCGAGGCCACGCCGATGGCGGCGAAGCCGAACCGGTCGCGGATGAGATCCAGGCCCCTGTACAGGTTTTCCCGCTTCCGCTCGGCCGCGGCATCGAAGAGGGACCGCTGGCGGACGGCCGTCTGCAGCCGGGACAGGGACACGCCCACCAGCCGGATGCCGGTGCGGCGGGAATCCAGCTGCTGAAACAGGTCCCACACCGCCGGGATGATGATGGAATCGTAAAACACCGGCATCTCGAAGGTGTGGGCCCGCGAGACGGTCTGGAAATCGCTGTAGCGCAGCTTGACGGTGACGGTGCGGGCGGCCAGTCCCTCGGCCCGCAGCTTGCGGCAGACCTTCTCGGTGAGGAGGGCCAGGGTGCGCTCCACCGCCGGCCGGTCCACCATGTCGCGGGGGAAGGTGGTCTCCTTGCCCATGGACTTGCGCGGGGCGTACTCGCGCAGGCCGTCGTGGTTGCGGCCGGCGGCCTTTTCCCGCAGCAACGGACCGTACTTGCCGAAGACCCGGGCCAGCAGGGTGTCGTCCATGAGGGTGAGGTCGCCCAGGGTGCGGATGCCCAGGGCCCGCAAGCGCCGGCTGGTGGTCTCGCCGATGCCCGGCATGCGTTCCACGGGGAGCGGCGCCAGGAAGTCGGCTTCCTGGCCCGGCGGGACCAGCAGCAGGCCGGCCGGCTTGGCCAGTTCCGAGGCGATCTTGGCGACGCTGCGGCTGGTGGCCACGCCGATGGAGGCCGACAGGCCCAGGCGTTCCCAGATGGTGCGGCGGATGACGTGGGCCATGGCCAGCGGCGGCCCGAACAGCCGCTCGCAGCCGGTGACGTCCAGGTAGGCCTCGTCCACCGAGGCCTCCTCCACGTCGGGGGTGAACTGCTCCAGGATGGTGAAGATCAGCCGCGATACCTGGCCGTATTTCCGGCCGTCGCAGGGCAGGAAGACGCCCTGGGGGCAAAGCTTGCGCGCCCAGGCCATGGGCATGGCCGAGTGGACGCCGTAGATTCGTGCCTCGTACGAGGCGGCCGAGACGACGCTCCGGCCGTCGGGGTCGCCGCCGACGATGACGGGCTTGCCGCGCAGCTCGGGGCGGTAGAGCTGTTCCACCGCCGCGAAGAAGGCATCCATGTCTACGTGGATAATGGCCGCCATGGAAGTTGTCCTCGTTGTTTCGGTTCGGGAACCTCCGCCGAAAGGGCGAAAGGGCGAATCGGCGACAGGGCGAAAATGCCGGATGATTATTGGGCTGTGGCTGGAATGAGCCACTTTTCCGGATGTTCGATCATTTTGATGATCTGGCTGATGATATGATCATAAATATCTTCCAGTTCGATTCTTGTTGCGCTGTCAATATAGTTGCATCTCTCGGCAAACTCGAGCCAAACCTGGGTTTCGCATGCCTCGCTTTCAGCGTCGTTGAGCTTGGCAATGAATGCCGCCCGGTAGCGTCTTTTCCGCCAGGCTTCGGCAATATTGGTACAAACGGAACGTGAGGAACGCCGGATCTGATTCACGATCGCAAATTTTTCCTGAACCGGAAAATGGTTCGTAATAAAAAATATTCTCATCGCCCCTTCCATAGCGGCTTGAAAAACTCTTAGCTGGCGAAAGTGGCAGATTCTGTCGCCGACCATATATCCCCACGGTTATCCAACCGTTTTCGATACCGCGTGCTCCGGATCGCCGTTTCGCCAATTCGCCCTTTCGCCCATTCATCGTACGGCTCCGCGTTCCCGGCGTCCCGGCGGTGAGGGAGAATCAGCGATACTTGCGCATCACGCCCACCACCACGCCGCGGATGCGCACCCGCTCCGCCGGCAGGCGCAGCGGCTCCATGGCCGGGTTGGCCGGCTGGAGGCGGATGCCGCCGTTTTCGCGGTAGAGGCGTTTCAGGGTGGCGTTCTCGCCGTCCACCAGCGCCACCACCATGTCGCCGTTGTCGGCCTGGGCCGACTCGCGGACGATGACGAAGTCGCCGTCCTCGATGTGCTCGTCGATCATGGAGTCGCCCTTGACCCGGAGCACGTAGTGGGTGCCGCGCGTCGTCAGGTCGGGCGGCACCTGGATGGACTCCACGTTTTCCAGGGCCTCGATGGGGGCGCCGGCGGCGATGTAGCCCAGCAGGGGCAGCTCCACCAGCGTTCCCGCGGCGCCGGTGTCGGGCTTCAGGATCTCGATGGACCGGGCGGCATGGGAGTGCCGGCGGATGTAGCCGCGCTTCTCCAGGGCCTTGAGGTGCTTGAACACGGCGTTGGGCGAGGAGAAGCCGAAATGGCCGGCGATCTCCTCGATGCTGGGGCTGTAGCCTTTGGCCGCCATGAAGGCCTCGATATAGTCCAGGACCTCCTTCTGTTTTCTGGTCAGTGACATATGTCCCTCCTCCGCGAACCTGAGTCCATTGTAGGTGAAAATAAGGTGAAAATCAAGGGAAAAATGGACGCCCGGGAGGAGGTGTAAGGCAGAAGGTCTCAGGTTCAGGTGTCAGGTCGGAAGGATGAAGGCTGAAGGATGATCGTCCGGTTCATGATGACATGCCATTGACGGGAAAGCGTTTATGGAGTGCGGCACGGCTTGTCCGCCATAGCTCCGCCCGGCGGAGCGACGGAGGAAATGCCGCTGTGATGCCGAATGATCAGCAAAATGGGACACGAATGAGGCAGGGAGATGGATGCGAACGGATCAGACACGGAAGGGGAGGGATAGCCGGTGACCGATGACGGTGAAACAGAATCGGAGAAGAACAGAGGAAAAGAAGAACAGAAGAACAGAGGAATTAAGGGAGAAAAGGAGTGATGCAATAGGGAAGATAGAAGAAAAACAGCTTTTAATTCAGATGTTTGGACGGAGATTATTTTCCGGTGGAGTCGTTGGCAGACGGCGCGACAGAGAGGCTCACCAGCCGGCTGTCCACCAGGACCAGGTCGTCGGCGGTGGCGAACCGGCCGTCGGGTCCGGCGGAGGTCAGCTTGAAGCGGGTACCGCCGGCGAGGGGTTCGTAGAGCAGCTCCTGGCCCCAGGCGTCGGTGCGCACCAGCTGGGGCATGAAGCGGGGCATCAGCAAGTCGGTGAGGGGGACAATGTCATTCTTTTCGGGAAAGGCACCCTTGGCGGAACGGTAGCTCAGCAGCCCCTGGGCCAGTTGCAGCAGCCGGCGGTGGGTTTCCAGCCAGCGCAGATCGGTCAGGGCGCGCTGCATATCCTCGATGCGGACCCATTTCCCGTCCGCCAGGCGGACTTCGGCGACGGTCCACACCTGGTCGTACCGCCGGAGAAGAAAGCCCAGGTTGATATTGGCTTCCACCACGGCCGCATCCTGCCCGGTCTGGACCACGTCGATGAGATCCACGTCTTCCTTGGAGAGCTGCAGCTCCGGCGTGCGCAGCAGCACATTGCGCGCCCGGTGACGGCTCAGACTGGAACTGCAGCCGCAGACGAGCAGCGCGAGCGAAATGACCAGCCAGGACAATCTGCGCATCATGATGGACCCCCTGCCGCCTTTCCTGCCGCCGGCCGGCCCCCGCCGCGGGGGAGGCGAGAATGCCGGCGGGCCGTTCAGGAAAAAATCTGTTCAAACTATAGCAGGCGCCCGTCGCCGAGGCAACAGCTTTGTCCGCCGGTGTGAGGGACGAGGAGGGCAAGTGGCGGCCTGTCATCGGTCCGATGCATCCCCGGTCGAACTGAACCGTTGCCCTGGCCGGAAGCAGTTCGTATAATAGACGGGTCCGGCAGACATCTGAATGCGCATCCATGTGAGGCCTGTATGCAGCTGGAGTGGGATACACCCATTCAGTACGCCCGCAAGGTCGGACCGGTTCGGGCCGGTGCCCTGGCCAAGGAAGGCGTCCGCACCGTCGGCGACCTGCTGCTCTACCCGCCGTTCCGCTATGAGGACCGCACCCGATTCCGCAGTATCTCCAGGCTGCAGGAGGGGGAAACAGCCTGCGTATTCGGGCGGATCATCGCCGCCGCCGGCCGGGTGACCCCCCGTGCCCGCATGAAGGTGTTCGAGATCGTCGTCCGGGATGAGGCCGGTGCCCTGAACGTGATCTTTTTCAATCAGCCGTACCTGCGCAAGATCTTCAAGGAAGGCCAGCGACTGGTGCTGTACGGCAAGGCCGAGCGGGATCCCTACAGCTACACCCACCGGTTCCAGTTCAAGAATCCTGAATACGAAATCATCGACGACGATACGGAGATGGGCATCCATATCGGCCAGATCATCCCCATCTATCGCAAGCTGGGGCCCCTGACGGGCAAACAACTGCGGGTCATCGTCCATTATATTCTGAAGGGAATGCCCGGCATTCCCGAGACCCTCCCGGCGGATATCCTGCAGCGCCGCCAGTTGCCGGACCGCGACACGGCCATTCGTTTTATCCATTTTCCGCCGGCGGAGATGGTGAAGGACGGCCAATCCGGACCGGTGCTCGATGCGCTGGCCCAGGGGGACTCGCCGGCCCATCAGCGGATGATCTTCGAGGAGTTTTTTATTCTGCAGGCCGGATTGCGCTATATCGCCCGGCAGCGCCAGACCGTCGCCAAGGGGCACCGCATCGAGATCACCGACCCTATCCGGCAGCTCGTCCGGCAGGTGCTGCCCTTCAAGCCCACCGCGGCGCAGAAGCGGGTCATCCGGCAGATCGTGGAGGATATGAAGGCGCCGGCGCCCATGCATCGCCTGCTGCAGGGCGACGTCGGCAGCGGCAAGACCATTGTCGCCATCCAGGCCGTCATCGTCGCCGTGGAAAATCAGGGTCAGGCGGTGGTGATGGCGCCGACGGAAATCCTTGCCGAACAGCACTATCGCAATTTCAGCCATATCCTCTCCCCCACCGGCTACCGGATCGCCCTGCTGACCAGCGCCATGACGGTCGCCGAGCGGCGTCTCCTCCGGCAGCGGATCGCCGCCGGGGATATCCAGGTGGTGGTGGGCACCCATGCCGTCATCCAGGAGGAGGTGGACTTCCAGCGTCTGGTGCTGGCCGTCATCGACGAGCAGCACCGTTTCGGCGTCATGCAGCGCGCCGCCCTGATGAAGAAGGGGCAGCAACCCGACATCCTGGTCATGACCGCCACGCCCATCCCGCGGACCCTGGCCCTGACCGTTTACGGCGATCTGTCCCTCTCCGTCATCGACGAGATGCCGCCGGGCCGCCAGGCGCCACAAACCATATTGCTGCGCGGCGAAACCGAGCTGCGCCGCGCCTGGGAACTCATCCGCCGCGAGGTGGAGCAGGGCCGCCAGGCCTATGTGGTGTACCCGCTCATCGAGGAGTCGGAGAAGGTCGACCTGCGTGACGCCCTGGCCGGCTACGAGGATCTGTCGCGTCGCATCTTCCCCGATCTGCGGGTGGGGCTGCTCCATGGCCGGCTGGGGGATGATGAAAAAAGCGAGGTCATGCAGGCGTTCGTCCGGGGGGAACTGCACGTGCTGGTCTCCACCACCGTGATCGAGGTGGGGATCGATGTGCCGGCGGCCACCGTCATGGTCATCCAGCACGCCGAGCGCTTCGGACTCAGCCAGTTGCACCAGTTGCGCGGCCGGATCGGCCGGGGCGGTACGGCCGCCTGGTGCGTGCTGGTGGCGTACGACGCCCGGACCGAGGAGGCCCGGCGCCGGCTGGACGTGATGTGCCGGACCACCGACGGTTTCCTTATCGCCGAAGAGGACCTGGCCATCCGGGGGCCGGGCGAATTTTCGGGCACCCGCCAGTCGGGAATGCTGAATTTCCGTTTCGGCTCCCTGGTCCGCCATCGCCAGCTCATGGAAGAGGCCCGTGCCGAAGCCGACGACCTGGTGGCCCGGGCGCTGGCCGATCCGCGCGGGCCAGAGATGAATTACATCCGCTGGATGCGGCCCTACTGGGACGAGCGTTTCGGTCTCGTCCGGGTGGGGTGACGCGCCCTGCCGCCGGCAGCAGAGACACGCTTCAAACGGCATGAACGGCCAGCCGTTCATGACGCATCTCACGAGAGGGAGAGGTTGAATGATCATACCCACCACCGGTGACGGTCAGTTGCCCGTACGTTCCAGCGCCGACGCGGCCGGAGCGGATCTGTTCGCCGCCGCGGATGTCACCCTGGCGCCCGGCGAACGCCGGCTGGTTCCCACCGGTCTTCAGGTGGCCATCCCGGCAGGATATGTCGGCCTGGTCTGGCCCCGCAGCGGACTGGCCTTTCGCCACGGTATCGACACCATGGCCGGCGTCATCGACAGTGATTACCGGGGAGAAGTCCGGGTGTTGCTGGTCAATCACGGCGCCGGGGAATGCCGCATCGAGCGCGGCGACCGGATCGCCCAGCTGCTCGTGCAGCGGGTGGAGCCGGCGGTCTTTGTCCGGGTGGACGAGCTGCCCGCCTCCACGCGGGGTAGCGGCGGTTTCGGCTCTACCGGCCGTTGACGGAGGCCACCGCCGTGGCCGGCCCGTCCCCCGGCCCAGGGGGAAAAATGAACCGAACCCAGCTCAACAGTTGACAGTCGTTTGGCACTTTGGTAAATTTCCTTCTTTATATTGCGCAGGATCTTCTATGGAATGGAATTTCGGAGGACTGGAGAGCCATGTGTGCCGCGAGGAGAACGCGGCATTCGGCATCGTCCCCGTCCCCTTTGAGCGGACGACCTCTTATGGCAAGGGTACCGGGGCGGGACCGGCCGGCCTGGTGGAGGCATCCTGCTATCTCGAGCTCTTCGATGAGGTGTACGCCTTCGAGCCCGCCCAAGCCGGCATCTGGACTGTTCCGCCACTGGAATTTTCCGGTGAAACATTGGCCGACAACATTCATCTTATTTATACGAAGTCCGCGGAACTGCTCAGAACGAAGAAATTCCTGATCTTTCTAGGCGGTGAGCACAGCATAACCTTCCCCATCGTTCAGGCGTACGCCGAGCGCTTCGGGAACCTGTCGGTCCTGCAGATTGACGCCCATGCCGATCTGCGCCGGGAATACGAGGGGAGCATTTACAGCCACGCCTCCGTCATGCGACGGGTCGTTGATCTTTGCAAGGTGGTCCAGGTCGGAATCCGCAGCATCAGTATCGAGGAATTCGAGGAAATCCCCCGCCTCCCCGTGACCATGGTATACGCCCATGAATTTTTCCGGGACCGGGCGGCCTCCATGGACAAGATACTTGAAAATCTTACGGAAAATGTATATATTACGTTTGATTTGGACGGATTCGATCCTTCCGTGATTCCTGCAACCGGAACACCCGAACCGGGGGGATTTCTGTGGCAGGACGCCATGGAATTGTTGGAGAAGGTGTTCGCGACCAAGCATGTTGTCGGCTCCGACGTGGTGGAGCTTGCGCCCGTTGAAAACCTGCCGGCCAGCAGTTTTATCGCGGCGAAACTGGTCTACAAATTGATCGCCATGAAGCAAATATTTGATAAACATAGCCTTGGAGGTAAATAATGAAGAAAGTATTGATCCCGCTGGCGCTGTTGCTGCTCTTGCCCGTGAACGCACTGCTGGCTCAGCAAGAAGATCCCGGCTATACCTTCGAAGAGTACTCCTACTACCAGAAAGCGGTGAAAGAAACGGATCTGGACAAGAAGGAAGAGGCCCTGTTCGAGTTCATGAGCAAGTTCCCCGAGCAGAAGAACCTGATGCCTTACGTCATGGCCGAATTCCAGAAGCTGTTCAACGCCCGCATGCAGAAGCAGCAATACGACCAGGTCATCTCGGCCGCCAACAAGCTGCTGCAGCAACGCCCCAACGAAACCGTGGCGCTCAACGGGCTGGCCATGGCCTATTTTCAGAAGAAGGACTATGCCAACTATTTGAAATATGCCGAAATCCTGTTCCAGAAGAGCCCCAATCCGACCCTGGCCTACTACATGGATGACGCCGCGCTGAACATCAAGGATACCGCCCGCGCCGAGAAATATCTGCCCCAGGTGGAAAGAGGCGGCACCCTGCTGATGAAGATCGATCTGATCTCCCGGTTGTTCAAGCTGTACGTTGCCGAAAACAACGTGGCCGAGGCCATCACCAAGGGCCAGAAGCTGATCGCCCTGCTGGAAGCCAACCCCAATGCGCCCAGCGATTTCAAGGGGGGCAACTGGAACACTTACAAGAACAACCTGTTGCAGTCCAGCTACGACTTTCTGGCCAATCACTATATCGCCAACAAGGATTACGCCGGTGCCCTGCCGTACCTGCAGCGCCTGATCGGCCTCAACCCCAAGGATGCGGCTCTCCACTTCCGCATGGGGATGGCGTTCTGGCTGAACGGCAAAGCCTCCATGGCCGCGCCCGAACTGGCCATGGCCGTGGTCCTGAACGACGACAAGGTCTCCCCCCGGGCCGAAAAACAGCTGAAAGAGCTGTTGCAGAAAAGCGGTAACGAAGGCCAGGCGCTGACCGACAAGTTCAACGAGCTGGTCGCGGACGCCCGAACCAAGCTGAATCTGCCGTAATCCGCCGCCAGCGCGACAGGCACCGACATCACTCTCAGCCACCTCGCAGGAGGTGGCTTTTTTTTCGTTCGCGGCGGGTGGAAGTTTTGGGGTATAATGGGTGGAAAAAGCAGGAAGATTTGATGCAGATCATTCGTTTTGAAAACGTTACATCAAGGATGGTCCTATGAGCCAACAGGTGGAGCAGGCCGGGGTGTCCCTGCAGGAAGTCCGGCGCGAGATGGGCCGGGGGGTGGTCGGACAGTCGGGGATGGTGGACGGCCTCTTGTGGGGCGTACTGGCCAACGGGCATGTGCTCATCGAAGGCGTGCCGGGTCTGGCCAAGACCCGGGCGGTGAATCTGCTGGCCCGCATGAGCCAGTCGGTGTTCAAGCGCATCCAGTTCACCCCCGATCTTCTGCCGGCGGACATCGTCGGCAACCGGATCTACAATCACGCCCGCGGATCCTTCGAGACGAAAACCGGCCCCATTTTCGCCAATTTCATTCTGGCCGACGAGATCAACCGGGCCCCGGCCAAGGTGCAGTCGGCCCTGCTGGAGGCCATGCAGGAACGCCAGGTCACCATCGGCGAGCAGACCTTCCCCCTGCCGATACCGTTTTTCGTCTTCGCCACGCAGAATCCCATCGAGCAGGAGGGCACCTATCCCCTGCCGGAAGCGCAGGTGGACCGCTTCATCATCAAGCTGCGCGTGGATTATCCAACACCGGAGGAGGAGGTCCGGATCGTGAAAATGGTCATGAACGAAACGGAACTGCCAACGGTACGCCCGCTGCTGGCGGCGGAAACCATCCTGGCGCTGCAGGCGGCGGTGCGCAACGTCTATGTGGACGACCGGCTGATCCAGTACGCCACGGATCTGGTCTGGACCACCCGGGACGGCCGCCGGCACGGCCTGGCGTTCGACAACCTGATCGAATACGGGGCCTCCCCGCGGGCCAGCATCGCCATGGTCCAGATCGGTCGGGCCTGCGCGTATCTGGACCAGCGCGATGCGGTCACTCCGGACGACCTCAAACACGTCGCCCCGGCCGTGCTGCGTCACCGGATCATCCCCACCTATCACGCCCAGGCGGAGGGGATCACGTCCGAGCAACTGGTGGCGGAGGTGCTGCAGAAGGTGAAGGTGCCCTGATGCAGGTCGGCGCGCTGCTGCAACTGGTGCAGCGACTGGAGATCCTGGCCCGGCGTAACGTGACCGGGCTGCTGGCGGGCCACTACGTGACGGCCATCCGGGGCCGGGGCCTGCTGTTTCGCGAAGCCCGCAAGTACGTGCCGGGGGAGGATATCCGGCTCATCGACTGGAACATGACCGCCCGCTGCAACGAACCCTATGTCCGCATCTACCATGATGAACGGGAACGGGAAATCTACCTGGCGCTGGATGTGAGTCCGTCCATGCGGGCCGGCTGGCAGGATCGCACCAAGCTCGAGTACGCCGTCGAAATGGCGGCGACGCTGGCCGTGTCCGCCGTGGAACAGAAGGACCGGCTCGGTTTCGTCCTCTTCACCGACCGCGTGCTGGCCGCCTCCCCGCCACGGGGCGGCCGGACCCAGTTGCACATCGCCTTGCGGGCCATGCTGGAACATGCCGTGAATCCGCCGCCGCCCTGCCGGGAATCGGATCCCCGGGCCGCCATCCACGCCATTCAGCGGCACCGGGGCAAGCGGTTCGTGGTGTTCATGATCTCCGACTTCATCGATCACGACATCCCCGAAGACTTCCGCTACATCCAGGCCCGGCATGATGTCTCCCTGCTTCACGTGTACGATCCGCTGGAATACGGCATGGAGCGCGGCGTCCGGTTTACCGGCGTATCCCCCGAAGGTACGAACCGCCGGGCGGTGGTCGCGCCGGGTTTCGGCGGCGGTGTCGAAGGAATCCAGGCCTTTTTGAGGGCGGAAGCGGAAAAATACCGGATGGCCCTGCGCTCCTTCAGTACCCGGGAGCCCGTATCCGACGCGTTGCGTCACTTTTTTTACCACAAGGGAAAATTCATTGCCTGACGAGGGATCATGATCGCCGTCACCTTGCCCCATTCCCCGGCCGCGCCCCTGCATATCATCGATCCGGTCGTGCTGGCCCTGGCCATTGCCGGGACTGTGGTGTTCCTCCTGGGGGTGATCACGGCCGTCATCTGGCTGTTGCTGTGGTTGCGGCGGCGGCTGGCGACCTCCCCGGCGGTCATGCCCCCGCCCCCCATTCGTGACATGCCGGATCGCATCGCCCGGATCCGCGAGGACCATCTGGCCAGTGAAGAGTATCGCGGCGGTTGCCACAGCCTGTCGGCCCTGCTCAAGACATACCTCGAGCAACAAACCCGCCAGCCGGTGGAGGAGATGACGCCCGGCGAAATCCATCAACAACTGGGCCACGACGAGGCGGCCCGCTATTTCAGCCGACTGTCCGGGTTGCAGTTTCGCCGGTCCGCACCGGACCGCCGCGAATTCCTGAATGCCTGCGAGGAATCCACCCGGGTGGCCAGGGCATTCCAGCGTCGTCCGGTGAAGGGATCATGACCGAATACCCCGCATTCGCCCGACCGGAATATCTCTATGCATTGCTGCTGCTGCCACTGTACGTGTGGCTGCGCTGGCGGGTGTTGAACCTGGATCCGGTGCCCTTCCCCCGCCTGCAATATACCCGCCCGCCCCTTCGGCGCCGGTGGCTGCCGCGCCTGGTGCCTTTCACAGAGGCCCTGCTGTTGGGGGTGGGTCTGCTGGCCCTGGCCGGTCCGCACCGCGTCGACGAATGGGAATCGGTCACGCAGCGCGGGGTGGATGTGGCCCTGGTGCTGGATATCTCGGCCTCCATGCAGGCCGCGGATTTCGAGCCCAACCGGCTGGTGGCGCTGAAGAGCCTGGCATCGGATTTCGTCCGCCAGAGCGGCAGCAACCGCATCGCCGTGTACGCCTTCGCCAAGGACGTCTTCACCCAGACCCCCCTGACCATGGACCATGTGGTCCTGGCGCAGCTCATCGACGGGCTGGCCTACGAGATGATCAACCACTCCGTCAGCGGGGGGACAGCCATCGGTGACGCCCTGCTGCTGGCGGCCCACAGCCTGCGGCAGCAGCGGGTGGACGGCCGCGACCAGGCCGTCATCCTCATCACCGACGGGGAGAGCCACGAAGGGGTGGATCCCCTGCTGAGCGCCCGTTATATCCTCGAAAACGGGCTGCGGCTACATGTGATCGGCGTGGGGGAGTCCACACCGGTGCCGGTGTATATCCACGGCGAACCCTTCATCAACAAGGAGGGGAAGCATCTCACCACGCAGCTCAATGACCGGCAATTGAAGGAGATCGCCGCCACGGCGGGCGGGGAGTACCATCATGCCGGCAATCTGGCGGTATTGACCGCCATCTTCGAGCAGCTGGCCCGTCTGGAAAGCGGTCCCATCGAGGTGGAAACCCGGCGGCAGAAGCGGTTCTGGACCTCCGGTTTCGCCGCGGTGCTGCTGGGCCTGTTCACGGGGTGGCTGGGGCTGGTGGGCTTCGCCACCCGGAGGCCATGGCTATGACGAATTTCACCCACCCCCATGTGTTCTGGCTGGAGATCCCGCTGGTCCTGCTCTTTGCCGGTCTGCTCATCACCCAGTTTCGGGCGTTGGGGTGGTTGCGGGCCCATGTATCGGCCCGTTTCCTGCGCCGCTTCACCCAATACGGGCGGGTGACCGTGGTGCTGCACATCCTGTTTCTCTTTCTCCTCGGCCAGTTGCTGCTGCTGGCGGCGGCGGGTCCCTCCCGTCCGGGTGAGCAGGTGGATACGGTCAGTGCCCGGCGGACCATCATCGCCCTGGACGCGTCCTTCAGCATGGTGGCCGGTGATGTGACCCGCGGCTTCGGCGCCGCCCTGGGAGCGAAGAGCCGGTTCGAGCAGGCCAAGATATTCATCGAGCATCTGCTGCCGGGTCTGCGACGGGAGCCGGTGGGACTGCTCTCCTTCAGCGGGGTTACCGTCATCCACTCGCCGCCGACCATGGACCACCCGGCGCTGCGCCAGTTGCTGGCCGGGCTGAGCCTGCACAGCAGTGAAAATACGGGCACCAACTACGACACGGTGTTCACCGAGGTGATCCATCTGGCCATGCAGCAGGCGGCTCCCTGCCAGGTGCTGCTGCTCAGTGACGGCGAGGTCCCCTACGAGCGGGACTACGACGGCGAGCTGGAGTTGCTGCGCCAGGCGGGAATCCCGGTTCATGCCATCGGGATTGGCACCCGCCAGGGCGCCGATATCGTGCTCTACGATCCGCAGGACATCCTGGCGGGCGTGGCGGAGCCCCGGGTGGTCCGGGAGGCGCATACCCGTCGCGAAAACAAGCATCTGCAGCGGATCACCCGGGAAACGGGCGGGCACTACCTCATCGTGGAGCAGGGGGATTGGGTGGCCGACCTGCTGCCGGCGTTCTGGCAGGATTCGCCGACGGTCACCTGGAAACATCCGGGCCGGGAGGATGTCAGTCACATTCCCCTGGCCATCGCCCTGGCCGGCCTGGTGCTGGAAACCCTTGGCCTGGCCGCCTGGACCGCCCGACGGCGCCGGCGGGCAGGGGAGCGTCCGTTCCTGGAGGTGCATCCATGATGACGGCAGACCATCGCCGGCGGCCGTCGCGCCGGCTGCCCGCGTACGTGTTGGCGCCGCTGTTGCCCCTGGTGGCCCTTGTTGCCTGTCAGAATCCGCGCTGGCGGGCCCATACGTACAACGAACGCGGCATCATCCAGTACCGTCACGGACACTTTGCCGCGGCCCGGCCCGAATTCGAAAAGAGTATCGCTGTGGGCATCACTCCGGAGATCCCCACCTACAATCTGGCCAACACCTGGCTGGCCCAGGAGGACTACGTCCAGGCCCACGCCGGTTATGAGGCTGCGCTGGAGATCGATCCCCGCCTGTCGGCCGCCTATTTCAACGACGGGCATGCCCTGGCCCGCTGGGGGGAGACGTTCGTCCGCATACCGGACGAGGAGAGCGGGGAAGACGTGGACTGGTGCGCCCTGGCGGCCATGATGCGCCGGGCCATCGACCTGCTGGAGCAGGCGGAAAAACGATTCCAGCGGGTGGCGGTCCTGGAGAAAGAGCAGGCCCTGGGCCGGGAAGCGGAGGAGAATGCGGTCGCCCTGGGGGAACGGTTGGCGGAATTGCGTCGCCTGGAAGAGGAGTACCGGCGGCGATGTGAGGCCCGGGGGGGCGGTGGCGGGACGGGGGGCGGCGCCGCCGGCAGTCCGACGGATCCCGGCCGAGGAGGCGAGGAAGGGAATCCGGATCCCACGGGAAGCCCACCTTCCGCGGGGCCGGAAAACCGGTCGAGCGCCTCTTCGGCCGCCGCCCAAGGGCAGGGGAACGGCCGGTCCCAGCCGTTGAGCGAGGACGAGCGGCAGCAGCTGCAGCAGGCGCTGCAGCGGATCCGGGAGCAGTCACACCAACCGGACCGGATGTTCCGCCAGTCGGCGCCGCAGCAGTTTCGCAAGGGCGAGGGCGATCGTTACCAGGGGAAGCCCATCTGGTGGTGATCCGCCGGCACCGGAAGGGCTGCGGGAATCCGCCACCGGGGAAAATCATCCAACATACCAAAGCATCATCCTGCATTGACACAATCCAATGTGTTGAACCGAGGAGGAGTTCATGAAATTCATCAAGAAATTTCTGTTGTTTCTGGTGTTGCTGGCAGCCGTGCTGGCCGTTGTCGGGTTTTTCCTGCCCAGCACCGCCCATGTGGAGCGCGACATCACCATCGGTGCGCCGCCCTGCACCGTCTTTGCGACGGTCAATACATTCCAGACGTTCAATGAGTGGTCACCCTGGTATGAGCTGGATCCCGAGACGACATATTCGTTTTCCGGACCGCCCATCGGACCGGGAGCCAGAATGAGCTGGACCAGCGACAATCCCGATGTGGGGAACGGCAGCCAGGAGATCGTGGCCAGCGAGCCCTGTTCCCTGGTCCGGACCAAGCTGGACTTCGCCGACGAGGGGACCGCCGACGCCTTTTTCCGTCTGGAACCGGCCGGTACGGCCACCCGCGTGACCTGGGGGTTCGAGACGGATTTCGGGTACAACCTCATCGGCCGCTATTTCGGCTTGTTCTTCGATTCCATGCTGGGGCCGGATTACGAGAAGGGACTGGCCAATCTGAAAGCATTCGCCGAACAGCTGCCCAAGACCGATTTCGCCGATCTGCAGGCGGAGATCGTCACCGTGGCACCGATGACCATCGCCTATGTGTCCCTCAGCACCGGCAAGTCGAACAGCGAAATCGAGGCGGCTACCGCCGAAGCCTATGGACAGCTCATGGAGTTCATGAGCGAGCGGGAGCTGATCCAGACGGCTCCGCCCATGACCATCAACACGGCCATGGACCCGTCCGGATACATCTTCGATGTGGCCATCCCCGTCAACCAGGCGCCGGAGATTCCACCGGCCGAGGATTCACCTGTGGAGATCGGGCTCACGTATGAAGGCAAGGCCCTCAAGTTTATCCACCGCGGGCCCTATGATACGTTGCCTGCCACGTACGAAAAAATCGCAGCCTACATCGCCGCCCATGGTTTCGATGAGGCCGGCCGGTCCTGGGATCAGTACCTGAACGATCCCGCCACCGTTCCGCCGTCGGAACTGCTCACCCACATCTACATTCCCGTCGACATCGGCTTCGAATAGCCTTCGGCCAGGTCCGGCCCGGGCGGACAGCCACAAAAAAGGCCGACGCACGCGTCGGCCTTTTCACGTTGGGTTTCTTCCGAATACGGCTATTTTCGCTCGTTGGTCCGCGTGCCCGACGAGGTGGATCGCGTCGACGAACCGGCCGGGCGTCCGGCGCTGGATGAGGAGCGCTGCCCGGTGGACGGTATACGAATGACAGAACCGCCGGCAGACCCCGATCCACTCCCCCGGTAGCCGCCGGAATAGCCTGTGCCGCCACCGGCCCAGCCGCCGCCGGTCTGCCGGGTGACGACGGTACGCCGGAACGCCCGATCGGCATAGGCCGACGTTTCCTGGCTGTCGCCGGTGCGGGAGACGTTCAGGCTGCGCGTGCGGTACCGCTCATGGATCACCGTGCCTGTCATATTGCCGGCCGGAGTGGTGCCGCGGTCGGTGCGGGTGCTTGCCCGCCGGCTTTCAGTGGTCGAGCCGGCGGCACCACGTTCATCGGCCGCCCGGCGGGCCCGGATCGCCTCCGTGGTGGTGCCCCGGCCGTCTGCGGGCCGTTGGTCAACCCTTTCGTCTCCGGTGACCGCCGTTCCCGACCCGGTCCGTCGCGACCGGTTTCCGCCATCGCGGTTGTCATAGGCGGGGCCGGAAGTTCCGTCGTCCCGGACGGCTCGGGGATCCCCTTCCCAGCCGGGGAATAACGTGCGAATGATGCTGGCGTCGGGTTGGTAGGCGGCAGCCGCCCGGGCACGGCGGGAGGCCTGCCCGTCGTCGTCACCGCCGGACCGGATGCCCCGGCCCGACCGGAAATCGGTCAGCGCCTGGTAGGTCAGGCCCACTGCCGACCGCGAAATCAGGCTGTCCGGCTGGCCCTCGCCCCCGCCGCGTTCGTCCAGGGGCAGCATGATGTCCTCCTGGGGAAGGCGGCCGTCGGGACGTGGCAATGCGCCACTGCCGGGAACCAGGCTGCGGCGAAGATTGTCGGCAAGGATCCGCACCGCCTCCTGGCGGTCGGGGTGCTGCGGCGAATAGGCTTCGCCCGGACCCAGCGGAATCCAGCCGATATAGCCACCCCGCATGGTGAAATGAACCAGGGCCGGGGACCAGAAATAGCTGCCCCAGTATGAATCGGGGTACCACAGCCAGCCATGGAAGGGGTGCCGGAACCAGCGCCCATAGTGATAGGGGAGCCAGCCCCACGGATCGTAGGATACCCAGGTCCAGCCCCAGCGGTTAGTGTAGCGCCAGTACCCGTACCGGTAAGGCGCCCAGCCGGCGGTAACACCCGTCGGCGCCCAGCAAAATCCATAACTGGCGAGGTAATGCCAGTTGCCGTGCAGATCCAGATCGGTGACGCCGGCATACTGCGTGCGGTTGGGCAGATAGCGGTGGGCCTTGGACGTCACATAGCGCTCGTCGCGCTTGCGGCTCCAGACATCGAAGGAATCCTCGTCGTTCATACCGGTGCGCTGGGCCAGATATTCACGGGAGATGACCAGTTTCTGACTGCGTTCGACGCGTTCCTTGCGGGCGGCGTGGCGCCATTCGGCCTGGCCGTAATGCACCAGCACTTCCACCGGGTTATCCGGCAGGGCGTTGATCCGGTAGAGCCCGTTGTCGTCCAGCAAAACCTGTCCGGCCGGGGTGTTGATCCGGTAATCCGCCCCGCCTTCGGTGCGCAGAATCATCTGGCCGACCTGCAAGTCCAGCACCACGGCTTTCTCGTCCAACGACGTCAGTGCCAGCATGGACCACTCGTTTAGACGGATCACCGAGCCGTCGATGACCTCGATCTCCAGACGGCTGTCCTGTTCCACCCGAAGCCGGTCCTGCGGCTGCAAGGGAAGGTTCAGGTCCACCCGGCTCCAGTCGTCTTTTCCTGTTTCCCGAACGCTTACCTCCCCGTCCACATGGCTGACCCGTGGTATGAGGATCGCGTCCAGACCCGCCAGGCAAAAAGAAACCATCACCATAACCAGCAGGGATATGAATGTTCTTTTTGCCATGAAATCAATCTCCCTCATGTAGTTTTCGACAGTTATATGATACCAGTTTTCTCCTACAGGTTCAAACGGATTGTCGGCGCCATACCGGTTCCAGCGTCTGCAAAAAAGACTTTTTTCAAATGGAATGCATGGGCCGCTGGTGACGGTTTCGTGCCAACGGGGGCGTGAATCTCCTTCGAATGATCCGGGGAAGAAGGACATCGGCGGGGGCGATGAGAACAACGGTTTCCAGCAAAGGAGTCCCGGTTCGGCCCGGACTTTTTTCTTGATCGGGTGAACGGGATGGGCTATAGTCTGCCTTTTTGCGACGCAACGGGACCAGGCGGTCTGTGCGCAAGTTTCCAATACAGAACCGTATGTCCGTCTGTCGGGTAGACGTGCCCGCTAAGGCGATGTCGTGGTCGCGTTACATCATGAATTCGGGGGTGAAAATGAAAAAACGGGTCGTATTGCTGGGGGCCGGATTGGTGGGTGGGGCCATCGCCCGTGATCTGGCGGATACCTGCATGGTGGATGCCGTGGACATGGATGCCGAGCGCCTGCAGCGCCTGACGGCCGGCACGCCGGTGGAGGGAGTGCGCAAGGATCTCAGCGACCCGGAGGTGATCCGTGAGGTTGTCCGGGACTGTGACCTGGTCATCAACGCCCTGCCCGGTCACATGGGCACGGCGGCCCTTAAAACCGTCATCGCCACGGGGAAGAATGTAGTGGATATCGCCTTCTCCCCGGAAGATCCGCTTGAACTGGACCAGGCGGCGCGGGACCGCGGCGTGGTGGCGGTGGTGGACTGCGGCGTGGCGCCGGGGCTGTCCAACATGATCCTCGGGTACAACCTGGCCACGCTGGATTCCGTCGATACGTTCCTCTGCCTGGTGGGGGGATTGCCCGTTGTCCGTGACTGGCCATTCGAATACAAGGCGGTCTTTTCGCCTCACGACGTGCTGGAGCTGTACACGCGACCGGCCCGGTTCATGGAGAACGGCCAGCTGGTGGTGCGGCCCGCCCTCACGGGGCTCGAAATGGTTCATTTCGAGGGGATTGGCACCCTGGAGGCCTTCAATACCGATGGCCTGCGCACCCTGCTGCAGACGGTGAACGTCACCAACATGAAGGAAAAGACCTTGCGTTACCCGGGCCACGCCCAGTTGATGAAAGTCTTCCGGGAAACGGGTTTCTTCGAGACCACGCCGCTGTTCAATGAGAGCAACGCCATGACCCCGCTGGAGTTTACCTCCCGCATCCTCTTCCCGAAGTGGTTGATGAAACCCAACGAGGAGGATTTCACCGTGATGCGGGTGGTGGTTGCCGGTGAGGCGGACGGCGAAACGGTGAGCCGCACCTACCACCTCTTCGATCGCTACCATCGACCCAGCGGCACCACGTCCATGGCCCGGACCACCGGTTACACCTGCACCGCCGTGGCCCACCTCGTGCTGGACGGAAGCTATACCCGCCGGGGGATCTCGCCGCCCGAATTCGTAGGCCAGGAAAAATCCTGCTTCGAGTTCGTCCTGCAGTATCTGGAGGAGCGCGAGGTACTGCTGCGGGTGAGCCGCTAGGTTCGGCCGCGACGACCGCCAGAGCCGGGGCCCGGCTCCGGGGATTTCGTTACTTTTCCACAGAGGTTGTTCCGCACACAATCCGTGTCCTGCGGACGGTGCCGCGACCGGCCCGGGCGGCGCTGCGCCGGGGTACAGATTCATCACAGTCAGGATAGGTGTATGGTCCTGCCCGACCCGTTCAGAAGGATCCGTCCAGGCGTGTGCCCGGGTCAGTTCACGGGTGTTTCGGCGCCGGCGGCGGCTGTCATTTTCCGGGCATTCTCCTCGTCACCCAGCTGCCGGAAGAGGCGGGCCAGCAGGGCGAACTGGTCCGGCGAGGGATCGGCTGTTTCCAGAAATTTCAGGAGAGATTGCCGGGCTTCGGCCGGCTGATCCAAAGCCAGGCGGACGCGTCCCAGGAGCAGATGGCCGGCCGGAGGAAAATCCGGACCCTCATGGAAGCGCAGCAGCGTCGTGAGTGCCTCCCGGGACTGGCCGCGGTCCAGCTGCAGGCGGGCCAGTTCCACCGCCGCCGCCGTCAGCCGCGGATCCTTGATGAGGGCGATCTGCAGCCGGCGGTAGGCGTCGTCCGGCTGATCCAGGCGCACCAGCATTCGCGCCCGCTGGTAGTCGTATCGGCCGGCCGCGTCGGGTGCCAGCTCCGCCGACAGGAAGCGCAGCGGCGGCTCGGGACGCCGACCGCGTGTAGCGGTAAAGGTGTACTGCAGGCTGTCCAGCAACTGGCCCGAGGTCTCGCGCAGGGTCACCACCAGGCTGTAGCGGCCGTCGGGGAGATCCTCCACGGGGACGGACTGCAGGTGCAACCGGGTGCCGGTCCGGTCGATGCGGGATTTGGGCATCTCCTCGCGGCGGGTCATGACTTCGCGACCATCGGGATAATGGAGCAACCGGTATTCCAGGGACAGGCTTTCACTGGCCTCGTCCCGAGCCTTGTCGGGTGGATAGCGGAGCTGAAACAGCAGGACCAGGGGGTCAGCGGTGAAGAGGGTCCGGTTCAGCTGGGGCAGGAACTGGATGCCATTGAAGGTAAAACAGGGTTTTACCGGATCGGCGTTCTCCAGCTGCACCACGGGCAGGGGCGGGCTCAGGGACGGCGACTGGATGGGCAGAAAAGGGACCGTCACGTCCCGGGAGAGCTGGAACACTGCGGAATCGATCCGGTTGAGCACCATCAGCTCGATGGTGTACTCGCCGGGGACAAACCCCGTCTTGCCGGCGAAGAAGAAGGGGGCGGTCCGGATGCGCGCCCATTCCGGGTCATCAAAGTAGTGGACGAACTCCTCGACGTGCCGGGCCACCTCACCCCTGTCTTTGGCGGTGACCGCCAGGCGGATTTCCAGCGACAGGTAGCGGCGATGGTCGTATTCCATGACCGTCAGGTGGCGGGGATCGATCTGCAGGGCATAGTGAAGCATCACCTGTCCGTCATCGTTGACCACGGGCAGAAACACCGCCTGCAGCGGCGCGATGCGGTACGAAACCTGCGTCGTGACCCGCTGACGCAGCTCCGAATCCTCGGGCAGGAAACGGGCGACGTAGTCGGCGGGAACCTCCGCCTCGGGCAGGCGGCGGATGGAATTGAGGAGCAGCTCCGAGGACAGGCTGCCCGTGTCGCGGCCGTATTCGGGACTGTCACCGGGCAGGTAGCTGAAAGCGGCCCGGGCCAGCTCGGCGTCGATGGCCGCCATGTAGTTGTAGACACCCCGGCGGGTGCGGAGTTTGGCATAGGTCAGCGCGGCAGGACCGTCATGATGGGGGCTGTAGATGTCCCAGGATCCGAAGCCCTGCCGCTGGTAGAAGAGCAGGTAGAAATGGGACGGCAGCGGCGGCCGGTGGAGATTGGTGTAAAACCACAGCTGGACGGGATAGAGCTCCGACCGGTTCTGAAATTCCTTGATCTGGAAGGGCGGTCCCAGCAGGATGTAGATCCGCCCGCGGTCCGTTTTCCAACCGGGCTTGCCCTCGCCTTTGAAACGGGCGTTGGCGTAGTCGAGACGCCGGTAGTGCTCTTCTCGGAATTCGTTCAGGGGGGTGCCGGGCGTGGGATCGCGGGTGTCCCAGAACGCCTGGATGAACAAATCCCGTTCCCGATCCGACTGCAGGGTGTCGAAGGCCTCCGCCTCGAGTTCCGAGATGATCCAGGTAACATCCTGCAGCCAACGGGTGTAGGGTTCCGCCAGTTCCGCGGCGCCGAGCGGGCAGGTCAGGCCCGGCCAGCTGACGGTGAGCAGCAGTAAAACAAGGCGCCCTAATGGATCGCACGGTCGTGGCATGTCTGATGCATCCGGGCCGAGTCTCTTTGGGAATGGCCCCGCGCGGGGGCACGGCCGCTCACCATACTACTGCAATCCCCCGGGGATCGTAAAGTAAAAAGCCCGGCGGAGTGAGACGGGGAAATTGAATTGCCTTCGCTCCCCAAATGGGTTTTAATGGTTCAAACGTTTGTTTGAGAGATGAACGGGAGGAGGTTTCATGCGGCGCTGGGAATGGTTCTTGGGTGTTCTGCTGCTTGGTGCGACTGCCCTGGCCGGCAACCCGCCGGCACCGGTGGAGCGTGCCGCATTCGGCGAACTCACCGGGCACGCGGCCATGATGGCGTACCTGGCGGAGCTGGCGGCGGATCCGGCGGTCCGGCTGGACATCATCGGCCGGTCGGTGGAGGGACGGGAGATCCCGGCCCTCTATTTCAGCGAAGCGGCCTTCGGCACGCGGCGGGATACGGTGCCGGTGGTGCTGCTCTTTTGCCAGCAGCACGGCAACGAGCCGTCGGGCAAGGAGGCGGCGCTGATGCTGGCCCGGGAACTGTTGGGCGCGGAGCGGCGGCTGCTGGAAAAACTGGACATTATCCTGGTACCCATGGTCAACCCTGACGGCGCCGAGGCCGGGCAACGCCGCAACGCCCGGGACATGGATCTGAACCGCAACCACGTCCTGTTGTCGGAGCCGGAGGTGCAGGCCGTCCATGAGGTGTTCCGGCGCTGGCTGCCCGAGATCACCCTGGACGTTCATGAGTACAACGCCATCAGCGAATACTGGATCCACCAGGGCTATGTCCGCAACGCCGACGAGATGCTGGGTGGTGGCACCAACCTGAACGTGGCCCCGGCCATCCTGGCCTACAGCCGGGAGACCTTTTTTCCGGCGGTGCAGGCCCGGGTGGCCGGCGACGGATTCATTTGTGAGCGCTATGTGGTGGGCTCCCCCTTCGAAAACGACCGCCTGCGCTACAGCACCACCGACATCAATGACGGTCGCCAGAGTCTCGGGATTTACAACACCTTGTCTTTCATCCTGGAGGGGAAGCGTTACGGTGATCTGACGAACCGGCTGGAACGGCGCGTCCGGGCCCAGCTGTCGGCCATGCGGGCGTTCCTGGCCACGGCGGCGGAGCAGGCAACGGCCGCCCTGGCGCTGGTGCGCCGCGAACGGGCGGCGTTGACGGCGGCACCGGTTCCGCCCGGCCGGGCTCTGGTGCAGATGGACTATGGACCGGATCCGGAGCGCCCCACCCTGGCCATGCCGGTTTTCAACGTGTTCGAGTGGCGTGACGAAGTCCGGGATTTCGGAAATTTCGAGCCGCTGGTCCGGGTGAAGAGGAGCGTCGCCATTCCGGCCGCCTACGTGATCCCGGCCCGGGAGCGGCAGTTGCTGTCGCTGCTGCGGCGGCACCAGGTGGAGCGGCATGCGCTGACCGGGGATCTCCGGCTGACCGTTTCGTCCTACCGCATCCTGCACCTGGCCGAACGGCAGGAGGAAGAGCAGACCAAGCCGGCGGTGGACCTGGAAGCGGTGATGGAGCAGGTGGCCTTCCAGCGGGATGATGTGGTGGTGTTCACCCGCCAGCCGGCCGCCCGGCTGCTGCCGCTGCTGCTGGAGCCGGAGTCCACCTGGGGCATTTGCACCGATACGGGCGGCCTGCCCAGCGCGTTCGGGCACTATCTTGCCCCGGGCGGCACGTACCCCGTTTACCGGCTCCTGTCGCCGCGGGATCTGCCTGTCCGGCGGCTGGACGCCGCGGAGGAAGGCGAATCCCGGTCCGGTGAACCTGAATCAGAGTGAAACCCGCCGGCTGAAAAAATCGGAGATTTACACTGGCAAAAATAAAACAAATGTTTTAATATGTGACCTTATCTGATAGGGCGACATATACACTGGAAAATCCCAAATTCCTTACAAGGAGTGTTTATGCGAGAACCAGCTTCTTTAACCGGAAGACAGTCTTGCAGCCGGATCATTCGCGGCAGTCTGCTGGTGTTGCTGCTGGCCATGGGCGGCGTGAGCCTGCTCCAGGCCCAGAGTACCACCACGGGCAGTCTGCGCGGAGTGGTCTCCGACGAACAGGGCACGCCCATTCCGGGCGTGACGGTGGTGGTCCGTTCCGATGTGCTGGTCACCGGCGAACTGACGGCAATGACCAGCGACCAGGGCGTGTACCGTTTTCCGTCGCTGCCGCCGGGAGTCTACACGGTGGAGGCCAACCTGCCCGGTTTCGCCAAGGCCGTCCAGGAGAACCAGCGCGTGCCGCTGGGCGCCTCCATCAAGGTGGATCTGGTCTTGCGGCAGCTGACCATGGAGACTCTCCAGGCGGAAGGCGTGCGGCAGGAGCAGGCCACCGGTGCCGACCGCTACGAGACGGTGCCGGGCGGTCCCAACGGCATCACCGGCCGCATCGTCAACAGCCAGGGTCAGCCTCTGGCCGGTGCCACGGTCATCGTCACCTCCCTGACCAACATGAACATCCTGGAAACGGCCGTGACCGACACGAACGGCCAGTTTCAGGCCCTGGACCTGGAACCGGGCACCTACAACCTGGAAACGGTTATCGACGGCTACGTCAGCCAGCTGATCCGCCAGATCGATCTGGAGCGGAACCAGCGGGCCATCATCGACATCGAGCTCAAGGCCTATGACGAGGTCGATCTGGCCAAGATCGAAAACCTGGTGACGGTGACGGCCGAGGCATCGGATGTCAGCACCGTGTCCAACGTCGTCTCCCACAACCTGGAGCTGAAGACGCTGGAGCGGATGCCCCTGCCGCGCAACGCCAACCTGTTCATGAACTACACCCCCGGCGCCAACAGCAGCGTGGCCTACGGCGGGACCGAGAACAACACCAACGCCTACAACCTCGACGGCGTGGACGTGTCCGACACCGGCTCGGGCGAGTACTGGGTGCTGCCCAATCCCGACTGGATCAAGGAGATCCAGGTGGGCGGCCTGGGTGCCGAGGCCGAATACGGCGGCTTCACCGGCGCCATGATCAACATCATCACCAAGTCGGGCGGCAATGATTTCAGTGGCGACGTCACCTTCTACTATTCGGGCGGGTCTCTCATCGAGGACAACGACACCGATCAGAAGTACCTGGAATTCGCCTTCAGCCTGGGCGGCCCCATCGTCCGGGACAAGGCCTGGTTCTTCTTTTCAGGCCAGGAAACCCGTGACGACTTTACGCCCATTGACGCCCCCGATTCCGAGGACATCTCCCTGCACCGCTACCTGGGCAAAATCACCCTGCAGGCCAACGAGAACCATCGTTTCATCGGCTTGCTGGATTTCGACGGCAAGTACACCGAAAAACGCGGCATCTCGCTCCGGCGTTTGCCCGAAGCGACTTCCAAGCAGGAATCGCCCAACTGGTCCTACAATTTTACGTGGGAAGGCGTCCTTTCGGACAACTACTTCATGACGGGGAAGGTAACGGGCTACCGGGGTTCCGACGACCGTTTGCCCTACAACGGTTCCGACACCCCGGGCCGGGAAACCGTCGACCGGATCTGGGTGGAGAACAACGCCTGGACCAATCTCGAGGACCGGACCCGCACCACCCTCGATCTCGCCCTCAGCATGTTCCATGACGGGGTGCTGTTCAGCAACGATTCGCACCAGTTCAAGACCGGCTTCATTTTCGCCTATGGCACCTATGATGAGGTGACCACCCGGAACGGCGGTCTGACCTGGCGCGACCGTTTCGACGGTTTCGACACGGGCGACGAGATTTACCTGAACGCCCTGCAGAAAGAATACACCTTCTACCTGCAGGATTCGTGGACCATCGGCCGCCTGACCATCAACCCCGGCGTGCGTTTCACCAAGTACCAGGCCGGCTTCGACAACAGCCGCAGCGACGTCTACGACGTCAACAACTGGGCGCCGCGCATCGGTCTGGTTTTCGATGTCATGGGTGACGGCCGCACGGCCATCAAGGCCCATTACGGCCGCTATTTCGAGGGGATGTACACCTATCTGTACGACCGCGAGCAGAGCGGAGAGGCCTTCACTCCGGCCGTCTACTGGGAATGGGATTCCGTGGAGAACGATTACGTCATCGTCGGCGGCGCGCCGGCGGCCAGCGCCATCCTGGATCCCAACATCAACCATCCCTATGTCGACCAGTATGTGTTCACCTTCGAGCACCAGCTCCTGGCCGACCTGTCGGTGGGCGTGGACTACATTCACCGTCGCACCCGGGACATCGTGGCCATGATCAACGCCAACGACGATTACGATGACCTTACCGCGCCCGACAACCCCATCACCGGCGGCAACACTCCGTTTTATGAGCTGTTGTCGGAGCAGGAATACTACCTGGTGAATCCCGCCGGCGCCTACCGCGATTACGACGCCGTCATGTTCCGCTTCAACAAAAACTTCAGCGATCGCTGGTCCCTGCGCTATTCGCTGGTCTGGTCGCGACTGGAAGGGAACACCTTCGGCGCCAACAGTTACGCCGACGAGTGGGAGGACCTCAACGGTCTGACCAACGCCGACGGCAAGCTGCCCAACAACAACGAATGGGAGTCCAAGCTGACGGTATCCTACGACTTTCCGTGGGATATCTATGCCACGGCCTATTACCTGTACCTCTCCGGCGAATACTGGACGCCGTACGCCATTTTCGAGGGATTGTGGTACAACGACCGGGCGCCGGTCTTCCTTACGGAACGTGGCTCCCAGCAGTTCCCCGGACGTCACCTGTTCGACCTGAAGGTCAGCAAGTCCTTCCGGTTCAGCGGTCGGTACCGGCTCGATTTCTCCGTGGATTTCTTCAACCTGTTCGACAAGCGGACCGCCCGCAGCCTGGACAACCAGTGGGGCTGGTACGTGTATGACTACACGGATCACCCCGCCGGCAGTTTCTGGGATCCCAACGGCGGCTACCGGGATGTCCTGTCCACGGAACGGCCCCGTGAAATCCGTTTCGGCGTGCGCTTCTTCTTCTAGGGCGCGCCGATTTCCTGTCTATCGGGGGGCTGCGGCCCCCCTTTTTTATGCTTTCCGGTTATCGACCGATCATGACAATCCTGCCGCCCGCCTGCCGTTTTGTTTGAGAAAGTTGACTGGATTCCGCATCCATAAGAGATGGTGAAATCCCCGGCTCGCCTGTCGTGGGTTTTGGGAGGGTCAGCGGTGGTCATGGAACCACCGTGGTGTTCCAACCGACGCCAACCTTCGGTGGCAGGCGAACCCGTGCGGAGATGCTGGCCAGAGAAAAGGAGTTCCCATGATCCATATGGTCCGTCTGTCTTTGTTCGCCCTGCTGGGCATGGTGTTGTGCCTGACGCCGGTCCTGGCTGAATCGCGGCCGGAGCTTCCGGACAGGGCTGTTCTCTATCCCGGTGTCCTCGAACCTGTCGCCGATCCGCCCGCCTTCTACGCGGCGGCGACCGCCGATCCCGGCCTGATCCTGCTGCGGGCGGCCATTTTTGACCCGCTGCGCCACGGCCCGCCAGATTTCGAGGCGCACCACCTGCCCCTGACGGAAAAGACCTCCATGGCGGGTTTCGGCTATTTCATCGTCCAGTTCGACCACCGGGTGGATGCCCGGGCCCAGGCCCGCCTGCGGCAGACGGGAGCCAGGATCGTTCAGTACGTGCCCAACAACGCCCTGCTGGTGGGGGTGAACGCCGCGGTGGCCATCACACTCCGGGATATTTCGGGTGTCCGCTGGGTGGGCGCGTATCGCCCGCTGTTCCGGCTCGATCCCGAGCTGGCGCTGGCGTTGAACGACACGGAAAAATTCGGCGGCGACGAACCGGTCCAGTTGGCGGTGGAATGTTTTTCCGCAGCGGAACTGGCCCGGCTCGGGGCCGAAATCCGGCGCCGCTATCCGGCGGAACCCCGGCTGCGGGTCATCCCCGGCAATGACGAGGCCGCTGTTTTCGAAATCCCGGCCCGCCTGGCCCCGGACCTGATCCAGCATGTGATCAACATTGGTTACGTCAAATGGGTGGAGCGACGGCCCGCCGATCTCCTGTTCAACGACGAGTCGGCCTGGGTCTGTCAGAGCGGCGACAGCGTAAGCCGCAGTACGACGGTCTTCGACCAGGGCCTGCTGGGCCAGGGGCAGGTCATCGCCGTGGCCGACAGCGGCCTGGACAAGGATCACTGCGCCTTTGTCGATCCGGCGTGGCCGGTGGTGGCCAGCCAGTTCGTGGTGGCCCCCGCGCCGCTGGCCATCGATGACGCGCAGCGCAAGGTCATCGCTTATAATGTGCTGGACTATCTGGGCGGTATCGACGGAGACCAGACGGATGGGCACGGCTCCCACGTCAGCGGTTCCGTTGCCGGCGACAACTTCCAGACTCCGGCGTCGCCGGACGACCCGGGGCATGACCCGGGCGACGGCATGGCGCCCCTGGCCCGCCTCATCATGATCGACGGCGGCCGGCCGGGCGACCGGAGCGTCTATTTCCCCTACCCCTACGATCCCCTGTGGGAACAGGAGTACGCCAGTGGGGCCCACATCGCCAACAACAGCTGGGGGGCCACCGGCAACAGCTACATTCTGGGCGCTTCCCGGACCGACCAGTTCGTGTATCAGAACCCCGATTTCCTGATTTTCGTTTCCGCCGGCAATGCCGGGCCGGTTCCCCAATCCCTCGGTTTTCTGCCCCAGGCCAAGAATCTCATCACCGTGGGGGCGACGGCCAATGGACTGTTCGGCGCCGACACCATCGCCGCCTTTTCCAGCAAGGGACCGGCCTATGACGGCCGCATCAAGCCGGATCTGGCGGTCCCCGGCAGCGATATCCGCTCGGTGCGCGGCAATGTGCTGCCCGACACCTGTGAAACCGTTCTCATGAGCGGTACCAGCATGGCCAGTCCGACGGCGGCCGGGCTCGCGGCCCTGGTCCGTCAGTACTACACGGAGGGCTGGTATCCGTCGGGAGCGCCCGACCCGGCCAACGGATTCGTACCGTCGGCCGCCCTGCTCAAGGCGACCCTCATCAATTCCACCCGCAACATCACCGGCGGCAACACCGGCTATATCGGCCGCGAGGACGCACCGGCCGCGGGTCAGGGCTGGGGCCGCGTCACCCTGGATGACGCCCTCTATTTCGCCACCAAGGCGGACAGCCGCCATCTGCTGGCCTGGGATCTGGCCAACCACCAGGGCGTGAGCACCGGCGGAACGCGGGAATTTCCCGTCAGCGTCACCGCCGGCCAGCCTCTCAAGGCCACGCTGGTCTGGACGGATCCGCCGGCGATTCCCGGTGCGGCCGTCGCTCTGGTCAACGACCTGGACCTGGAACTGGAGGCCGCCAACGGGACCGTCTATCGCGGCAACCGCTGGAACGGACAGACGACGAACGGTTTGAAGGAATCCCAGCCGAATCCCACGGGAGCGGACAATTTGAACAATGTGGAGGGCATCCTGGTCAAGGCGCCGGCGCCGGGCGATTACATCCTGCGGGTGAAGGGGACCAACGTACCCGGCTACGACCAGGACACCGCCCAGGGATTCGCCCTGGTGCTGACCGGTGGTGTCGCTCTGCGCGATACGGCTCTGGTGAACATCCGGACGGTGAGCTTCAGTGATGCGATGGGCAACGATGACAGCATCATCGATCCGGGCGAAACCATCGAACTCTTTCTTGAGCTGGAAAATACGGGCCTGGCGTCGGCCGGGCAGGTGAGCGCCGTCCTCGGCTCCGCCAGCGGCCTGGTCACCATCGACTCCGCCGTCCAGTCGTACGGACCGCTGGAGGGATTGGACAGCCGAACCCACACCGGTCCCTTCGTGTTCACCGTCGATCCTGCCGCGGCCAACAGCGCCCGTCTGACGTTCACCCTGGATATCCAGACGGAGACGTCCGGCACCTTTGCCCGGTCGTTCGAACTGAAAGTGCGGCCCGGCATCCCCCCGGCCATGGCCGACCTCATGATCGGCGAAACCGGGATCCACGTCTTTAACGGGTTTCCCTACCCGACCTACGTGAATATCTCCCTCCAGTTCGACTTCGAGGATCCCGACGACGATCTGGCCAAGGTGGTGCTGTTCGCCCGGGTCAACGGTCGCAACGTGAATCACTATCCCATTGAGCTGAACGTGGCCGGCCTGGGCGCCTCCGGCACGGCGGTGCAGACGTTTTTTCCCATCTGGGGCTGGGTGGCTACCAACGTGGGCGAATCCCTGCAGCTGTTCGGCTATCTGGAGGACGTGACCGGCCGTCGCAGTGCCGTGGTGGAATCCAATGTCATCACCTTCACGGCCGGCATCACGCCGGTTTCGCCCACCGGCCTGGAGGACGACGATTCTTTCCGCTATGCGTTTCCCGCCGGATTCTCTTTCCCCTTCTATGGTGTGGAATACACCGATTGCTGGCTGAATTCGGACGGCAACATCACCTTCGAGGCCGGTTACGAGAATGCCGACCGCACGCCCACCGCCTTTCTGCAGGGCATGCCGCGCATCGCCGGCCTGTACACCGACCTGGCCCGTTTTGCGGGTCAGACCAATATCACCATCCAGGCCCAGGCCGACCGGATTATCTTCCGCTGGACCAACATCCCGCAGTGGTCCCAGACCTCTCCCACGGGCAGCCATACCTTCTCCATCACTCTTTTCGCCGACGGCGCAGTGGAGCTGGCGTGGCAAGGCTGCACCCTGACCGAGTCACAGACCGACGAATTCGGCCGGCCCTGGAAAGGAGTGGTGGGCCTCTCGCCCGGCGCGGTGGCCGATTACGCCTCCACGGATTTGTCGGAGTGGAGCTCGCCCGTGCCCATTCTACCGGATCAGCCCGTCTACCAGGGCTTCACCGGGGCCGAAGATTTCGATCTCGAGTTCCGGACCCTCCGCTTCGAGCCGGCGGGGCCGGCACCGGGTGAATCCCTCTATTTCCCCCGCCTCTCCTTCATCCCCGGCGTATCCACCGAAGGCTACGGGTTCGTGAACCCGGGGACGGCCGAGGCCCAGGTCAGCTTTGCCGCTTTCGCCGGGAACGGGGAACCGGTGGCCCTCAGCGGGGTCTACCCCTGGCCGGCCGGCCAGCAGGGCGCTTTCCAGGCCGACGGCATCCTGGACCTGACCGAGGAAACCCAGGCCTGGGTGCGGGCCGACAGTGACGTGGCCGGATTGCTTGGCTTTTTCCTGAGCCAGTATTTTCCGGCCGGATTCATGGCCGGTCTGGACGGTGCCGCCGTCGGTTCGAGCGTCACCACCGACGGCATTTTTCCGCGGGCCAAGTCGGACGCCGATTACCAGACGGAGATCTTCCTGGCCAACCCGGGGCACCGCCGGGCCCAGATCATGGTGACCGCCTTCGACGGGATCGACGCCTTCGACGGCGGCTGGCTGGTCATCGAACCCTTCGGCTTTGTCCGGACCGAGGTGGCGACCCTGCTGGGGGACGCGGCGCCTTTCGACGGGTACCTGCGTCTGATGTCCACCGAAGGGATCGTCGGCAACGCCGTCATCCGATTCGGCGAGGATTCCCTGAGCTCGGTGAATCTGCTCCCCGTCGCTCAGGCCGCCGCGAAGCTCTATGCCTCCCATATCACCGTCGTGCCCGGTTTCTATTACACCGAGGTCAACATCATCCATGTGTCGAATTCGGATCCCGACGCCGAGCTGACCGTCACCCTGACCCCCTACGACGACCAGGGACAGCTGCTGAGCGCCCCCTTCGACGTGGTGATCCCGCCCCACCAGCTGGTCACCCTCCGCGACACGGAGCTGGGCCTGCCGGCCGGTATGCCCACCGACGGCTGGCTGGCGGTGGAGAGCGCCGGGGGCACCATCATGGGTTGCCTGACCTTCGGGAATCCCGTGGACAACCATTATGAATCCACCCTGCCACTGCAGGCGGAAGGCTCCACCGATCTTTATTTCGCCCAGGTGGCCAACGGCAATGTGGGCGGTGTGGACTACTTTACAGGCCTGGCCATCATCAACACCGGGCTCACGGCGGCGGATGTCACCATCAGCGTCCACGCCAGTGACGGGACGGTCTACGGTACCGTCACCCGGACCCTGCAACCGGGGGAGAAGTACGTGCGCCTTCTGCAGACCATCGAGGGGATCGGCCCGTTGCCCGACCAGTCCAGCGGTTTTTTGCGGGTGACGGCCACCGGACCGGTCTTTGCCTTCGAGTTGTTCGGGGACAGCGTCGGCAATTTTCTGAGCGCCGTGCCGGCCCAGTTCTGAGGGATCCCACCGGACCGGGCCGGACGGCCCGGTCCGCCTTACGGGGCGCGCCGGACGGGGCCCAGGGAATAGGTGTCGCCGGGCAGCAGCAGGTGGATTTTCAGGTCCTGCACGCCCAGCAGTCCCTGCTCGTTGCGACGGATCACGGCCTCGCCCGGGTCCACGACCATCACCGAACCTTCACCCATGACTGCCAGGGTCCGGTCCGGCTTCAGCCAGACGGCCGTCGCTTCATCCACCCCGATGCCCAGATACCCGGGATGCTCCAGCACGACGGCGATGAGACGGTTGGCCCGCTGCCGCTTGATGAAATGCTGGTCCAGGATGGCGTGGGGGAACAATCCCAGTCCCGGCCACAGCTCCATGTTGGCGGCGCGGATGACCTCGGGATCGCCGTCACCCGTGAGCATCAGTTCACTCATGCAGGCCAGGCCGGCCGAGGTGCCGCAGACCACCAGGCCGCGGGCGAACGCTTTCTTCAGCTCCGCCTCGAAGGGCGTGTCGCGGCACACGTCGATGATGCGGCGCTGGTCGCCGCCGGCGAAAAAGATGCCGCCCGCCCGGGGCAGCAGTTCCTGCCAGGGGCCCGTGGTCGCCTCCGCGCGGGTGGCCAGCGGCAGGGCCCGGACGTTGCGGCAGCCCATCTCGGTGAACTGCTTCTCGTAGAATTCGCCCGTGTCGGCCAGTTCCGAGGCGGTTGGCACGATGAGGACCAGGGCGTCATATCCCCCCGACAGGCTGAAAAAATGTTGCATTACAGCATCGGGTCGCTTGCCGCCGCCGATGAGCAGCAGGTGGCCGCCGGGCACGGCCTCCGCCAGGGCGGGGAGGGTGGCCAGCCACAGGCCGGCCAGCAGCAGGGTCATTCGCTGGAACGGGTTCATGAATCAAAGCCTCCGGTTGAGGTGTTGGACCGCCGTACCGGTCAGGCGTCGGCCGATACGGTGCGAAAAGGGATCATAGGTGTTTCGTCGCCAAAAAGCAACCCTTCCGCTCCGGATCCCCGGGGAGGATGCAACCTGTGCTAGAATGCCCCTGACAACTGACCCCCAACCCCTGGCGGGAGCCGGCCGCCGCGAACCGGCGGCGCGGCCGAAAGGAGCGACCATGACCTGGGCCATCATCAATTTTTCGGCCCGACCCGGCGGAAATTCGGATCTGATCACCCGCTGGCTGCTGAAACGTTGCCGGGCGGACGGCCAAGAGCCACAGGTGATCCTGGCCCGCGACATGCCTCTGGAGTCGTGTATCGGCTGCATGCGCTGCATCTTTCGTCATCCGGGCCGATGCGTCCGCGGGGACGCCCTGCCCGAGTATCTGGCCGCCCTGGCGGGTGACCATGTGTTTCTGGTCAGTCCCATCTATTTCCTGACGCCGCCGGCCGCCTGGAAACAGCTGCAGGACCGGATGCTCACCTTCCGTCCGTTTCTGGTGCGGAAGCCGGGTCATTGCGGCGTCCTGCTCACCGCCGGGCTGCCCGGCTGGTCCGTGGCCGAGGGCCTGCTCGCCGGACTGGCCCTCAGCGCCGGTCTTACCGTGTCCACCGTCCGGACCTGCTACGGGCCGGGCCCCGGCCAGGTGGTGATGGAAGGGGGCAACCTGGAGCAGGTGGCCCGGGTGTACGAACTGGTCCGCGACGGCCGGACCGAACATGTGGAAAACCGCTGCGATGTCTGTTTCTCCACGCTTCCCCACGCTGCGTCCGGGCGATCCTGCCGTTTCTGCCAGGCCACCGCCCGCGCCGACGGGCATATCCACCGGGCCGACACCCGCTGGGATCCGGCGCGGCTGGAAGAGCATTACCGCCAATGGGTGGCGGTCACCCGCCAGCTCTATATGGAGCATCGGGCGGAGATTCGCCGGCGCATCGATGAATTGGAATTGCCGGAGCTGGAGTGATAAGCTTACGAACGGTTGGTTATTCCGCGTCGCGGGCGCAACGGAAGCCGACACTGGGGAAATTCAGCTCGGGATAGTCGCTGTGCCGCCGCCAGACGGTGGACGCGGCCAGGGAACGGCGCCAGCTTCCGCCGCGCAACACCTTCCGTTCGCCGCGTGACGGACCGGTGGGATTCCACTCCCCTTCGCCAAAGGGATCGTCGTCGTACCAATCATTGACCCATTCGCCCACATTGCCGCTCATGTCCATCAACCCGTAGGCGTTGGCGCCGCCCGTCAGGTAGCCCACCGGCACAGTGCGCAGAAAGTTGGACTCGAACGTGTTGGCCCGCAGCGGATCCGGTTCGTCGCCCCAGGGATAGTCCTGGCCGACGAGACCGCCGCGGGCGGCCATCTCCCATTCGGCGTCGGTGGGCAGCCGTTTCCCCTTCCAGCGGGCGTACGCCGCCGCATCGGCCCAGGTCACCAGGACCACCGGGTAATCCCCATGGCCGTCAGGGTACGTGCCGTTGCGCCATTCAAACGGGGCGATGATCCGCCTGAACTCCTCATAGCCGTCGATTTTCCATTTGAAGTGCTCCTTGTAATAGGCAAAGGGGATGGGAGCCGGGGCCGGATGGCCGGTGGCGTCCATGAATTCCTTGTACTGGCGGTTGGTGACCTCGTAGCGGTCCATGAGAAACGGACGGAGATTCACCGTGACCGTTTTGTCGCCCGAGCCGGCGCCCAGGGCCACGGCCCCGCCGGGAATGCGGACCATTTCGTCGGAGTGCTCCGGCGGTGTGTAGCCGGGATTCCGCCCCATGGAGCGGATCTGCGGCCACTGGTCGGGCGGCGGCCGGAACCATTCCAGCGGTGCGGGGTGGATGGACTGCGTCCGGACCACATAACGGGTGAGGGTGCCTTCCACATGCCCGTACTTGACGTTGGCCTTCAGCCTCACCGGGATGAGGCGCCGGTCGTCCGTCACCCAGACGTGGAAATAGTCGTCCTCGTCCATCATATCGCCGAACAGGTTGCGGACATTGATTTTGCGGGTGCGGATCTCGCCCAGCACCGTTTTTTCCGTCTCCTCCCCGGCCGCTTCCACGCGGATGCGCTTGATGCGCGAGTTGTAGGAGGTGTTGACCTCGAAGGGGAGCGCCCGCTTGCTCAGCCGGTCCCGCAGCAGATAGATCAGGACCAGGGCGTCATGGAGCGGTTGCGGCACCCCGTGGTGCAGCTCGTTGCGCACGAAGCGGACCTGTTCATCCTTGTCGCGGTCGCGGAAGAATTCCTGGCGCCAGAGGGTTTTCTGTTCCGGAGAAAAGAAGATCAGCTGATCGGTGCGTTCGTCCCCCTCACTCATCCAGGCGCGGGTATGGACGCTCCGCAGCGTGGCGGGCTCGCAGTAGCTGGTGAAGAAATCCCGGACCGGCACCCGGAAATTGGGGATGGAAACGGCCGACGCCTCGAATTTCAGCAGGTCGCGGCCGTAGAGGCGCGCACTCCCGGCATAGCGCAGGGAGACGTCGCCGGCTACCATGGTGGGGATGAAGAAGGAGGGCTTCCATTTCATGCGATATGTGACGGCTTCACCCACGGGAAAAGGGAACTCCAGCCCGGCGGAGGCCGGCGTGGGGCCCTCCGGGGCCGAGGGCGCCATCGTGAAGACAAGTATCCCGAGAACGGGCAGCAGCAACCGCCAGCGGGGTGTGACTATGCGTCTCATAACGTCCGGCTGATCCTTTCTTTGACCGGGGCCCGTTTTGCACGGGCCTCATACGTACAGATTCGTTCAGTGGCCTGACGTTTCACCGGCCGGGAGGATTCGTGACGAAGCCGGCCCCACCCGGCCGTGGAGAAACGGTCTCAGCCGGTGACGGTTCGCCAGGCCGGCACACTATTCGTAGCGCAGGGAGTCCACCGGATCCAGCCGGGCCGCCCGTCCGGCCGGATACAGCGCCGCCGCCAGGGCGACCACGAGGGCGAAGCCCACCGCCCCGACGAAAAGCCATGGCGGAAAATGGAAGAGGACTTCCGGGCGGCCGCCCTGGCTCTGGAGATAGAGGTCGATGAGCCAGTTGATCAGGCGTGAGGTAAGCCAGCCCAAGGCGTAGCCCAGGATGCCGCCGGCCACACCGATGATGGCGCTCTCCACAAAGAACAGCTGCTTGACGGCGCCGCGGGTGGAACCCACGGCCTTCATGATGCCGATCTCCCGCCGCCGCTCCAAAATGGTGATGATCATGGTGTTGGCGATGCCCAGGGCCGCCACGAGCAGGGCCACGCTGCCGGTGACCCCCAGAACGCTGTTCATGATGAGAAAGAACTGGTTCATCTCCTGCAGGATGGTCTGGAAGGACATGGTCCGCAACCCCAGGTCGCGGATCTGCCGTTCCATGTCGCTGACGGATGTGCCGGGCGCGAGGCGGACCTCGGCGCTGGCGTAAACGCTGCGGCTCTGGGGATCGCGAATCATCCCCTCCAGGGCCAGCAACCGGTGAAGGCCGAGGTCCGTGGCCGTTCCCAGCGGCAAAAGCAGGTCGCCGCGCAGCAGGGGATTACCGAAGATCCCTTCGCTCTTGTGGAGCACCCCCACCACGCGGAAGGTGGCCTGGTGGCGTTCCACGGCGAAAGAGGGCAGTCCGGGCAGGATGCCCCGGCCGTCGCCCCCCAGCCTGGGTGACAGAAAGGAGACGTCGATGGTCTTGCCGAGAGCGGCCGCCGCGTCGTCGAAGCCCAGGGCGGGCAGCAGATCCTCGTGAACGATGGTCTCGCCGGCATGAGAGCCGGAAAAGAACCGTCCCGCCGACAGCTCGAACATGGACTGGTTGGCCGATTCGTCGGCCGTCATGGTGCGCCCGAGAACGGTCAGGGACTGATCCGGCGTGGCGATTTCCAGGGGGAAGGTCACGATGGGCGTCACCGATCTGACGCCGTCCAGGCCGGCGATCGCCTGCAGCATGGCGTCGTCGAGGGGGGCCCGGGTGTCCGGTTTGGCCGACAGGGTGCGGGCGCGCCGGCTCTGGGCCTTGGGGAACACGGTGATGGTGTTCATGAAGGCATAGCGTTCCACCTGGTCGGTGGCCAGTTTCTTGAGGCCCAGGCCGAAGGAAACCATGCAGACCAGCATGCCGATGCCGATGACGACCCCCAGGGTGGTCAGGACGGCGCGGATGGGCGTCTGCCGCAGGTTGGCTCCGGCCAGTACGGCCGCGTCTTTCCAGTGCATACCGGCTTCTCCGTTGTCGCAGATTTTGCCGGGTGGCGGGCGCGTCGCACCCGCGGCCAATCACCGGCGAACATACGCAAAAATCCCGGCGGTTGCAAGCACTCATTATCCTACGCCGCCGTCGGCCCTTTTGTTTCGGGGAGAGATGACCGATGGCACACCATGTCGCCGGAGGGTGCCCGCCGGCTGTCCGATCTGCTACAATGGTACGGTGAACGGATTCTCGACGGCCGGAGGTGAAACCCCATGAGCCGCATCTTCGCCATCGCCGACCTGCACCTGTCCCTGGCCCGGCCCAAGCCCATGGACATCTTCGGTCCCGGCTGGCAGGATCATGTCCGGCGCGTGGCACGTCACTGGGATGCCGACGTGCTGCCCGATGACCTGGTCCTGGTGGCCGGGGACATCTCCTGGGCCATGAAGCTGGACGAGGCGCGACCCGACCTGGAGTGGGTCGCCGCCCGGCCCGGCCGCAAGGTCCTCATCAAGGGGAATCACGACTACTGGTGGAGCAGCCTCCGCCAGGTCCGCCAGGCCGCGCCGGCGGGGCTGTACTTCGTGCAGAACGATGTGGCCGCCTTTGACGACGCCGTCATCGGCGGCACGCGGTTGTGGGATTTTCCCGGCGTTCGCTGGCCGCTGCCGGTGGCTGAAGTCATGGCGGGCGCCGTGGTGGAGACCCTGGAGGACGAGGCCCGGGCGGAGGTGGATGACGAAAAGATCCGCCGCCGGGAGCTCCGGCGGCTGGAGAACAGCCTGGCGCAGCTGCCACGCGACGGGCGCCGGCGGGTGGCCATGGTCCATTACCCGCCCGTGGGCGCCGACGGCTGGCCCACGGTGCTGACGGATATCATCCGCCGCTATGACATCGACCTGTGCGTCTACGGCCATGTCCACGCCCTGGGCGACGAGCCCCGGCCTGGTGCCGACTGCGTCATCGGCGGCACCCGCTACGTCCTGACAGCCTGTGACTGGCTGGACTGCCGGCCGTGTCGGCTGGACGATCCTCCGGTTCCGGCCTCCGGCTGAGACAGGCGCTGTAGCACTCCTTTATCCTCTTTAAAAATAACAGGTTGCCAGCAGTTGCCCGGCCAGGAAAAACGGTGATCTTGGGTGACGGAATTGTGTTGCATCCGCTCCCGGTTTGGCGGTAAGATGCCGCTTTCAGTTCATCCATAACCGGTTGTTTTGACTTTAGCGGGGAGGTCATGGTATGGCGGAGAAACGCTTGGCGGTGGAGTTGTGTGAGCTGAAGTTTCCGGTGAGCCTGGCGCCGGACAAGTGCAATTTCCGGGTGACGCTGGATTTCCGGTATTTCAACGGCCGGAACCAGCCCCAGGAGGACTGTTTCGTGCTGCCGGGCCTGGAGGATTACTGGGAAAACGATCCGGGCCGCGCGGAAAAAGGGGACTGCGTGCGGGGCGACGATGCGGCCGCCGGCGGGGGCCCGCTGGGCTGGATGGACACGGCCCGGGTGGATCCCTGGGAACGGACGCTGCTGCTGGCGGTGGGCGAGCTGCACACCATCCGCCTTACCCTCTACGACGTGGACCGTCGCGGGCTCTGGGAGAAGGTTTACGACAAGTTCCGGACAGTCATGGAGAACGTCGCCGGTCGTGTCTCGGACCAGCTGCCGCGGATGTTCGGCCTTTCCACGGCCGTGGAGCGCCTGCTGGTGGAGAAGATGGCCGCCGGCGAGAACGCCCGGGATCGCATCCTGTTCCGGCGCAGTATCCGGGTGATCTCGACCGGGGGCACCCCGCCGGCCGAAGTGGTCATTGGCGGCGAGGGAGCGCCCGGCCGTCGCGGCGAGAACCGCTACGAAATCCGTCTCTCCCTCACGGAGGTTTAGTCCACCGGGTTTGTCAATCGTCGGTTATTCTTGGTCTGCCGGGACATTCATCTCCTGCAGCAGGTGGGTCGCCCCGGCGTATTTTTCAAGGAACCACAGCACGTAGCGGATGTCCACGGCGATGGAACGGCTGTATTCCGCATCCCAGGCATAGTCGTTGATGGTGGCCTCCCAGGCCCGGTCGAAATTGACGCCCACCAGCCGGCCGCGGGCGTCGAACACCGGGCTGCCCGAGTTGCCGCCGGTAGTATCGGCGTCATACAGCATGGCCACCGGCACGGAGCCCAGGTCGCCAGACGCGTAGCGCCCGAAATCCTTCGCTTCGTAAAGCTCCCTGAGCCGGGGCGGCACGATGAAGGGCTCCTCGCCCGTCTCTTTCTCCATGACACCGCGCAGGGTGGTCAGGGGCCGGTAGGTCACGCCGTCGCGCGGCGAATACCCCTTGATGTGACCGTACGTCAGGCGCAGGGTGCCGTTGGCGTCGGGGATGAAGTCCGTGCCCTCGAACTCCTGCTTGATGTCCAGCAGCCGCGAATAGAGATTGTCCAGCTGGCCCTTGCGCCGCTTCTCCGTCTCGCGCTGCGCCTGGTAGTCGGGGTAGAGGGCAGCGGCCAGCGTGAGGAAGGGATCGTCCTGTTCGGGCAGCGTCGCGGGTGATTCCCGGAGCAACCCCAGCACGTGGTCCGGGCTGGTCAGGCGGGTGCGGGCGTAGGCGCCGTCCAGAAAACCGGCGATGGCCGACGGGGCATCGCCGCCGGACAGCAGGCGCTCCAGCGCCGGGATGCGCTGTTCGTCCTGGAGACGGGCGGCCCGGTGCAGGATCTCCGTGAGGATGGCCCGGTCGGCCGCCGGCACGTAGTTCTGCAGGTTCAGCTCCAGGCGCTGGCGGGTCTGGGGAAAATTGCGGTCCATGTATTCGGAGCGGCGCTCCAGGTCCGGTTTCTGCCGTTCCAGCACCGCTTCGTGCACCTGGAAGGCGATCCCCAGCAGGGTGGGCGTCTCCACCAGGTATTGCAGCGTCAGCTCCCGCGGGGCGGTGGTGGTCATGTCACGGTAGATGCGCTCCATTTCGGGGAGCACGTCGCCGTAACGGGCCTGGCGGTCCGGTTCGGCGGCGATGTAGGCCTGGAGCTGCCGCTCGGCCTGGCGGCGGCGCGCCAGCAGGTTCACGTCCCCGATCCCCTTGAGTTTGCCGCGATAGTTTTTCCAGGTGTTGGACAGGCCCTTGCTGCGGGCGGCCAGCTTGATGGCCGCGGCGCGGTCCCCGGCGCCCAGGCGCTCCATGGTCTCGATCTGCCAGCCGTACCACTCCACCACGTAGGGCATGCGCACCCGGCTTTCGAACTCCAGGTAGGCGGCGGTCCGGTGGCGATAGGTCCGGCCGGGATAGCCGAACAGGAACACGAAATCACCCGGCGCCACCCCCTGGGGATTGACGGCCAGATATTTGCGCGGCGGGTAGGGGACGTTTTCGGCCGCGTAATCGGCCGGCGAACCGTCGGGCGCCACGTAGGCCCGCATGAAGGAGAAATCGCCCGTATGCCGGGGCCACATCCAGTTATCTTCCTCTCCGCCGAAGTTGCCGACGGCCAGAGGTGGCACGTACACCAGCCGCACGTCCCGCAGATAGGTGTAGAGAAAGAGCACGTACGTCTTGCCGAGAAACATTTCGGCGATTTCGGCCCGCTTGCCGGGGTGCTCCTGCTCGGCAGCGGCGATGAGTTCCTTGGTGCGGCGTTCGATGGCCTTGGTGCGGGCCGCCGGATCCATGCCTTCCGTCACGACGCCCAGCACCTCGGCCGATACGTCACGGTAGGATTCCGTGATCCGCAGCGTGTAGCCTTTGGCGGGTATCTCCTCAGCCCGGGTGGCGGCGTGGAAACCGTCGGTCAGGTAGTCGTGCTCGGCCGAGCTGGCGCTCTGCACGGCGCGGAAGGCGCAGTGGTGGTTGGTGAGGATCAGGCCGTCGGCCGAAACGAAGGAGCCGGTGCAGCCGCCCAGCTTGCAGATTCCGTCCACCAGGCTGATCTGGCCGGGATTGTAGATCTCCTGCGGCTGAATGGCCAGGCCACGTTTGGTCAGGTCCAGGCTCTGGATCTCACTCATGGGCCACATGCCCTCTTCGGCCGTCACCGGCGCGGCCAGGCAAGCCGACAACAGGACCAACAGGATCATGGATTTGGAAACTCGCATGAGACCTCCTTGCGCCGTGGCGGAAAGATACACCCGGACCGGGGAGCCGGTGACATGGGTTCGCCGTTCCGTACCCCGGGCGGAAGAGGGCATTGTATCACATTTGCCGCGCATCTGGCGGTCGCCGTAATGTCCTGGCTTCGGATCGCGGCATTTATGGGACAGTGAAACGGCGAAATCGGTCTCATCCATACTCAAACTTGACTTCACTGGTATGTCTTTATTAAGATGGAGGGCAGTTTGAAGGAGCAGGGAGGCGAATGGCGGCCAAAAAAGACAAATCACCATTGCAGGCGTCCGACAGTGATTTGTTTGATTGCTGCCGGGAGTTTCTGAAAAACAAGGACCTCGTCAGCTGCTACGACATTTTGCCCTACGTCTCCGTCACCAAGCAGAAATGCCTCCTGCCGTTGTTCCGGGAATACCTCCACCATGACGAGCGGGACGTCCAGTTGCTGGCCGTCTGTGCCCTGGGCGCCGTGGGCGCCGCGGAAGCGGTTCCCTGGCTGCTGGATATCCTGAACCGCGAGGAGACGCAGCATGGGCCCGGCTGCCAGAAACTGCAGACCAATCTGCTCCATGCCCTGGCCGAGATCGGTGACGATGGGGCCAGCATTCCCCTGATGGAACTGTTCGGCATGCAGAAACCGGGAGATAACTTCCGGCGCAAACGCCGCCTCATCATTATCGACGCCCTGGAGGGGATCGCCCGGCAGGGCGGGACTGTCGCCCTGCAGCAGCTGCTGGTCTGCCTGGACCATGAGGATTTCCTGATCCGCGCCAATGCCGTGTCCAGCATTGCCGCCGCGTTTTGGCACCGGCCCAACGAGATTCCCGAAAACATCTTCAACCGCCTGTTGGAGCTGCTCAATGACCGCGATCTCTATGTCCAGTATTCCCTGATTTCCGCTCTGGAAAACCTGGCCGACATCGGCTGCGAACGGGCCATGGACCTGTTCGCCGACTGATCCACCGCTTCCCGGTTTCCTTTCCCATTCCTGTCACGTCCTCCACCACCCGGAGGGAGATCCGGATTTATTCACCGGCGAGGGGCCGCTCGTCCGGACGGGCGGCGGCACGTACGCCGAATATCCGGACCGGCCAAAAAAAATGCTGCCGTTGCCGGCAGCATTTCGTGCATGGGGTAAGGAAATCGGTTCTAACTGCCGACCTGCTGTTTCAGAGCCGGCAGGATCTGCTTGACCTGTTCCGCATATTGTCCCGTGGGTTCGAGTTCCAGGTACTTTTCCATGTGCTCGATGGCACCCTTGAAATCGCCTGTATTCACCAGGCACATGGAGAGCAGGTAGTGCGCCGTGGCGTTCTTGGGATTGGTCTGGATGCATTTCTGGAAAGGTTCGATGGCGCCGGCGGCGTCACCGGCATTGTACAGAACGGCGCCCATGTTGAAGTAATTGACGTCGGCATTGGCCGGATCCAGCTGGATGGCCTTTTCGAATTCCACCTTGGCCTTGGCCATATCGCCCTTCTTGACGTAGGCGTTGCCCAGATTGGTGTGGAAATTGGCGTCCTCCGGGTTCAGGGCGATGGCTTTCTGGAAATACTCGATCGCCTTGTCGTAGTTCCCCTTCTGGTAATGGGCGTCGCCCAGATGGCCCAGGATGTTGGGCTGCTCGGCATCGATGGCCAGGGCGTCCGTCATCTTTTCGATGGCCGTATCGTAATCGCCGGCCTCCTTGGCCGCCAGGCCTTCGGCGAACGACTTCTTCAGGTCGCCGGCCTTTTTCTTCTGTTCCTCGATCTCTTGCTTGATCTGTTCCCGTTCTTTCATCAGGCGTTCGCGTTCTTCTTCGGTCAGCTCGGACATCAGAATGCCTTCACCCTTTTTCATCTGGTAGTCTTTTTCCAGCGCGTCCCCCTCCAGGGGGTGGCGGATGTAGTCATCCTGCGGCATATACCCGTCCTTCTTCAGGATGACGTGATACTGTCCCAGGGGCAACCGGCGAATGAAGGTGCCGTCCTTCTTGGTCTTCATGGTGTAAGAGGAGCCCATCTCCGTGTTCTCCAGCGTCATTTCGACACCGGCGAGGGGTTGGCCCGTTTCGGCGTCCACGACCTTGCCGCGGTACAGCCAGCTGGGTGCGGCCAGGGTATGGTACCCGGCGAACAGGCAAGCCAGGCCGGCCAGGATCAGGAGAAGCCCCATTCGTTTAACCATGTTCATGAATTCCTCCTTCTATTCGTAATGATCGATATTCGTATGATCTGTTCACTATAACCGAAACACTCATTATAGCATTGTAGAAAATCCGGAACCAGTGTTCATTGACGGAAAATCGTCGGCCGCCGGCCCGGGATGACAGTGAAAACCGGTGCAAAGATCATGACGGCCGCCGGTGGTCCCGATAGGGAATGGGATCGGTCACACCGGCTTCCCGGAAACCGCGCCGGCGCAGGGCGCAGCTGTCGCATTCGCCGCAGGCGGCGTCTTCGAAACGGTAACAGGACCAGGTCAGGTCGAAGGGGGTACCCAGTTCACGGCCGGTGCGGACGATCTCCGCCTTGCTCATGCCGATGACGGGGACGCGGATCCGGATCTCCGTCTCCGGACGGGTTCCCTGGTCGGCCACCCGCTGCCAGGCCGCGTAAAAGGCGGGCCGGCAATCGGGATAGCCGGAGCTGTCCTCGGCCACCGCCCCCACGTACACGGCCTCGGCGCCGATCACCTCGGCCCAGCTTACGGCGACGGCCAGGAGATGGGCATTGCGGAACGGCACATACGTGGACGGAATGTCCTGCCGGTGGAGATCCGCCGGCTCGATTTCCCGGGCGGCGTCGGTGAGGGATGATCCGCCCATCCGGCCCAGATAGGACAGGTCGGCCACGAAGCGGTCCTGCACCCCGAAATGATCGCACAGTTTTTCGAAACTGTCGCGTTCCTTGTCCGCCGTCCGCTGCCCGTAGGAGGCGTGAAGAAAGCACACCTCTGCCGATTCAGCGGCGGCGATGGACGCCGTCACGGCGCTGTCCAGTCCGCCGCTGACGCAGACCACGCTGCGCCGGAAACGGCGGTGAAAGGCTCCGTCGGCGGTGCGGCCGCTTTTCAGGGCCGCGGCCTCTTCGCGCAGGATCGGTCCCCCGTCGTCGGGAGAACGATAGCTGGCCGTGCAGCCAGGCGATTCATGCACCGACACCTGGTGGATCCGGCACGGTGTGGCGTGCAGCCGCTGCTGCAGCTCCTCATGGATGTAACGGGCCAGATTTTCGGCCGAGGGGTTCATGTCCTGAAACACCGAGACTTCGTTGAGAACCGTATGATCCAGTTCCTCGAGCACGTCGCCGACCATGGTGCGCAGGTCCTTGAAGTCCATGGCCATGCCGCGGTGATCGAGGGTATCGGCCTGAACGGACACCGTCACGCGCCAGTTGTGCCCGTGCATGTTTTCGCAGCGCCCGCAATAGTTCCGCAGTTGATGGGCGGCCGAAAATTCAGATTCGATGGTCAGTTCCCACATGGCCGATCCTGTTCTCCTTTCATAACATAAGATCGATACGGGCGTTAAATGTTTCACTGGCGGGGTGTTTTTATCAGGCGGTCGCGCAGCAGGTCATGCACGATGGCCATGTCCCGGCTGATGTTGCGGTCGGTCTCCATGAACGGGACCTGGCGGCGGATGAGGCCATAGACGGTTTCCAGGGCCGCCGAGCTTTGCAACGGCCGGCGAAAGTCGATGGCCTGGCAGGCCACCAGCAATTCCACGGCCAGCACCGTCCGCACATTCTCGACGACTTGACGCAGCTTGAGCGCCGCCGTCATGCCCATGCTGACGTGATCCTCCTTGTTGGCGCTGGTGGGCAGGGTGTCCACCGAAGCGGGATGGGCCAGGATCCGGTTTTCGGCCACCAGGGACACCACCGTCAGCTGGGCGATCATGAAACCGGAATTCAGCCCCGGATCGGGGGCCAGGAAAGCCGGCAAGCCGCTGAGGTCGGGATTGATGAGCAGCTCGATGCGCCGTTCGGCGATGGTGGTCAGCTCGGTGGCGGCGATGGCCAGAAAATCCAGGACAAAGGCGATGGGTTCGCCGTGAAAATTGCCGCCGGATATGACCTCGCCCGTGGCCGGAAAGACCAGCGGGTTGTCGGTGGCCGAATTGATCTCCCGCTCCAGCACGGCTCGGGCGTGGGCCATGGTGTCGCTCACGGCCCCATGAACCTGGGGTATGCAGCGCAGGGAATAGGGATCCTGCACCCGGCCGCATGTCCGGTGGGACTCGCGGATTTCGCTGTCGCGCAGCAGGGCCGCCATTTCCCGGGCGATCTCCTGCTGGCCCGGGTGCGGCCGCACGGCGTGCACCTGGGGATCGAAGTGACGGTCGGTGTCCATGAGGCCGTCGGTGCTGAGGGCCGCCGCCAGCGAGGCCACGTGGAGCAGATACTCCAGCTCGAACAGCTGCAGGCAGCCCAGGGCGGCCATGATCTGGGTTCCGTTCAGCACGGCCAGCCCTTCCTTGGCCTGGAAGGTCACCGTGGGGATACCCGCCCGCGCCATGGCCTCGCCGCCGTCCATCTCCTCGCCGCCGTAGCGGGCCTGGCCTTCGCCCATGAGCACCAGGGCGATGTGGGCCGATGGGGCCAGGTCGCCGCTGGCGCCGACGGAGCCCTTGGCCGGAATGACCGGCAAAACGTCGGCGTTGAGCATGGCCAGCAGGGTTTCCACCACCACTGGCCGAACCCCGGAAAAACCCTTGGCCAGGACGTTGGCCCGGATGAGGAGCGCCGCCCGGGTTTCGGCGTCCGAAAGCGCCGGACCGGTCCCACACGCATGGGAGCGGATGAGGTTGGCCTGCAGCTGCTCCAGCTGGGAGCGATTGATTTTCACATCGCTCAACTTGCCGAAACCGGTGGTGACGCCGTACACCGCCTCATCCCTGGCCACGAAGGATTCCACCAACCGGCGGGCTTCTTCCACGGCCCGACGGGACAGAGGGCGCCAGGCCACGTCGGCGTCGCGACGGGCCACCAGGGCCACCTCCTCGATGGTCAGGTGATGGCCGTCGATATGGACTGTCTTCTTCATGATTTACTTCTCCCGGTCCGGTGAGTGGGCTGACGGGTTGCGGGGCGTGATCTGCTCCACGTCCCGTTCATATTTCCGGAAATCGATGTTGCCGTTGTCCGTCTGGATCACCACGGTGGGGCCCCCGTCGCGGATTTTCTGACTGATGAATTGCCCCTCATCCCTGGTGCGAATGAGAACCGGCGAGGCGCTCCCGTCCTGCATAAAATCAGGAAAGTCGGACGTGATGGCGCCGGCTTCCGTGATAAGGGTAAGATCGGTGCTGTAGTCGCTGGGCATGAACAACCGGATGTCCCCTTTTTGGGTCACGGCCGAGATCTGCAGGCCCTCCCAGCGGTTTCCCTCCAGCTGCACCAGGATATCGCCCTCGCGGGACTTGAGGGAAACATAACCGCTCAGCCGGATCAGGGAGAGATAGCCGATGACGGTGTCCCCCTCGATCCAGCCGTTGACATCGGTAATGGCGATGAACCCCCGGACGGAGCTGATCTTCATGTCGGTCCGGTCACCGGGCACCTTGATGGTGTAGTCGATGCGCCCCATCTGAAAGGACTCCGGATGCCGGCTCAGGATCCGGATTTCTGTTTCCTCCCGTTGAAACACGGGTTCGATCTGCTGGATATGGGCCATGGCCTGCTCGGTGGAGATCCCCCAGGCCATGATGTCGGCCGTGACGGATACCTGGGGGCGATCCCAGCCCTCGATGGTGATGTTCCCCATGAAGCCGGTATCGATCCAGATGCGGCCGCCGGGCAGAAAACGCATGTTCTGCTTGACGGTATTGCTGACCTGGATGTATTTGGAGGCGTCGGGCAGGACGATGGCCGGTTTCTTGTCCCGGGCGGTTATGAAGGGGACGGCCGATCCCGCTGCCACGGCCAGCAGTAGAAGCAGCCAGCGCCGCGGCAAAAGACGTTTGAGGAACAGGGCGGTACGGGTCATCATCCCTTCCTTCCCGCTGGAGTCTGACCCCTAAGTGTAGCGTCAAGACGCATGCGGATCAATCTTTATTGACGCTTTTACCCAGGAAACGGGCGGTGAGGGAGCGCTCATGGCCGAGGATCCCCGGCAAGGGGCCGGCATAGAGCACGTCACCCCCCTGCTCACCGCTGCCGGGGCCGAGATCGATGATGTAGTCGGCCTGCCGGATAAAATCGGGATGATGTTCAATGGCGATAACGCTGTTTTTCCGGTCCACCAGATGGTGGATCAGGCGGCACAGTTTTTCGATTTCAGCGAAATGAAGACCGGTGGTGGGTTCATCCAGGATGAAGAGGGTGTGTTCCTCCGCCTGGGCCAGGAGCCGGCTGGCCAGTTTCAGGCGCTGCTGTTCGCCGCCGGACAGGGTGGGCGTCGGCTGCCCCAGGCAGACGTAGCCCATGCCGGTATCGGAAAGGATCTGCAGTTTCGTGCGTATGGCGGGGAAATTCCGGAAGAGGTCCAGCGCGTCATCCACGCTGAGCTGCAACACGTCGCCGATGGATTTCCCCTGGTACTGCACCCGCAGCAGGTCCCACTGGTAGCGGGCCCCCTGGCACTGATCGCAGGTGATATACGAATCGGGCAGGAATTTCATCTCCAGCCGGATGACGCCCAGGCCGTGACAGGCCGGACAGCGCCCCCGGGCGGTATTGAAACTGAAGGCGCCCGGTGTGAAGCCCCGTGCCTGGGCCTCGGGCAAGCGGGCGAAAAAGCGGCGGATGTCGTTGAAAATGCCCGTATAGGTGGCCGGGGTGGAGCGGGGTGTCCGGCCGACGGGGCTTTGGTCCACGAAATAGACGTGATGAAGGGGGCCGCGGACCCGGACGTGTTCCGACCGGCCGTTGCGGGCCGCGCCGTGCAGGCGTTGCCGAAGGAGTGGGTAGAGGGTTTCCGCCACCAGGCTGGACTTGCCCGATCCAGACACACCGGTGACCACCGTGAACACATGGAACGGGAAAAAGACGTCCACATCCTTGAGATTGTGCCGGCGGGCGTGGCGGACCGTGGCGCCGGCCGTCGTGGCCTTGCGCCGCCCGACGGGGAGGGGGATGGTCTTCCGACCCGACAGATAGGGGGCGGTGACGGAAGCGGCGGCCGATTCCAGCCCGTCCTGCGGCCCGGCATACAACACCCGGCCGCCGCGCGATCCCCCACCCGGGCCCAGCTCGATGACATGATCGGCCTGGCGGATGGTCCGCTCGTCGTGTTCCACCACCAGGATCGTGTTGTCCTGTTCCCGCAGCGCCGCCAGCATGGCCAGCAATTTTTCCAGGTCGGCGGGATGGAGACCGATGGACGGTTCGTCCAGGACGTACAGCACGCCGCCCATATCCTGCTGGAGCCGTGCGGCCAGACGCAGCCGCTGCAGCTCTCCGCCCGACAGGGAGGGGGAACTGCGGTTCAGGTGCAGGTATTCCAGGCCGATGCGCAGCAGGGCGTCCAGGCGGCGGGCCACTTCCTGCAGCAACAAACGGCCCGTGTCATCCTCGAACCCGGCCAGGGTGTCGCCGATCCAGGATCGCAGCGCTTCCAGCGGCATCCGGGCCAGCTCCCCCAGGCGGCAGTCGCGCAGGCGGAACGACCGCCCGGCCTCGCCCAACCGGGAGCCGTCGCACGACGGGCAGGTGGTCCGGTCAAGCAGGTTCATCTCATATTCGCGGCGCTGGGCGGCGGGCATATCCTCGAGGAGGGAGAGCAGAACGTCGGCGGGTGTCCGGGCATCCGTGGCCGCTGTCTCGCCCAGCAGGAGGTGCTGCTGGGCCGGCGAAAGATCCGGCCAGCGCAGGACCGGCCCCGGTTTCAACTCCGCCAGGCGGTGATGCCAGGCCCGGGTCAGGGCCCGCCGGATGGCCGGGTCGGCCACGTCCACCTCCAGTTTGATGAGGGCATCGTCGGCATTCAAAAACAGGGCGCGCGGCGGAATGAAGGCCACGTCTCCCCGGCCGCGGCAGTGGGCGCACCGGTAGCACGTGGAGTTGAAGGAAAAGGTGGCCGGAACCGGCTGGGGAAAGGCCAGTTGGCAGGACGGGCAATAGTTGTCCAGGGAAAAATGGATGGTTTGCGCGTCACTGCGGGCCAGGACCTCCCGTGCGTTCATCGTCAGCGCTTCCTCGAGCAGTCGCGGCAGGCCATTCCTGCCTCGGGAACCTGGCCGCCGCAGCCGGCCTACCACGGCGGCGATGGTGTGCTTCTGCTGCCGGGGCAGGGTTACGTCCGCGATGTCATGGATCCGGCCGTCCACCCACACCTGGCGGATGCCGCGCCGCTCCAGGACATCCAGCAGGGCGCGATGATTCCCTTTTCGCTCGCGGACCAGGGGGGCGAGGATATCCGTTTCCTGGCCGGCGAATCGTTCGGTGAGGATGGCGGCGATACGGGCCGGGTCCATCTTCTGCAGGGGGCGATGGCAGCGGTGGCAATGCTGTCGGGCCTTGCTGTAGAAGAGCAGGCGCAGGTAATCGTAGATTTCCGACACCGTCCCGACCGTGGACAGGAAACTGGCGCTGCCGGGGTTTTGTCCGACGGAGATGGCCGGCGGCAGGCCGGCGATCCACTCCACCTTCGGTTTCTGGAAAAGATGCAGGAATTGCCGGGCAAAAGGCGCCAGGGTTTCCAGGTACCGCCGCTGGGACTCGGCGTAGACGATATTGTAGACCAGGGACGATTTGCCGGATCCGCTCACGCCCACCACCACCGTCAGGCGATGACGGGGAATCGTCAGGTCGACCCCCTGCAGGTTATGCTCCCGGGCGTTTTCGATGACAATGTCTTTCATGATCCCTGTCCGGTATATTCCTGTCCGGCGCGCGCCTTCCGCCGGCGTGCTCCGCGATGGATACGCCCTTTATTGTAGATCAGAAGGGCACCGTCCCCCAAGGACTTGGTGACGGAATTCCCCAAAGGGAGAGGCAAGGGCCGTGCGGCCCGATGTGATGCCCCCCCCATGGATCAAGGCGGGGTGCGTGTCAGATTTCGTCCAGTCGCAGATCCGTCTCGATGGTCGGCCGCACCAGGATCTTGGAGAACCAGAGGGCCATCACCAGGATGAGGAGGAACATCACGGCGATGTAGACCATGGCCGTTCCCTTGAGACCTTGCACCGGTTCCATGGCCTCGTCGTAGATCTGGTCGGTGAAGATGTACCATTTCAGTTCGGGAAAATAGGTGGAGATCCGGCTTTTGGGCAGGCCCATGATGCGCTGCGGCTCGCCGTCCTTCTCGATGACATGGAACAGCCTGGGGTAGTCCCGGTCTTCCAGGATGGTCTTGGCGGTTTCGAAGAACTCGTAGGTGACCTGGTCGGAGAGGTCGTAGTTGCGCGATGAGAGGATGGTCCCGTCCTCGGTCATGACGACCGCCTGGCCGGTTTTCTGGAAATTGAACGGACGCACGATCTCGTTGATGCTGGTGATCTGGATGGTGCATTTGATCATGCCGATAAAGGCGTTCTCTTCCGGGTCGAACACCGGCACGGCGATCTCCGTCTTGAATGGGGTCCGGCCCAGTGTCTGCTCGTATTTGATCTCGCTGAACGTGCCCTCGTGCTCCTTCAGGTAGCGCTCCTCGACGCGGGCGTACCAGTCCTCGCCGCCCTGGTAATAGTTCTTTGGCTTGTCCGTGGCGGCGATGACGGCGCCGACGCTGTTTAGAATGCTGATTTCATCGATGACTTCCGCGTAGCGATGGAAGAATTTGCGCAGGTAATCGGGCAGATCTCCGGAAACGACGGCGTCCACCCGGGGATCCTCGGGTGGCAGTTCGCTCCAGACGGCTTCCATGGCGGTGGCACGTTCCTGGAGCTGGTTCGTATTCCCCGTTTTGTTGCTCGCCACCACGGCATCCCGGACGGCAGTGTTGAACGACAGCGTATCCACCAGACGGGACAGGTCCCGGAAGTGGTTGCGAATCTGGAGAATGGTGATTTCGGCCATGGTGGACAGCTGGTCGCGCTTGGTCTCGAGATAGCAGGATTCGCTGTGCGAGAACAGCACCCAGGCGCCCAGTAAAAGGGGGATAGTGCTCAACAGAAGAAACATGATCAGGATACGGGGCTGGATTCCCCAACGGGACTTCTTGAGCATGGTCCCTCCCTATAAGGATTTGGATTGTCTAAGGTTAGTCTAAATATATTATATTGGACAGCCTCTGTTTTGGCAACTGTTTTCGGGAACATCTGCTTTGTTTATGGGATGTTTCATTGTATGATTGAAGGAAATGTATGGCGGGCAGGAAGATGCCGGTTCAGAAGATCGGGAAATACGACATTATCCGGTTGATCGGGAAGGGTTCCATGGGGACGGTCTACGAGGCCCACGATCCCATCATCGACCGGTCCGTCGCCCTCAAGATCATCTCCGGCAAGAGCGTCGAGCATCCCGAATATCTCCAGCGTTTCAAAAAGGAAGTGCAGGCCCAGGGGCGGGTCCTGCACCCCAATGTGGCGGTGATTTTCGACGTCAACTATCATGCCGGCGACTACATCATCGTCATGGAGTTCGTGCGCGGCCGCAGTCTGCGCCAGGAGATGGACCGGGAGCGTATCTTTACACTGCGGAATTTTTACCGCATCGTCCGCCAGATCTGCGGCGGCCTGGCCTGTGCCCATCGCCAGGGGGTAATTCACCGGGATATCAAGCCGGAAAACATCTATCTCACCGATCAGGACCAGGTGAAAATTCTCGATTTTTCCATCGCCAAACTGCAGTCCTCCACTACCGTAACGGGTATGAATTTCCTGCTGGGCAGCGCCTTCTACATGTCCCCCGAACAGATCATGGGGGTCGAGGTCGGCCCGGAGACGGACCAGTTCTCCCTGGGCGTCCTCTGTTTTGAGATGCTGTGTGGGCAGCGACCCTTCGCGGCGGACAACGTGGCCGATTCCATCCTCAACACGACCCGGCTGCCCGCGCCGGCGCTGTCCGATCTGAATCCCATGGTGGACCCGCGTCTCAACGAGATCATTCAGCGGGCCCTGCACAAGGATCCCTGGCATCGCTATCCGTCCATCGCCCACTTGTGGAAGTCGCTGCATCTGCATTTCGCCGAACTGGAACCGACCCTGGTCGAAGCCGACCTGCTGGAGTTCTGAGGTTTCCGGTGGGGGTATCGCACTTGCCGTCAAGTAATTGTAAAATTTTTTAATAGCATTTTAACATTGTCATTGAAAATTATGCCGCGGAAGGTATAATGACTCGCAAAAATGCGCCGGCATCGTTCACCATGGATGGGGATTGTAACGACAGCGGCTCCGTGAGCCGGAGGCCGATCAGATGCCCAAACCGGGCCGGTGCAGGAAACGGGAATCTTGCCTGCGCCGGCAAGAGCCAGTTCCGCGAATTTCGACCGTCAACCATTTTTTGTTAAGGAGATAACGATGAGGAAACTGACCGTTGTGTTCGTTCTCCTGAGTCTGGCTTTGTGCGGCTCCATCCTGGCCAGCGGTTTCGCCATCAATGAGCAGGGAGCGCGTGCCATGGCCCAGGCCATGGCCTTTGCCGCCCGGGCCAACGATGCGTCGGCCGTGTTTTTCAATCCGGCCGGTATCACCCAGCTGGAGGGAACCCATTTTTACACCGGCGCGACGCTGATCAAACAGATCGGTTCCTGGAATGACGACAGCCAGGGATTGTCCATCGACACCGATGACAAGATCGAGATTCCGCCCCATCTTTACATGACCCACCAGCTGAACGAGCGCTGGTTCCTGGGCTTCGGCTTTTTCGTGCCCTACGGCCTGAGCAAGGAGTGGCCCGACGAGTTTTCCGGCAAATACGTCAACAAAATGGCCACTCTGCATAATTACTTCATCAATCCCAACGTGGCCGTGAAATTGACGGATGCCATCAGTGTCGCCGGCGGCGTGAACATCATCAAGTGCGACGCCAAGCTGGACCGGTTCATCTACCTGCAGGACCTCTCCAACCTGATTTTCGGCGGCTATCCCCTGGATGACGCCTACTTCAGCGCCAAGGTGGACGATTACAAGGTAGGCTGGAACGTCGGCTTTCACGCCAAGCTGTCGGACCGGGCCTTTTTCGGCGCCAGCTACCGCAGTGGCGTCGAGCTGGAACTGGAAGGTTATCTGACCATGACCACGCCCCAGACCGGCGTGCCGCAGATCGACGGCACCCTGGCGGCCCTTTTCCCCTCCCAGGATGCGGCCACGGAACTGCCCCTGCCGGGCAACCTTTTTGTCGGCATTGGCGGCAGCCTCACCGACAAGTGGGAGACGGAGGTGGATCTGCAGTGGACGAACTGGAGCCAGTACGAATCCCTGCCGTTCTATTTCAGCCAGCAAACCCAGGCCCTCCAGAACGCGGACAGCCCCAAGGACTGGGAAAACGGCTGGGCCATCCGCTGGGGGAACGAGTATCACATGAACCCCATGGCCGATCTGCGGTTCGGGATGTATTATGACAGCACCCCCATTCCCGATCATACCCTGGATCCCTTTCTGCCCGGCAACGACCGCTTTTCTTTCCAGGTCGGGTTCGGCTTGCACAGCGACAAGTGGGTGCTGGATTTCGCCTACATGTATCTGTACATTTTCGACCGGGACATCACTTCGGATCTGGAGCCTGGTATTCAGCCGCGGACAGGCTATTACAAGGGCAAGGCCCATCTGTTCGGCATTTCACTCGGCTATCGCTTCTAGATGATTATCCGGACGGGCCGGCGGCTAGGCTGCCGGCCCGATATTCTCCCCACCTTTACAGACGCTTTGTTTCCGCTATAATGGATTTCCATGAGCAAGGATGACTTTCGCCGCCTGACCGCTATCGGCCGCATCGCGCTATGGTTCTCGGGTCTTCTGGCGAGTGCCTGGATGCTGCGCGGCGTGGTGCTGGCGTTTCACGAGGGCTGGTGGCAGCCGGAACTGACGGCCCGCCTGACGGGGCTGCTGGCCCATGTCGCCCCGGCCCTGGTGCTGATGGTCCTGGTGAGTGTCGCCCTGATTCATCATGCCGGGGGCGGTCTGCTGATGGTGCTGGCCGGACTGGGGCTGGGCGCGGCGGCGCTGCTCCACCCGCCCTGGTCGGACGCCCTGGCCGGCTTGTTCCGCGTCCATTCACTCCCCCTGACGCTGGCCGCCGTGTTCGTGGGCGGGCTGTTCTGGTGGGAGGCCCGGTTGCAGCGGAAACGCCCGCCACCGCCGGTCAAGGCCGGTTCCTGGCGCCGCGCCGCCCGCTGGCTGGTCATCCTGGCCTTGCCGACGGTCTGCCTGCTGGTGGATGGATTGCCGCAGTTTATCCGGGCCGAAAGTCGTCATGATGACGGTTTCCGCGGCATCCGCCGGGTGGCGGGCGACGGTGTGATCCTGGAATGGGCGCCGGACGGACCCGGCTGGCAGAACAAGGGGCAGGGGAACCGCAGCTGGAACGAGCTGGCCCGCTATGGCCGGTATGAGGCCGGCGGCCGGACCGAGGCCTGGACGGCGGGCATGGTCGATGCCACCGCCGCCGACATGGCCGCGGACGGTTTGCCCCGCTACCTGGGCCCGGATGGCCGCCGCCTGGAGTCGGCGCCGGTGGATGTCTGGCGCCTGCCCACGGTGGCGGAGCTGGTGGCCTCGCTGACGAGGGAGGGCCGCCCCGCCGCCGGCCGATGGCAGCCGGACGCCGCCCGGGCGGATTACGCCCGCCTGCCCGACAAGGAGTCGCCCCTGTGGGTGGTCCACTCGCCCGTCATCTACTATTGGACCGCCACGGAGGCGGATGCCGGTCATGCCTATGCCGTGACGTACAACGGCCGGGTGCTGGCCCTGCCCAAGGACCGCCGCGCCCCGGCCATCGGCTACCGCTGTGTGCGGACGCCCTGAAACATTTTGGCCGAACAATCATCTTTACTTATAGACAGAGGTGACGTATTCTGTCCACGCGTCAATGATCTTTGCATGGGGGCGAAAAGGGTTCGACGGGAGCAATTGAAGCGCAGGAGGCATGCCGGCTTTCCTGATCCGTTACCATCGGGAACCTAACACAATTGCCAACAACAACTTGGCTCTGGCTGCTTAACCAATAACAGCCACGGTTGCAGCGGTTTCGCCTGCGGACCGTTGTCAACCGTCATCTAGCAGGCTTGGAACGGACGGCCGCCTCGACTGTCCGGACGACAACGCAGAGGCTAGCTGACGGGGAGTTTGCCTGTTTAATTCGTCGTCAGCGAAAAATGAAAACAGGATAAGCATGTAGGCTCCTGACGCGGAAGGCTTTCGGACGGGGGTTCAATTCCCCCCGCCTCCACCATTTCAAAAAGACAGACCCGTCCACTAACCGCGTCCGGTTATTGGACGGGTTTTGTTTTTCTGCGTATTGTCAGCGACTTACGTCGCGTTTTGAGTGTCGGCGCTACCGGCACAATTACTCCCGTTTCGGGAAATCCGTCATACCCCGCTTCTCTTTCGCTTCGAAATTCTCCTCATTCTTACCCCCATTCTCCGGACCTCGTCCGGACTCCTGCATTTTTTCCTGCAACCGCTGTTCGGCGATCTCGTCGGCAAACTGGTTGATACTTTTCATGATTCCGTCAAACAGGTCGTTGATGTCCATGGTCGGTCGCTCCTCGTTGTGGTTTATGCCCTTACTTACCGGAGAGACGGAGAAAGTGTCGGGCGTCGGGTGAAATTTTTTCGTCCTGGCCTTCTGAGGGCTTACTTACCGGGTGGCGGCGGGATGTGTCGGCGGGAATTTCAAATTGCCGTGTCGCAGGGGGATTTCTGCAAGGATTTCAAGGTCGCGCTTGACATTTGCGGCCCCATGGATGATATATCAAGTGATAAATCGGGCGTTATGAATGGTGCGCCAGTACATCAGACAGATTCAGCAAGGAGAAATCCATTGGACGAGCAACACAGCATGGCGAGGCTGGTCCGTGAGCTTCGGGAACTTACCGGTCTGACTCAGGAAAAGTTCGCGGCCAGACTCGGGGTGACCTTTCCCACGATCAACCGCTGGGAGAACGACCGCGCCAAGCCGTCGCCGCTGGCGCTGGAGAAGATCGAGAGCCTGCTGCGCAGCCTGGGGGACAAGGGCGAGGCCCTGCATAAAACGTATTTTGGGAAGGAAGCATGAGCATGGCCCAGCTTGAACATATCGAAGCCATTGAAAAGCGGCTCTGGAGCGCGGCGGATACCCTGCGGGCCAACTCCAACTACGCCAGCAACGAATATTTCCTGCCGGTCATGGGCCTGGTCTTCCTGCGCCACGCCTACAGCCGTTTTCTCGGCGTCAAGGACGCCATCGAGGCGGGCCTGCCGACACGCGGCGGCAAGACCCGGCCGCTGACCAAGGAAGATTTCTCGCAGAAGAGCGCCATTTTCCTGCAACCCAAGGCCCAGTTCGACACCCTCGTAGCTCTGCCCGACAGCGCCGATCGCGCCAAGGCGATCATCGACGCCATGGAGTCCATCGAGGCCGACTATGAGAACCTGCGCGGCGTGCTGCCCAAGAGCGAGTATCAGGAGCTCGACAACGCCGTGCTCGGCCAACTGCTGCGCACCCTCAATCCCGAGGAGCTCAAGCGGGTCTCCGGCGATGTCTTCGGCCGCATCTACGAATATTTCCTGACCCAGTTTGCCGACCAGAAGGCCCACGACGGCGGCGAGTTCTTCACCCCGGTCTCGCTGGTCTCGTTCATCGCCAACGTCATCGAACCGGTCGGCGGCACGGTACTCGACCCGGCCTGCGGTTCCGGCGGCATGTTCGTGCAGAGCGCCCGGGTGGTGGAGCGGCGGCACGAAAACCCCACCGAGAAGCTCACCTTCTACGGCCTGGAAAAGAATGCCACCACCATCCGCCTGGCCAAGATGAACCTGGCGGTGCACGGCCTCGAAGGCGACATCCAGAAATCGATCACCTACTACGAAGACCCCCACGAACTGCTGCGCAAGGCCGACTTCGTCATGGCCAATCCGCCGTTCAACGTGGACGAGATCGACGCCGACAAGGTCAAGAGCGATCCGCGCCTGCCCTTCGGCCTGCCCGGCGTCAACAAGAAGGGCAAGGTCAGCAACGGCAACTACGTCTGGATCAGCTATTTCTACAGCTACCTGAACGAACAGGGCCGCGCCGGATTCGTCATGTCGTCCCAGGCCTCCAGTGCAGGGCGCGACGAGGCCAAGGTGCGCCAGAAGCTGGTGGAGACCGGCGATGTGGATGTCATGATCGCTATCCGCTCCAACTTCTTCTACACGCGAACCGTCCCCTGCGAGCTGTGGTTTTTCAATCGCGCCAAGCCCGATCACCACCGCGACAAGGTGCTGATGATCGACGCCCGCAACATCTACCGCAAGGTGACGCGCAAGATTTTCGACTTTTCCCCCGAGCAGGAGCAGAACCTCCTGGCCATTGTCTGGCTCTACCGGGGGGAGACCAGGCGCTATCTCGATCTCGTGGCGGGCTACTGCCGGCGCATGCTGGCCGAGGGCTCGGCCTGTTTCACCATGAAAGACGAGGAAGGTGAAACGGTCGAGCCGCTGCCCGACTTCGTCGGTGCGCTGGCGACCCTGCGCGGCAGTATCGAACCCTTCCTGAAGACCCTAGCCAAAGACGCCACACACATTGAACCGCTCAAGGAACTGGAAGACGCCATCCCACTGTTCAAGGCGGACGTGGAGACGTTCAGAAAGACCGTCAGCGAGCAGCAGGCTGCCTGGGAAACACAGAAGACGACCAACGGCGAATTGAAGAAAGCCGTGGACCGCCTCGCCACCCTGGCCGAGACCAGCCGCGATCTGGTCAAGCAGACCGACCTGCTCTACAAGCTCGCCTGCCGCCTGATCGAGACCTGCGAGAACGACTGCGAAGCCCGCGACAGCGACGCCTGGACGGGCCGCGACATTACCCGCGCCCGCAAGGCCGCCGACGAGGCCCGCGCCCTGGCCGTGGAACAGCTCAAGCAGGTGCGCTACTTCTGGAAACAGGCCCACTGGCTCACCGAACGTTTTCCCGAGGCGGAACTGCGCGATGTGGAAGGGCTGGTCAAGCTGGTGGACCGGTCCGAGATCGAGGCCAACGACTGGAGCCTCACCCCCGGCCGCTATGTCGGCGTCGCGCCGGAAGAAGAGGACGAGGATTTTGATTTCGAAGAGGCCCTGCGCGACACCCATGTGGAGCTGGAGGACCTAAACGCCGAGGCGGTGCAACTGGCTGCGACCATCAAGAAGAATTTTGAGGAGTTGGGGGTATGACGACGGCTCCTGTAAAGAGTTTGGCTGAAATTGCGGAATTTGTTCAGTATGGGTACACCGCATCGGCTTCTGAACACCCTGTTGGTCCCCGTTTCTTGCGCATTACCGACATCGTTCCTTCTCAAATTGATTGGGACTCAGTGCCGTATTGTGAAATAGACGAAAAGTCAAAAAACAAGTTTTCGCTCGAAACTGGCGATATTGTCATTGCTCGAACTGGCGCAACCGTCGGGTACGCCAAGCTTATTCGTGATAACCCTGAATCTGTGTTTGCTTCCTATTTGGTGCGTATTCGAGTTGACCATCAACTTGCCGACCCTGGATATATAGGTCGTATCGTTGAGTCCAACGTTTACAAGCAATTTGTAATGTCTCGGGTGGGTGGCGCAGCCCAGCCCAACGCAAATGCAAAGGTTCTTTCCGCATTCAGGCTACCAATCCCCAAGCGTTCAACTCAGTCCCGGATTGTCGAAATTCTCTCCGCCTATGACGACCTAATCGAGAACAACCGGCGGCGGATTCAGTTGCTGGAACAGGCGGCGCGGCTGCTCTACAAGGAATGGTTCGTCCACCTCCGCTTCCCCGGCCACGAACACACCCCAATCATCGACGGCGTCCCGGCGGGGTGGGAGAAGGTGACACTGACTGAGGCGGCAGAATCTGTCTCTTATGGACTTACGGCAAGCTCTTCAACGGAAGAAATAGGTCCGAAATTCTTGAGGATTACAGATATCGTACCCGAAATATTGGATTGGGAACATGTGCCGTTCTGCAAAGCTGAAGACAAAAAGATCGAAAAGAATCAACTGCGAGTCGGAGACATCGTTGTGGCTAGAACAGGTGCCACGGTTGGTTATGCCAAAAGAATTTCCGATCTGCCGCAAGATGCCGTATTTGCGTCTTACTTGGTTCGGTTCCAGTTCGCCGAAGACAATATAAGCCTGATAGCGGGCATTTTCATGGAATCTAGCCTATATAAGGAACATGTTTGGAATCAGGCCGGAGGCGCAGCCCAACCGAATGCGAACGCAAAAGTACTCGGATCAGCATCGCTCTTGATTCCATCGATGGGCATTAGGGCGCAATTTCACTTAGCAGTTGCGCCCGTATTTGAGATGCGCGACAAGCTGGTCCGACAAATCAGATACCTGGCGAAGGCCCGCGATCTTTTACTGCCACGATTGATGAGTGGCGAATTGGTAGTGTAAGTGCTATAATGTTTTGAAAATAGTTGAGTTCCTCTGTTTTCGTATCGTAATCGAACCGAACGGATCGGAGAATACAATGGCTACGGCAGAACAAATCAAAGCATTGATCCGGTCGCACCTGACCGATGATCCCGAGCGGTTCTACACAATCGCGCTTCAGGTCGCCGCACATGAGGCACGGCAGGGCCATAGCGCGCTCGCGCACGACATCCGGGAAATCGTCGATAAATCTAGGCGCTCCAAGGGGGCGTCCGTCCTGAAATTCCCAAAAGATATGCTCGGCCTAGTGCTCTCCGAGGAGCCAGAAACCTCAAAGTCGTCGCTGGTCATCCCCAAAGACCTGGAAAAGCGCATCGGACGGATCATTCACGAATACCGCCAGCAGAACAAGCTCAAGTCCCACGGCCTGATGCACCGCAGGAAAGTGTTGCTCGTCGGCAATCCAGGAACCGGAAAAACCATGACGGCGAAGGTGCTGGCCCATGAACTCAACCTGTCCCTGCATACTATCCAAGTGGACCGGCTCGTGACGAAGTTCATGGGAGAGACCAGCGCCAAACTGCGCCAGATTTTCGACCTGATCCAGAATGAACCCGGAGTGTACTTGTTCGATGAATTCGACGCCATCGGGGCAGAGCGCTCAATGGACAACGATGTCGGCGAGATGCGCCGTGTACTCAATGCTTTTCTACAGTTCATTGAGCAGGATGCCTCCGATAACCTGATTGTGGCTGCCACTAACAACCCGCGCTTGCTGGATCGGGCACTATTCCGCCGTTTTGACGACGTGTTGTATTACGAATCGCCTAAAGACGAAGATCGCAAACGCTTGATAAAAAATCTTTTAGGCACTTATCTTGATAAAAAGTTCTGCTGGGCGCAGGTAATAAAAAACAGCGAAGGTTTGAGCCATTCCGAAATAGACAATTCTTGCCGCGACGCCATCAAGAATGCCATCCTCTCCGAAAAGACAACCGTCAAAGCCACTGACCTGCTTCATTCTTTAAAAGAGCGTAAAGACGCGAATCGAGAGCAGCAGAGGTAATCCAAAATGGCTGTAAAACGATATGACCACATCCTACTTCCAGGATCTCCCGAAGATGTGCCTTACACCACCACAAGATATCCAATACCAAAACCTAACATCCCCCCGCGTAATCGAGCCACACATAGCAACTATTTGAAAGGAAAGCTGGAACAGGCCTATCAGGAAGGTAAATCCGAGCAAGCCGCCATCCATGTCGAACGCCAAGGTGTTTACATCGAATTCAAGAGCGATCCGGGCGCGGACCTGGTGATTCAGAGCTTGGAAGATATGAAATCCAAAAAGGTTCGTTTGCTGAATGTACGCAAGGAATCTGAAACCCATTTGAATGAGGAAACAGGGGAGGAAGAAACTGTTACGACAACTTTCGCAACGGTTTACGTCGCGAACGAGAAAAAAGATCATTTTCTTAAGAAAATTGCTGAATACGCTCAAAAGGAAACTGTAAATGGCGAGCCCAAGAACGCTCCGCTGGTCAACAGCATTGCGGACATTCGGAAAGCACTGAAAATCTACTCGTTCTGGCAAGACCTCAATTCATTGATTCCCCAGGAGACTGCTGAATGGTGCGAGGTCTGGCTACGGGGCGACTCCGACCAGACCATTGAGTACTTCGAGAACCTGTTGAACGATCTCGAAATCTCTTCGAAGCCAGGGATAATTCGTTTTCCTGAACGGATCATAAAAGTCGTCCAGGTCAATAAATCGCAACTGGAGGAACTTTCCACCCTTTCGGACGACATCGCCGAATACCGGCGTGCCAAGTCAACAGCGGCGTTCTGGACAGAACAGAGCAATCAAGAGCAGGCCGAATGGGTGCAAGATTTACTTCGCCGCGCCCAATTCTTTGATGATCCGGAAGTCTCTGTGTGCATTCTGGATACCGGTGTGAACAACGGGCATCCGCTCCTGACACCGGTTTTGAAAGACTACAATCGCTTGACAATTCAGCAAGAATGGGGAACCCATGACCATGACGGGCATGGAACTCTTATGTCGGGAGTCTCGGCTTACGGCGACCTGAAGGAGGCTTTAGCGAATCAAGGTGCGATCACCATCCGGCATGGACTTGAATCGGTGAAAATCCTTCCGCCGCCGCCACTAAGCAATGAGCCCGACCTGTGGGGACACGTAACAGCTCAAGGGGTCAGTCAAGCTGAAATCCAGCAACCGAACAACAGGCGTTCCATTTGTCTTGCCATTACGGCAACCGACACTCGCGATCGCGGGAGACCAACTTCATGGTCGGGGGAATTGGATCAGATCACCTCCGGAGCAAATGACGGTATTCGAAGGTTGATGATTGTGTCCGCAGGCAATTCCGACCAATCGAATTGGGGAAATTATCCAAGCGCACAAGTGACGGATTCCGTTCATGATCCGGCGCAGGCCTGGAACGTACTCACCGTTGGGGCGAATACGCGGCTCACTAATATACAAGAGCCGACTCTTTCCGGCTATTCGAGCATCGCGCAAGAAGATGAGCTATCCCCCTTTTCAACTACATCTTCAGTATGGGAAGACAAGTGGCCGATTAAACCTGAAATCGTTCTGGAAGGCGGGAATCTGGCTCGTGATGTCAGTGGATTCTGTACCGAATGTGAAGACCTTTCTCTGTTGTCTACATTCAAAGATCCGCAGGTTAAGCATTTTCACCCTTTCAATATGACGAGTGTCGCCACCGCCCAAGCCGCATGGATGGCCGCGCAGATACAAGAACGCTATTCAGAGTTTTGGCCAGAAACTATCCGTGCTCTACTCGTGCACTCCGCCAGATGGCCGGAAGCCTTACTGAATCAGTTCGCTGGGAGTCGTTCAAAGACTGAGATGAAACGCCTTCTTCGTATCTGCGGCTATGGTGTGCCAGACATCGAAAGAGCGTTGTACAGCGCGTCCAATTCCCTAACATTGATCGCCCAATCCGAACTCCAGCCTTTCGATAAAAAGCAAAAAAAGGATGGTACTCCCACTTCCGGATACAGAACGAAAGATATGCATCTTTTCGACCTTCCCTGGCCGATGGATGTGCTACAGGCCTTACCTGATGAGATTCCTATTGAAATGCGTGTAACCTTGTCGTACTTCATCGAACCGGGACCTGGGGAGATAGGTTGGAAGGATCGATATCGATATCCCTCTCACGGCTTACGATTCGACGTAAAATCACCATCGGAAAGCAAAGATGAGTTCACGAGACGGATCAATACAGCGGTGCGCGACGAAGAGAACGGGAGACCCAACACAAAGAGCGCTTCGGTACATTGGAAGATCGGCAGTCAGGCCAGAGATAAAGGCTCCATCCATTCCGACATCTGGACAGGATCAGCCGCTGCTCTTGCGGATTCCAACATCATCGCGGTATACCCGACCATAGGCTGGTGGCGAGAGCGCGCACATTTAGGGAAATGGGGGGCGCGAACAAGGTATGCGCTGATCATTTCGATTTCGACTCCTGCGGAAGACGTAGACGTATATACACCGGTGACGGTGAAACTCCAACTGCCAGTCCCGATTCCAATTGACATTTAAGCGAGATTAAGGCCAGATTTTGACCAGTTATACCGAAGACAGCCTCGTCCAACAGACCACCGCCGAGTACCTGGAGCAAGAACTCGGCTGGGAGTCGGTGTACGCTTACAACAACGAGGATTTCGGGCCGGACAGCCTGCTGGGCCGGGAATCCGATCGCGAAGTGGTGTTGACCCGCACCCTGCGAGCCAAGATCGAGGAACTCAATCCCGGGCTGCCCGCCACGGCCTATGACGATGCCGTACGCCAGATCGTCACGGTTTCTGCTACGCAGACCATGGCCGCCACCAATCGCGAGAAGTACGAGCTGATCAAGGACGGGGTGCAGGTCACCTTCCGCAATGCCAAGGGCGAACGGGTGCGCCAGCGGCTGCGGGTGTTCGACTTCGATAAACCCGAGAACAACCATTTCCTCTGCGTGCGGGAACTGTGGGTGCGCGGCGATCTGTACCGCCGCCGGGCGGATATCGTCGGTTTTGTTAACGGCCTGCCGCTGTTGTTTATGGAGCTGAAGAACGTCAGCAAGGATATCCGCGCCGCCTATGAGCAGAACTTCCTGGACTACAAGGACACCGTCCCGCATCTGTTTCATCACAATGCCATGGTGGTGCTGGCCAACGGGGTGGATGCCAAACTCGGCTCGCTCACCAGCTTGTTTGAACATTTCCACGAGTGGAAACGGTTGGCCGAGAATCAGCCGGGCGTGGTGGCCATGGAGACGCTGCTCAAGGGGGTGTGCGCGAAAGTCAATTTGCTGGACCTGGTGGAAAACTTCATCGTTTTCGACGACTCGGCCGGGGAATCGCGGAAGATTCTGGCCCGCAACCATCAGTTCCTCGGCGTCAACCGGGCCATCGAGGCGGTCCGCGACCGCAAGCTTAGGAGCGGCAAGCTGGGAGTGTTCTGGCATACCCAGGGTTCGGGCAAGAGCTATTCCATGGTGCTCTTTACCCGCAAGGTCCATCGCAAACTGGGCGGCAACTTCACCTTTTTGATCCTGACCGACCGCGACGACCTGGACACGCAGATCTACAAGACCTTTGCCGGATGCGGCGTGGTGGACAACGACCGCGACCCGTGCCGGGCATCGAGCGGCGAGCATCTCGCCCAGTTGCTGGCCCAGCACAAGTCGCATGTCTTCTCGCTGATTCAGAAATTCAATCAGACCGTGGTCGAAGGCGAGGCCTACTCCCGGCGCGACGACCTCATCGTCATCACTGACGAGGCCCACCGCACCCAGTACGGCACCCTGGCGCTCAACATGCGCAATGCCCTGCCGAACGCCAGCTATATCGGATTTACCGGCACACCGCTCTTTAAGGACGACGAGATCACCCGGCGGGTGTTCGGCGATTACGTCTCCACCTACGATTTCCAGCGGGCCGTGGAGGATAAGGCCACGGTGCCGCTCTATTACGATGCGCGTGGCGATAAGCTCGGCGTGGCGGTCGGCGATCTGAACGAGCGGATCGCCGAGAAGCTGGAAGAGCTGGAAACCGGCAATATCGATGTGGAGCAGCGCCTGGAGCAGGAGCTCAAGCGCGATTATCACATCATCACGGCCGGGAAACGCCTTGACCAGGTGGCCCGCGATTTTGTGCAGCACTACTCCACGGCGTGGGAAACCGGTAAGGCGATGCTGGTCTGCATCGACAAGATCACCTGCGTCCGCATGCACAAGCTGGTCGAGTTCTACTGGAACGAGAGAATCAACAAATTGGAAGCGCAGTTGCCCAAGGCCACGGATGAGCAGGACGAACAGTACCGGCGACGTCAGATCGAGTGGATGCGGCAGACGCAGATGGCGGTGGTGGTCAGCGAGGAACAGGGCGAGGTCGAGAAGTTCCGTAAATGGGAGCTGGACATCACCCCACACCGCCGCCTGATAAAGGAAGGCATCGACCTGCCCGAGGCGATGCGGAAACAGCCGCAGTTCCAGAACATGCAGCGGCTGTCGCTGGACGATGCGTTCAAGGCCGAGGAGCACCCGTTTCGCTTCGCTATCGTTTGTGCCATGTGGCTGACCGGTTTTGATGTCCCCAGCCTCTCCACCCTGTACCTGGACAAGCCGCTCAAGGCGCACACGCTGATGCAGGCCATTGCCCGGGCGAACCGGGTCAATGAGGGCAAGAACAACGGGATGATCGTCGATTACTGCGGCATCCTGAAAAACCTGCGCAAGGCCCTGGCGACCTTTGCCGGAACGGGCGACGACGGTCGCGGTGGCGATGGGGGCGAGACCGAACCGGCCAAGCCCGATGAGGAACTGCTCGCCGATCTTCGTGAAGCGATTGCCTTTGTCCGGGCCTTCTTGGAGGAGCGAAGCGCATCGTTGGATGGAATTATCGGGCAGACCGGTTTTGCCCGAAATGCGGCGATTCTCGCCGCCAAGGAGGCGGCGAACGAAAACGATGAGACGCGCAAACGCTTTGAAGTGATGTGCCGGGCGGTGTTCTCGAAGTTCAAGGCCTGCATCACCATCGAAGGCGTCAATGCTTGCCGGGCCGACTTCGACGCGATCAACATCATCTATAAAAGCCTGCAACAGGACCGCGAGCAGGCTGACATCACCGATATCATCCGCCAGTTGCATCAGGTCGTGGATGAGGCGATTGAGACACAGACAGGGCTGGCTGTTGCTGAAGAGTCGCCACCATACGATATCAGCAAGATCGACTTCGACCGGTTACGCCGGGAGTTCGAGCGCAGCCCGGCCAAACGCACCACCGTGCAGAATCTGAAAAACGCCATCGAGCAACGCCTGCAGCGCCTGCTCCAGCAGAATCCCTTGCGGACCGATTTCCAAAGGCATTACGAGGAGATCGTCGCCGAGTACAACCGCGAGAAGGATCGGGTGACCATCGAGAAGACCTTTGAAGCGCTTCTGCAGATCATGGATGAGATGGACGATGAGGAGAGCCGCGCCGTGCGGGAAGGGCTCGATGAGGAAAGTCTCGCCGTGTTCGACTTGCTGAGAAAGCCAGACCTGACGTCCGGTGACATCAAGCGCATCAAGGCGGTCGCCATTGACCTGCTCGAAACCCTCAAGGCGGAAAAACTACGAATCAATCACTGGCGCGACAAGGAATCCACCCGGGACGCGGTCCGACTGACGATTCAGGACTATCTCTGGAGCGAGCAAACCGGGTTGCCGGAAACCTATTCTGAGGAGGATGTGCGGGACAAGACAGAGGCGGTCTTTGTGCATGTGTTCCGGGCGTACCCAACGGTGCCGTCACCCTACTACGCCAGCATGATGTCGTAGAGAGTAGCGAAGGACAATATGAAATATCAGCCACCCTACACCATCACCCCTGCGATAGTAAATCTGGTCGCCGAGATTGGCGAGATCATCGGCCGCTACACCGTGCTGGCCGAACAGAACCTGACTCCGCGCCTGCGCCGGGAGAACCGCATCCGAACCATCCAGGCCTCACTGGCCATCGAGAACAATACGCTCACCCTTGAACAGGTGACCGCCGTGATTGAGGGCAAACGGGTGTTGGGGCACCCCCGCGAAATTCAGGAGGTGCGTAACGCCTTTGCGACCTACGAGGCCATGGAGGACTGGGACGCAAGTGTCGAGGAGGATCTGTTGGCGGCGCACGAGTTGTTGATGCGTGGGCTGGTGGATGAAACGGGTCGATATCGATCCGGCGGGGTCGGCATCTTCCGGGGAGAACAGCTGGTTCACATGGCGCCCCCCGCTGAACGCGTGCCCAAGCTGATGGCGAATCTGCTGGATTGGCTGGAAAACACTAACGAGCATCCCTTGGTGGCCAGTTGCATTTTTCACTACGAGTTCGAATTCATCCACCCCTTTGCCGACGGCAACGGCCGCATGGGTCGGTTGTGGCAAACTTTGATTCTCCGGAACTGGAAGCCGCTACTGGCCTACCTGCCGGTGGAGACCGTGATCCGTGATCGCCAGGAAGATTATTACCGGGTGCTCGCGGTGGCCGACAGCCAAGCAGATGCCACTCCTTTTGTCGAGTTCATGCTGAGTGCATTACGCGATGCGGTGCGCGAGGCTGTATCGACCGACCATGTAGGCGACCAAGTAACCGACCAAGTAGCGGCATTGATCCGTGCGATTGGGAGCGGCGAGCTGGGCAGCAACGATTTGATGCAGGCTTTGGGTTTATCACACCGCCCTACGTTCCGGAACAACTACCTCAACCCGGCCATGGAAGACGAGTGGATCGAACGTACCCAACCCGATTCCCCGCGCAGCCCGACTCAGCGCTATCGGTTGACCGGTAAAGGCCATCGGTGGCTGCAACACCATGCCGACGAGTAGAGGGATACTTGCGACAAACTCGCGACATGGCTTGTGACAATCGGGCCATGGCATATCAGGTCGATGGAGATATTGACAAGAGATGGTATCGGGTGGCGAACAAGACGAACTGCGGCGGCTGCGCGAGGAGAATGCCCGCCTCAAGGAACTCCTGACCCAGCACGGTATTGCCTGGGAAGAACCGGACATCCCTGAACCCGTCTCCGCCCCAACCGAATCCGCACCAGTCCCAACCCATTTCACCACGGACGACAAGATCGCCCTGTTCCGCCGTCTGTTTCGGGGGCGAGAGGATGTCTATCCCCAGCGCTGGGAGTCGGCCAAGGGCACGTCCGGTTATTCACCGGCCTGCGGTAACGAGTGGAAGCCCGGTATCTGTCACAAGCCCCGGGTGAAATGCGGCGACTGCAACCAGCGCCAATTGCTGCCGGTGACCGATCAGGTGATCTACGACCATTTGGCCGGAAAGCAGACCATAGGCGTCTATCCACTCATGAACGACGACAGTTGCTACTTTCTGGCGGCTGACTTCGATGAGGCCGACTGGCGGGAGGATGCCCAGGCTTTAATGCTATCCTGTCGGGAGCTTGGCATTCCGGCGGCGCTGGAGATTTCACGCTCCGGCAATGGCGCTCATACTTGGATCTTTTTTGCCGAGCCGGTTCCGGCCCGCGAGGCCCGGCAGCTCGGGGCCGCACTGATCAGCCACACCTGCGAGCGCACCCGGCAATTGTCCCTGACCAGTTACGACCGCCTGTTTCCCAATCAGGACACCATGCCCAAGGGCGGCTTCGGCAACCTGATTGCGCTGCCTTTGCAGAAACAGCCGAGGGAATCAGGGCGCAGTGTCTTCGTTGATGAACACCTGAAGCCTCATCCCGATCAATGGGCCTTTCTGGCATCCATCCGTCCCATGTCCCGCCGGGACCTGGAAGACGCTATTTTGCGAGCCAGCGGCGGCCGCCATCCCCTGGATGTGGCCTTTGCCACCGAGGAGGAAGACAGCAAACCATGGCAGCGACGATCACCAATACCCGCCCGGATTGCTGGCCCACTGCCGGAATCGCTGACCCTGGTGCTGGCCAACCAGATTTTCATCGCCAAGGCCGATCTGCCCCAGCCGCTGGCCAACCGCCTGATTCGGCTCGCCGCCTTCCAGAATCCGGAGTTCTACAAGGCCCAGGCCATGCGCCTGCCGGTGTGGAACAAATTACGTATTATCGGCTGCGCCGAGAACTATCCCCAGCATATCGGCCTGCCGCGTGGCTGTCTCGATGCGGTGCTCGACCTGTTGCAAGAGAATAACATCCGTCCGGAGCTGCAGGACGAGCGCTTGGCTGGACGGAAGGTGACGGCAAAATTCACCGGTACCTTGCGCAAGGACCAGAAGGCAGCGGTGCGGGAGATGCTCAAGCACGAGGTCAGCGTGCTCTGCGCCCCGACGGCCTTCGGCAAGACCGTTACCGCCGCAGCTCTGATCGCCCGGCGCAAGGTCAGCACACTGGTGCTGGTGCATCGCACCGAACTCCTGCGCCAGTGGCAGGAGCGGTTGACCGGATTTCTTGAGTTCCCGAAAGGAAGCTTGGGTGTCATCGGCGGCGGCAAGAAGAAACCGTCAGGCAAGATCGACATCGCGGTCATGCAGTCTCTTTCCCGGCGGGAGGATCTTGGCGAACTGCTCGACCAGTACGGGCAGATCATCATCGACGAATGCCACCACCTGTCGGCCTTTTCCTTCGAGGCAATCCTCAAACAAGCCAAGGCAAAATTCGTGGTGGGCCTGACCGCCACCCCGATACGCCGCGACGGGCATCAGCCGATCATCTTCATGCAGTGCGGGCCGATCCGCCACAGCGCCGCCAGACCGGAAACCGCCCCGGCGCAACTGGAGGTCTGGCCGAAGATGATTCCCGCGCCGGAAATCCCACCAGATTCGCCGATTCAGGATGTGTTCCGCATTCTTGCCAACGATGCGACCCGCAACCGTCGCATCGCCGGGGATGTACTGGCCGCCTACCGCGAAGGGCGAAAGGTGCTGGTGCTTACCGAGCGAACGGATCATCTGCCGCTGTTGCAAGAGGCACTGGGGGATGAGGTCGAGCACTGCTTTGTCCTGCATGGCCGTTTGTCGAAGAAGCAGCGAACGGCCGTGTTCACCGAGCTGGATGCGTTGGACGAGTCGGCACCGAGGGTACTAATCGCCACCGGCCGCCTGATCGGTGAAGGCTTCGACCATCCGCCGCTCGATACCCTGGTGCTGGCCATGCCGATATCCTGGAAGGGAACCTTGCAGCAATACGCCGGACGCCTGCACCGGGAGCATGCCGACAAGCAGGATATTCGTATCTACGACTATGCCGAGACCGATCAGCCCCAGCTCAACCGCATGTGGGACAAGCGTCAGCGCGGCTACCGAGCCATGGGGTACGAGATCAAACCGATGGAGACCGTTATCTTAGGAAACGACACGAACCTTAAATGAGACGAGCCCAATTCTATACATAGCGTCTAAATTTATTGCGCATAATTTGCGAAGGGTCTCATTGCTTGATGACCATTGCGCGAATTGGGCGTCCACCGCCGTCTGGATCTCCTGGAGAGTGTGAAAATATCGATTATGCAGGCACATCCGACGCAACAACTTCCAGACCCGCTCCACCGGGTTCAGCTCCGGGCTGTAGGGTGGCAGGAAATCGAGGGCAAAGCCCGGCGCCTGCTCTTGTCGCCACGACTGGTGGAGTCGGGCATGGTGGTATTTGGCGTTGTCCGCAATGACCACCATTCGGCCCTCCGCGCGGGCGCCCACCGCCAACACCCTTTTCATGAAGGCCTGAAAACTCCTGGCGTTGAACTTGTCCGTTTCGC